>Ga0247760_1001528_pt1 | contig 21001 bp, 12 predicted proteins | sample UWRJL171409R4_FD_179936 | JGI IMG/M metagenome (GOLD analysis project Ga0247760, IMG submission 179936) | Plant litter microbial communities from Arlington Agricultural Research Station in Wisconsin, United States - UWRJ-L171-409R-4 | ecosystem: Environmental > Terrestrial > Plant litter >... | reverse complement strand
GCTTGTCGCCAGCACGTTTGCCTTATCTAGCGAGATAACCCGCGAGTCTCCCCTAGTCCTGGCTAGGTAACCGCCCAGCCGCGCGATACGCTCGATTTCTGGTTTCGTATAAACAGTAGTGTCGAAGGCATTAACCCCATCGTACTCTTTTCGCTCTCCGAAATACAGGCCTGAGGTTAACTCCCGGACTAACATCATGTCGATGCCGCGGCAGACAGACGCCTTTAAGGGGGAGGACTCAACAAGGGCGTCGGACGGGAAGAAACAGGGACGGAGGTTTCCATAGGCGCACATCTCACTGCGTAGCTTTAGGAGGCCTTGCTCCGGGCGGACGGCGCCGGCGCCCCATTCAGGGCCGCCAACGGCGCCGAGGAGCACAGCGTCGGCGGCTTTGGCGGCGGCGAGGGCCTTGTCTGTGAGGGGGGTGCCGGTCTGGTCGATGGAGCACTGGGGAGAAATGCCGAGGTCAGCAAGAGACTTCTCTCGTGGATGTCTTTGGGCCCGTGTGATCCGTCGTCGGGGGGCGACTTACCCCTCCGAGCAGGTGATCCTCCAAATTGAATTTGCCAGCAGTCGGGCTCAGCTCCTCAACCGTCTTGATAACCTGAATCCTGCGTCAGACGTGCTCAACTGCAGGTCGCAAATACCAGACTCGTACCTTAATTGCCTCAGCAATAACCTGTCAATAACCAAAGTCAGCCCCTCTAAGGGTGGGAAAGCTCGGGGGGTAGTCAGTCACCTCCGGGCCACAGTGGTCGCCCGCAAAAACAACAATGTTGTGTTCCGCCATGGTTGCAATACTTGTCCGACGGAGTTTGTCTAAAGCAGAGTCCGTTGTATGTGACGAAGCACGAGAATGAGTGATTGGAAAAGTAAGTAAGGGAATTGAAGAATAAATTCGACAAGATATAGCAGAGCGAAGTCGGGGACGGCTTTGTTCGTCCGAAACAGCATGCTTTGCCCCACCTGCCGAGAAGGAACGAAGGTGACGCTCTCGACCCTCCTGAGCCGGAGAATAACGGGGGCGCTGAGGGGATTTGTCAAGTAGGTTATAATTTTTGGTTGGTGCCCCACAGCGATATCGGCTGAGGAGGGTCGAGCGCTCTCAGTTGAACTGTATCCTCCCACCAAAAACTAGCTTAGCTGATAACGTATCCGCCTTCTCGAGGTTAAAGTGATAGATGAAGTGTAATGTCTTAAAAGGATTCGTTAACTTCTTGTGGATTGGTTCTGGAGAGACACCGACTGGTGCAGTGGTACCTACATAGCTCATGGGGTGCGGATACGGGATGCGGGGGGGTGTTCCAGCGGCGGGTGCATGGGGCTATCCCCTTGAAAAGGATGAAATTGGAGCGTGCGGGGAAGGAATAGTAGGGCTGTAGGGCAGGCAGATTCAGTGCCCGGGGTGGTGTTGCCCTGTACAAAGTAGGAAACACAGGTCGGACTTTTTAGGGTGTCCCTGCTGGCAGTGCCTTGGAAGCCTCCTGGCAAGGCCTGACCTCCTCCCAAAGATGGCCGAATGTATCGTTAATAAAATGAGAAATAATTGCTTTTATAATTGTAATACTTGTCCATGAAATGATGTTGGAGGGAGTCGCTACCTCTTCAGCTGCCTGCCTGCACTGGAATTGTCACCCGCAACACCGGCCAGAGTAGACCTGCAAGCTTCTTCTGGCCGCTGTGGGAAACCGCACGTCATAGTCGTGCGCGGAATTTAAGAGACCTCTCCGAACTCCTAGCATCAGAATCGCATCCCAATCTTAGAACTTCTGTTACTATCCAAGTCGTCTAGAATATCTGCATAGCACAGCGCAAGCACCACATTACCCAGATCGACATGGCTCTCTTTAATGCCCTTTGCGGCTGTCTCGAATGGCTTTGGCCCCACGAGAAACGCTTGCGAGCCTACATCATGACGAGAGCGTTTACCAAAACATATCCCCGGCTCACGGTGTGTTGCGCCTCTCCGCGCCTCTCCACGGGGTCACCGCTATGGATTGGTGGTAGCTAACAACATACTCAACTCAACAGAGCTTCCTTCTCGTACAGCTCCTGTTCTCTCTACTGCCGCTGCTGATCTTTGTCTCCTTCATCGGCACCCTTTCCATGACCGTCGCCGGAGTCGCCCTTGTCTTCACCCTGTTCTGGATTGGTGTCGCCATGATCGTCTTGTTGCCTTTTCTGGTGATATCCATCTCGTGCGCCTCCTTCTTCTGGGTCGGCGGCTTCACAGCCTTCTCCATCGCCAGCTGGCTGTCCACGGGCTATTTTCAGGGCGGTAGCGCCACGCAAGCCGATAAGTCTAACAAGGCTGCACGCCAGCTCCGCAAGAAAACTGATCATAGGTTCAACAAACCTGTCCACTTCTCCGTACCCTCATACTCGGGAAAAGCAGACTCGGGAAAAGCAGACTCGGGAAAGGCAGACTCGGGAAAGGCAGACTCGGGAAATTCCCAAGTAGATATTGAAGTTACTCCTGAGGAGACTAGCAGCCAGCAGGAAGCCGACGCTGTTGACGGATACTGGGACCCCCTTGAGATGGACAAATCACAAGATGAAGATGTAGGGACCCGGACCCTACCGACCCCTGCCTCAAGAGTGGCAGTTGAGCATGAGAATGGTACCCAGGAAAATGGTTTAGTAGTGGATTAGATCGGTCAGCACAGAGGTGGTGGCGGAAACTCGCCAGGGAAGGCGGCGGACAAAAAAGGTGATTATGATGGGCTTACCATCCAGCGACGTGTTTTAAACAGTCTTTTTTCTCAGCAATACGGATAGGAGACCTCGGTTTAGAGCTTCGGGTTCTTAGATTCTACATCTATGGCCCGAGTGAGTATCTTGAATAGATGCATATCCTCAAACATCCCTGGGGTTGTGAGGTTTAATACCTTAGGGGTTGAACTGTCCTCAAATTGCCTGCTAAACATCCATCAAGGCCCACGCTAACAATCTTTCAGGGGTTGGACAACACATTTTTTCCGGTGTCCATCCCCCCCACTCACTACCTGCCCTCCACGCTGTCCTCTGCCCTCTGGAGAATGTCCCAATGTATTCGTTTCTATTTTAGCGCTCTAATCCAAGCAAAATCCCAGCCCCATCATGGATACTATTCCTCCGTTCCCACAATCGATCCGAGGCAATGCGTACATGGAAAGCCGAACCAGACCAGACCCTACTTGATCTAAAGAGTAATACGCTTGCAAGAAGCGAACAGAGATGTTGACAGAAAAAAAAAGTACACACACTCACGCGCGCACGCAAACACACATCGTGCCGGCTCTCAACACTCGGTCAGTGATTATCTGCCTGCCTGTCTTTCCCCTTGCTGGTTCATCCATCATCCCCAAACACCGTCCATGGTCATGAGGCAAAAAGAAAACAAGAAAAAGAGCGCAAAACATGTAAGTTGGACACAGCACTTTTTCCGCTGCCTCATAACCATATGCAATCGCCCACCCAGTATTCCTACAATACACAGACACTGTATTTCACTCTTATTGTGCACACCCCCCCCCCGAAAACAAATGAATATTATATATCTATCTCACCATCGGCTATGGCAAGTCGTTGCTTTGTCGTCTTGGCTTTCTTGCCACCACCCTTCCGCTTCTTGCCGGCGCGGCCGTCGGTTGGGTCGACAACTGGCGTTGCAGTACCAGAAGCTTGTTTGTCATCAAAGTGGCCCTCGCCTGTAGCATATCGTTAGTATCAGGTCATCGCAAGAGCAAAGGTAGTTGACGTGGGCCACTCACCCTCATGATACATCTCATCCAAGCTGACGGTGGCACCTTCGGCCACCCGCTTCCGCTTGCCGCCACGTTTCTTCTGGATCTTGTCATACTCGCCACTCTCCAAGAGCTCCTTCTCACGTCGTTCAATAAGCTCAGCCTGTTCGTCATCTGCCAGCCACATAGCAATGTCACGGTTGCGGTTCTCGGGCGCCCGCCGGCCAGAGAAGTCGACACCACCACCAGCCGCCGAAGATCCACCAGTGATGACGACACGCTGCACTTCTTCTTTCTGCATAGCACGCTTCCGGATACGCTCCTCGATGGTGCCGCGCGTGATGAGACGGTAAACGGTAACCTGTTTCGTCTGACCAAGACGATGGGCACGATCCATGGCTTGCGAATCGATGGTTGGGTTCCAATCGGAATCGTAGAAGATAACAGTGTCTGCTGTGGTGAGATTGATACCGAGACCGCCCGCACGGGTCGACAGTAGGAAAATAAAAATCTCGGGGCGTGTTTGGAAGTCTGCTACCGTGTCGCGTCGGTCCTCCAGCTTGGTGGAGCCATCCAGGCGGCAGTACTTGTAGTTCCGGTATGTGAGATACTCCTCCATCAGGTCGATCATGCGAGTCATCTGGAAGTAGAGGAGCACGCGGTGCCCACCCTCTTTCAACTCTCGAAGCAGCTCATCCAGCTTCGCGAGTTTGCCCGAGTCGGTGACAAACCTACGCATTGACGGAACGGTGATGTTGGTGAATCGTCGCTTCTCGTTATCGGGTGGAGGCAACAAGGCCGGGGGCGGGTACCGTTCGAGCGGCACCTTATGAGTGACGAACGCTCTTTGTTCGGGCAGTGTGGGGCCGAAGAGTACCTTGCGGATGGGCGCGTTGAACAGGATGCGGTCACGCTCAATCATTGTTCCCCGACTATCGCAGACCACCTCAATTGGAGGGGCGGAGGCCCGGCGGGCGGCGGCTTGCTCCAGTCGTCCAAGCCCCAGGTCATCGTAGGTCGACCGCGAGACATTCATGAGGTTCCGCAAGACCCCCTGCTCGGTGATATCGGCAAGGGCCTTGCGGTCATGCCTTTCCCGAACCTGGAATAGTGCGTGCGCCGGGGTCCAATTCCTATCTTCGGCTTCGCCGTAGACAATGTTCATCCTGCTGAGGCGTTTCTTCTTGCTTGCGAGGTCGACTGCACGAGCAAGTACATCCTTATGACTCGCTGCGTAAGCCTCTTGAAGACTTGTGTCGGCAAAGCGAAGCCACGAGAAATTATCCGTCCCAGAGGTGCTGTCCCGGATGTTGTTGGGAGCCCAGACGTTCATCATGTGGTCTAGATACTTGCTTCGGAAACCGGCCTTGACGTTGTCGGTACTAGCCTGGTGAAGCCTTCCGCCCTCCCTCCAGACAAGTCGAGGAAGCTCATATTCGATCAAACTGCGTGTGGAATAGCCGACGGTAACATTACTACCTTCGCGCACGAAAGAAGCTGTCTCCGCAAAATAACCGCACGAAAATGGCGATGTGGTATCAGCACGCTCAAAGAGGTCAGGATGATTGCAGACTTTTCGGAACTGCATGACGAGATTCATGAGACTAGCAGAATCGTCGTCACCAATCGTCGCCTTCTCAATCAGATCCATGATGCTGATCTGATTGCGGAGATTTGCGTACAGAGCGCGTTGACGATAAGTGAGGTTGCAGAACACATCCAGCTCAATCTTGTCGCCGAGCTCCTTCTGGACATGCTTCTTGACACGACGAAGCATGAAGGGCTTGAGGATCATGTGCAGGCGCTTCAGTTGATCCTCGTTCAGCTTCGTATTGCTCTGCGCGTGCGACTCGATGTCCTTCGAGAACCATTCGCTGAACTCGTCGTGTGAGTCGAACAGAGACGGCATGATGAAATGCAGCAATGCCCAAAGCTCCTGCATGTTGTTCTGGATCGGTGTGCCGGTCAGAAGGAGCCGGTTACGGCAGTGGAAGCCCAGCAAGCACTTCCAGCGAGAACTCTGGGAGCTCTTGATGGCCTGCGCCTCGTCCAGGATCATGTATTGCCACTTCATTTTCTGAAAGTAGGCAACATCTGAGACGACCAGCTGATAGGACGTGATCATGACGTGGAAGGGGGCATCCTTCTTGTAAGTCGTGTGCTTCCGGTCCCAGAACTTTCGGAGCACCTTTCTGTCGCCCGCCGTGCCCCAGTAAGGCAAGACTTTGAATTGGGGGACAAACTTGCTGATCTCCTGCTGCCAGTTGTGCAGCGTAGACGCCGGAGCGACGACGAGGAAAGGCCCCCAGATGTCGTACTTCTCAGCAAGGTAGGCCATGACGGAGATAGATTGGACTGTCTTGCCAAGACCCATTTCGTCGGCCAAAATGCCGTTGATACCCTGCTCGTACAAGTTCACGAGCCAGTTCAGGCCCTTGAGCTGGTATTCCTTTAGTTGGCAGTTTAGCAACTTTGGTTGCTCGATCTCGACATCGCCCATGCCAGTGGGGTTCTGGAAATTCATCTCCCCGTCTTCGTCCAAGTTGGTGTCCTCCTTGTTGAACTCCCTGGCCTTCTTCTGCGCCTCAGCAATAGCATTCTGTGCATTGGCCATGGCGGCGGCACGAAGAGTACTTTCGTCTTCGGCATCGAAATCGAGATTCTCAAAGTTGGTGACCTTGGTGCCGACGGGACCAGCTGGCTCCTCGAGTTCCAAGCTGGGCTCGGGAATCTTGTCCTTATCCGCCGCAGCCTCGTCAGGATGGTCGGTGCTTCGCTCAACCTCGTGAGTCTTGATCTTCTTGCCGATGAAATGCGAGTACAGCTCGGTTTGGGAGATGAGAAAGTTCAGCTTTCTCTTTTGACGGGCGGCTTCGCGGTCCGCCTCTTCCTTGCGGGCATTCTCGAGCTCCTGCTTCTCGGCAGCCTTGCGAAGGTCACGCTCTTCACGTTCATTGCGCTTCCAGAAGCCCATCATGTCGCGCATCACACGCTTGGCCCGGGCCTGAAGGTCCTTGGTTCCCTTGTTGGTCCGAAGTTGCCATCGTTTGGCTTCCTTAGAAGCCAGAATAGCTGTTTTCTTCAAGTTCGAGGCTTTGGTCGAGTATGAGTCGGTTGCCAATCGGTAGACCTTGTTGACATCCTTGCGAGCAAGGTCGCGCCAGATCTGATCGTAGATTTGGTTGAATCCCTTGGATTGGAACTTGAGCTCAAGAGGATCCTTAGGCTCTTCAGTGACTTTCTCTTTCTCCTTGGGTTCCTTGGGTTCCTTGGGGTCCTTTTCCTTGTCGGCGTCGTCCTTGGGAACCTTGGTCTTGTGGAGCTTGATGCGAATCTTGCTGGTCTCCTCTTTGCTTGGTAGCTCCTCACCCGCGTCCAGGGCAGCTTGGGCGGCCTCGGCGTTATCCTTCTCTGCCTGTTTTTGCTCCTTAGACTTCTTAGGTCGCGTACCAGCCCGGCCCTTCCCTTTGCCCTTTCCAGACTCCGGGCCGTCACTGTGGAAGCTAGACATGGTACCACCCTCAAGATTGGGCTCGAGAGGAGCAATATTACGCGCAGGTCCCTTGTGGCCTCTAGCTAGGATGAGTTTCGTCTGTTGGACTTTCTTGTTGGCACGCTCCGCTTCCCTCATGTACTTGAGGCGTTCAGCTTCATCCTGGGCGGCTGAGGCCCGAGCTAGGGCCGCCGCCTTCTGCTCCATGGTAGTAGCCATAGATTTCTCGCGGCGACGCTTCCGTTGCATGTCTTTCTTGCGCTCCTTTTCGGCAAAAAGCTCGCGTTCTCGGACCTCTTGCAGGGCTTCATCATAATTCAAGTCGTCGTATCGCCGCTTCCCGAAGTCGCAATGGACTTTGAGCCTTTGGGATTCGGCGACAGTATAGTTGCCTCGTCTTGTTTGTCGCTGGCTCAGATCGCGATTGTTCATATCGCGGCGACGCGCGGCGCTCCGCTCCTTCCAAGCCCTCTCTTCTTCAGTGTACCCGTCAGCTTCGGTTTCTTCGGCATCGATCTGGTCCATTTTATCTCTGATCTTCTTTTCCTTATCTGCCGAGAACGTCTTTTGTTTGGGATGACCATTGGCGAGTCTCTTAAGCGGGCCTACTCTTGCGCCGGATGGTGGAGTCTCGAGCTTATTCGATACGCGCCGCGAAGACGGCTTAGGGGTGGACTCGGCATTTTTAATGTCTGAGACGCGCGACTTGGTGCTTCGGCGAGGCTGTTTCTTCTCCTTGTCGACCTTATCTGACTTCTCGTGGCTCTCGACCTTGATCGGCGTATCATTAATGGGGGACACGGCCCGAGGTTTGTTGGCAACCGGCTCGGAAAGAATGTTAGAGAAGGACATGACGCCAGCGGCCCGACTAGGGGTCTGAGTGGTAGAGAAGGTGTTAGCACGCAAAAGAAAACGTTGAGGCTGGCGTCGAGGCTTGAAGCTTACGCTAGCAGCAGCTGGTGTTCTACTAGATGACGGCGCCGGTGACTCGGTCCGTGCAAGGGCAGGCAACGCGACTGATGGTGTACCGTTCGTGGCCGGACTGGAGATGGGAGCATGTCGTATGCCTGGTGATGCCATCTTGGGCTGTCTAGTAGATGGACTGATCGATCCTGCAGCAACAGACGTGGGGTGGGATTGGGAGACAGGGCTCCGCGGTGGGAAAGTCGAAGTCGCGGGTGATGCGTAGCTCCCGTTGTAATATTCGTTGGAGGACTGCGAGTAGTTGTAAGGATCGCGAGCCTGGAGAATAGCAGCGGAGAAAATCCACGTCAGTAAGGCTCGATGTGGAAATGAAATTCGGGGGAATGAATCAATCAAAATTGAAAAGTGATGCAGTCGGCCTTGTCAAAGAAATTTTTGAGGGCATTGATGCGGCCGTGACCCGCTTCAACAAGTGAATGGGGGGGGAGACAAAATGTGAAATAACAAGAGAAGAAAGTGCAAGGTCGTGACAAGTGCCGTTGAGAAAAGAAAGTTGGGGGGATTGGAATGGTGGAATTGCAGAATCTGAGGGTTTGGCGGCCAAGGGCGTGCCCCAAGCTTTCTCTTGCTATTGTCTGCTCACCTTTGGCGTCGAAGCCTGCGTCGCGTTGCGCCAGGAGTTTGTGTCAGATGTCGCCCGCTCACGCTCCTTTTTCGTCGCCGCGTCGACCGTGGGGTCGTAGAAGCTGGTGCTCGTCTTTTCACGCGCCGGATCACGATCTCGAATATCAGTCGGGTAGTAAACCGGTGGTGCGTGCAGTGGCGATCGAGGCGGCGGTTGGAGATTTGACGAGCTCGCCGGTCCTGGTACGCCCACCGACGACGACGAGAGGCCTGATGGAGCTTGCAGTGGCGGCGGAGGCAGTGATGCAGAAGGCGTTGACATGAAGGGATTGTTCAGGATCGATCGTGGCCCTGAGGGTTCCCTGCCACCAACAGAGGCCGATGGCGGGGACGCTGAGTAGGGCGATGGGTGATGGAGGTCGGATTGTGTTGGTGACCTCAGACTGAATGAGGCCGGGTGAGCTCTTGGAGGTGGTGCTCCTGATGCTGATGGGACTTGGGGGGCCGAGCTCACGGGGTTCAGGATGTCGCGGAGCATGCCTCCCCGTGGAGCTCGATCATCGCTTGCTCCATTGCTGCCGTCCTCGTCGAAATGAGGTGGTCGCTGGAGCACCGCCGAAAAATGACGCTCCATGATGCCGCCGCTCCCTCCAGAGCCAAATCCAACGCGATTTGTATTGTGAGATTTTACAGATTATGTGCACCCCATCGAGAGTCTGTCAGCGCGTCGCAGCGTTGGAAGAATCACTACCACAGGAAAACACTATTTCAATCTAGCTGCACCGCACGTTGAGTCCCAATTTTGTCGCCGCTGACAAGTTCGTTGTCACCAGCTAGGCCGAGCAGAGTCGTCAAGAGGTCCACGGAGAAAGAGACCAAGAAAAAAATTACACGTCGCTAGACAGAAAGGAAGGATAAGCCGGAAAGAATGCGGTGCGACAGCGGGAACACGAGGCTGCGAGCTGTTTGTCGACGGCAATGGTGATGTTTGAGGCTATCGCAGAAAAATGGGACGAGATTGCGCGATCGAGTTAGAAAATCGAGAAGTTTTCCGGGCGGGCGGCAGGTGTTGATGCACCGGCGTGACGGGAGTGATCACGACAATCGCTTGGAAAGTGGGTGGCGCGCCTCGGGGTGTGGTTTTGGCCGCACGACGACACGACGGTGAGGGACAGGTTGTTTGGTGATGTTGAGTGGATGTTGATGGGAAGTGGTGATAGGGATCGTGTTGGTTGGAAATCCATAAGACGGGACGTTGATTGCCAGGCTGGACGGGGTCTGCTCGATTTGGCCACATCTGCGCAGCTGGTTGTGTGCAGACCTTTTCCCCCAAAATCCCCCTTTGACACCCGCTTCTCTCACCTCTCGCGAAGGTGATCCAGCAGTCCAGTCCACACATCCCAGATCCAGCAAAGTTGGGACCACAGTTTCCCGCAGTGTCAGCCCCACTAAGCTCACACCACCCCTGTTGTTAGCACTTTCGCCCGAGACATCAAATGGAAATGCACTCATGCTCCGCCCAACCAAAGAACGGAACGGCATCATGACACGGCACCCGAGTTCCCTTTCCCTCTTTGGTTGTCAATTCTGTTCTAGCCCTTTGCGATTGATTGTCGATACACGCATGCATCGAAGATGCGTTGGTCGGCTGGCACGTCTCCATTCGCAGCACCTTAGGATGGGTGTAACTCCTTGGATTATTTGTCCTGGACGCTTGGCAGCATCGGAAAGACACAGAGCGCCGGACACGCTCGTTCCCTTCCCGGCCAAGCATCCAAATTGTCACCAATCTACTTCGCAAACCCACCATCCTAAAATCATACCAACTCTCATGTGGGTCTCTCGTCGAACGACTTCAGCAACCGTCGTGATCAACAGGTCTCCGGCCTTGCGACGCACCCCAGATTTGACTTGTCCCTGATCCATCGCGCGCCGTCACCAGGTCGACGACACTAACAATGCTAACGCCACACCTCTCTGGGTTCTTCAACCTCAGCCCTGGTGCGAAATACCCGCTGGGGCTGCAGGCTGGCTAGTGTCACGACCGGGGCCGCTTACCAGCCGGAACCGATAGCAAGCCCAAAACGCCAACAGCCCCCAGAAACCGTAGGAGGCGAAAAGATCCGGGTTGCACCCGACCGAGGCTTCCCATCCATGGCTCTTGAGTGCACGAAGTAGAAAAGCAGGAAAAAGGGCGACAGCAACCACCCACCGGGGGGTTTTTTTTTTCAATGGGAGCAAACCCCCATTGACATCAAGACACGCTTTTTGCCATCAGCCGTTGCATATGACAAGCTCATCCTGTCGTTGACAGCGATTGGAGACTCTCGAGTCACACCAACGCTGACTCTCTTTGCGAGTCCGATGCGTTCTGGAACCGAGCCGGCATTGCAAATCCGCAATGTGATGCAATTCTCGAGTCTGCTCCACCAAACGGGGCCTTCCCAAAAGGAAACGCAGCACATCGGATGTTTTGTTTTTCGAGGAAACACGGCCACCCACACTCTCTACGGTGTCCCAGGTAACAGTCAAAGAAACTCCCACATCGACAACAAGTGTGTGGTTGAGGTCGAGTGATCCCACGTTTCTGACTAAGCAGCTGCCTGCCTCCTCGACAGTGACCTTGTCTTGCCTGTCTCCGTCTATCGTACCACGGTCATGAGATGCCGACGGGAAATGTGCCAAGTTCCAACTCACGCACTTTTTCATTCCCTGAGTTATTTCCAATCTTGCCAGCTAATCTGTAAGTTTTCCATATTTCCACCTCGTCGCCTGGAGTGATTGCACGTTCACCTTGGCATGGAACATCTGTTAGTGCAAAGGTTTCCACCAAATGTCCCCCGCCTGAGCAAAGAAAGGCAGGCGATCAACACGAGGGGCTCTCGTTTTACAACGAAGCGGTCATCCCATGCTAGAGCCTAGTTTTTTGATGTTTTTTACTTGATAGAAATCCTTCTATCGTACAATACAATTTTGCCCGAGGGCAGAAGCAATACACAACTGCCCATACGAAGCAGTGAAATACAATGGGGTTGGTCAAAAACAACAAGGTTTGGGCCAAGGCCCTCATCCAATCCAATATGGCTTTTACAAAATTTAACTTCCCGAGGCAAGCCAACCACCCGAAGGTGCCCGGATGCTGGAATCTATATTATACCTATGATGCCTAGCGAAGTCATCATCATCCCGACTGGAGCCCTTGACACCAAGGACAAGGCCGTCACTTGACGTCGTCAACCAGGTTGTCGACCCCGGCCCCTAACAACAATCACGCATCATCATCGACTAAGTTATTATTTACTCGGGTAGGCCCCCGAGAACAGTGACCCCATGTGGGAGTTAATCCACTCCTATCCCCCCTTCCCAATGGAATAGGTGCGAGTAATCCCCGGGCACAAACACCGCCTACCAACCTGACGCCTCCCCCCAAAACCCCAGTCACCCTGCCCAGCGCCCCGTCTGCTTCGCAGACCCTTATGTTGTCTCCTATTCTGCAAACCCCGGAAGAAATTACATCTCCAATATCTTGTGACAAACCCGGAGCGATTTCTCTACTACTCCACAATATTATGCTTAGCGTGGGCGTGGATGAGCAGAAGAGGACGGCGTTGCTCAATCAGGTAGCTTGGGGGCCGAGCGTTGCATTGCGATGGAATACATCCTGAAGGCATTCACCCCAATAGTAACTAAAAATTGTTAAGAACATGAGTAATGTGTATTCAAGCTAGAAGGCAAACTCAATGCAGGCCTCGAGAGCTGTGTTCCAGACGAACATACCCCCACCCAAGAGTCACCACAGCCAGACAGGCGAGGATGCACATGTCATGGCAGTATGATGGAGCTCTTGTGCACCAAAGAACGCTTGGCCTGAGATTTCACTGCTCAGTATCTAATGCGTCTAAAGAATAACGAGCGCAGAAACCAGACTTAATACGTAGATCTATCTCGTTCCCATCTCATCTCATCCACGAGCTCGAACGACCGAGGCGCGTCTGGCTCGTTGGCCCGCGCCCCAACCCTGCCATTGTCACGCCCTCATGGCCTACTTTTGTGGTAGCTCTAGCTGGCTCCCTCGCCAGCGTAACCGTGTCGCATTCATTCTACATGCAGTCGTCATTACCAATCTCAAACAGCGCCGGCCGAAATCATCTTCTTCCGCAGGTAATTCTTGTAATCGGATATCGAGCCGTCCCATGGCTTAATCGTTCGGTTCTCGCACACCAGAATCTGCTTCGCAATCTTGTCCAACAACCTGTATCCATGTTAGCAACGGCCAAGACAACGACGTCGGTAAACTCACCTGAAATCGTGGGAGACGACAATAACGCCTCCGCTGAATGCGTTGATCGCGTCGGCCAGACTGTCAATGGTTGGGATATCCAGACCGTTGGTAGGTTCATCAAGCAACAGCATATTGGGTCCATCAATAGCCAAGAGCGCAAAAACGATACGGCTCTTTTGCCCGTCCGACAAAGTGCCCATAAGCGAGGTTTGAGAGTCACCAGAAAGACCATACTTTCCAAGCTGCTGTCTCCAGTACTGGTAATCTTGAGACTTTGAAGAATACTTGTCACGGACAAAATCCAATGCAGACTTGGTGAGATCAAGCTGCTCAGCCGAGTGTTGCGAGTAGAGACCGAGCTTCAAGTGTGTGTGTCTGGTGACGGAACCGTTGGTGGGGGAGAGCTTTCCGGTCATCAAACGCAGCAGTGTCGACTTTCCAACACCATTGGGACCGACGAGGGCCGTACGGGAGTCCATATCGAATCCAAGATCAATGTGGCGGTAGAGATCATCCTTGGCATTGCCAGAGTACGAGAAGGTGACGTCGTCAAATGAAAGAACAGGAGGTGGCAGTTTCTCTACATCGGCAAACCGGAAGGTGAAGACTCTGTCTTGGTGAACCGGCTCGATGAAGCCATCGGCCTCCATCTTGTCGAGAATCTTCTGGCGAGACTTGGCTTGACGCACCAAGTTGGCGTAGGTACCAGCGCTGGCGATAAACTTCTTGATGTGGGCGATTTCGTCCTGCTGCTTCTGGTAGGCCTTCATTTGGTTTGTCTCTTGTTCGGAGCGGGTCTTGATGTACGAATCGTAGTTACCACCGTAGTAGAGAAGCTTCTTTTGCCTCATGTCAATCATGTTGGTGCAGACGCCGTTTAAGAAATCCATGGAGTGGGAGACAAGCACCAGGGTGCGGTCCCACTTCTTGAGATACTCTTCCAACCACACGCAGGCCTCAAGATCCAAATGGGCAGTGGGATCATCGAGCAACAACAACGAGGGTTTGACGAACAGAGCCTTGGCGAGGGCAACACGCATCCTCCATCCACCAGACATGTCCTTGGTCTTCTTGTGGATTGTAACCTTGTTGAAACCGAGACCGGTAAGAATGAGGGAGGCACGGGTCGAGAAGGTCGAGGGATCCATCTTTTCCATGTGCTGTTATCTGTTAGCTGATGCGTCAAGTAACAACGTCGATATACGTACGTCATAGAGATCCATCAGAACCGGTGACTCGGGGCCATCTTCCTCGAGGATCTTCTCAGCCAACTTGTCAAGGCGGTCCATCTCGTTCTCGGCCTCCTTGAGAACCCACTCGAGGGCTCCCAGGTCGCTGGGTGGCGCACCCTCGTTCAGGAGGTAAATGTCTATGTGTTCAGGGATGGGGTACTCGCGCTTGGCGATGGCCTTCAGAAGGGTACTCTTGCCGCAGCCGTTTTCGCCCAACAGGCCGTATCGGCGGCCCATGGTCAGCTCCAGGATAGAGTCGGTGACGAGGACGCGGCCGTGGAAGACCAAGCTGGTACTGGTGATCTTGACGTCCTTACTAGCGGCGGTTGAAGCCAAAACGCCGGTAGTGACGCGGTCTGACAGGCCGTGCTTATCCATCTGCTCGGCCAAACGCTTGACTTCATCCAGCTTATCGTCCGAGGTGGCAGGGACATCGGCCTCGACCGGGTTCCCAAAGGCGTCAATCTCGGGCTCATCTCCGTTTACCGAAGCGGCAGCACTGGCATTCTTGGAGTTGGCCTTGGATCGGGAGGCGACCGTCTTCTTCTCCTTCCCCTCAGCGGCGCGCTTGGCGAGGCGCTTCTCCTTTGATGCAGAGGGGGCCATTTTTTAGCGATCTGGCGTGGAATGTACGGGGAGATACCTGCTCGCGATGCAAAAATGAGCGGAAAGGGTCAGAAAGATTCTCTTTGTCCTGGACCAAGTAAATGACCGGAGAAGGTAAGAATCGTGTTGTCGCTGCGCCTTTGGTGGGTTGAATCAGAAGGTGGGGGAAATCGAGTCAAAGTCGCCTTTGGTGGGGCAGAATTTCGAAAATTTCTGATAACCGATAGCAATGTGGGTGTCAGGCATTAAGGCAGCAATTATGTGGCGCTGCAGAGCGGGCAGATTTTCTTGGATGAAGCCCGGACTTGCTTTTTTTTTGTAGCGAATTTCTAGCAAGTTAATTTTCTCATCGCATTACTTTGAGTTTTTCTTGACCTTTGGCTTCCTCCTGCTCGCTTCTCCTTTCTTGACTTGCCCCACGCGCAAACAATCCTGGCCCCCTGGCTAGGCTTGACGTCACCTGAACCGGGGTGCTTAGTCACGAAATTGTTAGGGCATCACTGCACACTGCATGCTGTGAGTTGGGGACCTGGATGGTTTGCTAAGTATCAGGAACTCTCTTTGCAGAATCATCCATCTGCCCGAGAACTAGCATGCTCAACCTGAGTAAAAAGGGATGGCACACGGTCTGGCCACGGCTCCCTGCAAATGAAATTTCACTCGAATAGTTGTGCTCCCTGCGCAGTGTTTGCTCAAATCTGCTCGAACTACCATTTTAGCATGGAACGCTCGAAGCCGTTGCAATTTTAACCCGCTGGGTCCAGGTCTGGTTGTATACATCGAGTCCAGCGCACGAAAGCTTACTCGACATGTTATCTTGCCAGTGCGGGAAGTTGAGAGTCAAACTTAAGCCGGACCATGGGCCGCAAGGAGAAATATCCTTCTGATGAGTGTCGCCTGCGTACAGTCCCAAATACTGATGCCATTCTCGATCTAGAGAGTTCTGCACTAACACAACTCAAGGCTGATCGTCTCGCCATTGACGCCCATACGTGTATGAGCTAGATTTGACCATTGTGTTCCCAACCAGATGAAACCCACCTAATATCTCTGTCGATGTTCGTGTCCCGTTCAACACATTTCCTCTGCGAGAAGTGAGAAGTGCCAGCCTCGACTTCACATGGATAGTTAAGGAGGAAAACCAACTGATTATGTACTCGGGGAATGCCAGGCCTGGATGGGCAAAAGATGCTACCTGCTGTTCCTTATGCTTGCTTTGGCCATTCATTTCCATTCGTCTCTTCCTTTTTCCTTCGTTGACCCTTGGGGTGTCTTCACTCTCTCAAAAGTACCGCCGAGAGGAAATGGTTGATCAATATTCTACTTAACTGTTCATCAGATGGAGTTGTCCATGCGGGAATGAAGTGGCTACCTAGGTAGGGATTTTGTTTGGCAGACTCGGACTTTGTTTGTTTCAAATGTTCGCTTTCTACCAACATTGAAGTTGATCCCTCTGCACGGAGCAAGTGTCCAAGACTTGATATTTTCCCGTTTTTAGACGAGAACACAACCTCCAATTTTTGATGGGCTCAAGGGATCATGTATGAGCGTTGCGGAACACGAACAAATATGTTACACGTCGGAAATCCTGCGCCGCACGGCCACCTGCAAGGCACAAAATCCGGCATTGACGGGCAGTGCCATTGTAAATGTGGCCGAGCCAAGAGCGAACAGCGAGGGTAGAGTCGAAAACACAGAATGATGTTTAGATAGATAGAAAAAAAGGAAAAAAATGACCCCTATGAAATAAATCGATAAAGTTACCTACCCTAGGTAAAAAAAAAAATAAAAAAAAAAGGCATTCGAGACAAGCAGCTTACAGCTTATTCGCGGATCTGGAAAACATTTCCCGAGTCCAGTCTGAGCAGGGATGAATCCGCATCATCCATGTTGAAAATCTGGGCGCCCAATCCTACTACATCCTACCTGCCACATTCCCTGCTATCGACTCCCGAGCATAATTTTCCGACCGAATCACCACTTCACTAGGTGCAGTATGGGAAATTTCACAAAGCCCTTTACATTCCAATCAAAACGCAGACTAGAGGGTAACGTTACATGTAATTCTCGTCCTGGGAATAGACTCTGATAACAAAACAAAAACAAAGCTATGCACCGCACTCTCAAAGTACTCATTAACTTTGGTATGCTGAGCCCAGCCCAGCCGAAAGTGTTAAACTATTCTTAAGAGACTGCAAAAGTCACGCGCATGGCTGGGGTTTTGTCTCTGGTACTTGTGCTATCAAGTCTAGCATGGCATGCATGTCGAGTGTGTAATCCGCCAAATCCATTTTGGATCCTCCCATGTTCCCCTGGAATGGTATCCAAGCATGGAATCATTGCGCCTACCCACTGGGACAAAACTAGACCAGATCAGCCCAGACCAGACTTTAACTATGGAGAACGCAAAAGCAAAAGCAAAATGGCCTAAGTATGTTATGACACGGATATGATGATTCATACCGTACCGTACCGTGCGTGCCGTGCCGTGCCGTAACGCCGAGTCCGACCAGTCGGAATCGGAGTCGAGAACATGAGATGCACAAAAGCGTATACTTGACGAGCATGCGCATGTCAAGTGCACATCACAACTCTTGATCATGCAGTCGTGATCAAGGACATGGATCAAGCCAACGCCAGAGAACCAGACCCCGGCAGTGGCCAGTGTGAGCGTGCAGTGCCAGTATGCATTGCGCAGTGGGAGTGGGAGTGGGAGCCGGAGGAGGAGCATCAATAAGGAGCATAAGGAGCCTAGGGATCGTGAGGCGTTTTGACGGAAAATCCGGGTCAGGTCAGGTCACCGGGGTCGCCGGAGCCACCGGGGCCACCGGGGGTAGCGGCACTGTTCCGTCATTTATCGCTTGTGGCTAATATCAATGTTAATCGGCTGTCCTTACCGTCGGCTCATGTGCGGTTCATGTGCGGTGGCTGTGTACATATGTGTGTTGCGTGTCTGCTCTGGTCCTTGTGCATGCAGGATCAGGTCACTGCACTGCACCGGGGACTAAAAGAACGAGGGGGATTGACGGGAGTGATTGTTATGTTGTTGTGTTGCACTGGCTGGCTGGCTGCAAGTGGCGCCAACGGTTACATGTACCGACTGCTTATGACTTTGTTCTCTTCCTCTTTTTTTTTTCTTTTTTCTTCTTCATTTTGTTCTGCCTTATTCCATATGGATGTGATGCTAAAAACCTCCCTTTAGCTGCCTACCTTACCTTACCTACACTGTACAGTGCCGCCTCCATGTCTTCGCTCTATGGGATTTATCAAGTTCAAGTTCATCGCCATGTCCGCCCACCGACATGACAGGCGGGATATTGCCCCTCGTGTGTTCGTATGGGGAGAGGGAGTGCTGCTCACAGCCGCTGCCGCACTAACAACCATACTGGCACTCGACATTATCATGGACCTGGCGGAGGGCTGGAACTTTTACAACAAGACCAAAACCAAGACCAAGGAGATCATATGCAGCACTCCCCTGATTACTCTGATGCTGGTACACGCGTTGCTTTTCTTGTTTTACGTTTGTTCCCGCCTCAGCCGCCAGGGACACAAGACCACTTCCAGTCAACCCGTCGTCGCCACTTCGAAAGCCGAGCGGAATATCGAGGCTGAGGTCGATATTGTACCGTTGCAAACGGTTCAGCCGGTTTTCCCTCCACCTCCGGAAACACCATCACCGATACCGACACCGACACCGACGTCCATGAGTCTCACAGATCCAGAGCCCATCCAGGGAATTCCTCACGATGTTCTTCCAACCAAAGTTGAAAAACACAGCGCCATGCCATGACCAGATACAGACAACCAACCCGATGCGGCCGAGACAGCAACAGCCTCGCGAGGAGACAGAGAGAGGGAATGACACTACGCGACATGTGTATGGTATGAACATACCCTGGATTCAAACAAGCCGAGAGATGAATACAACGACTCCACAACTCGACGAGAGTGATCTGAAGTCATTGAGCATCATGCACCTGGGTAGGGAGGTAGGCTCATACTGGGTTGGATACTTGCCTTGTCAGTCTAAATCAACTTAAATGTCCCATTCTTCGACCGCAACTCATCATGGTAATAGGTTTCCTCCCACGGGCTATAATAGAGCCCCACGCGCTCATAACTCCCGTAGTTCCGCTCCGAGAGAACCAGCCCTCGGGGATGATCCATCATGTCCTCCCCCTTTGGGCTCATCAGTGGCCTGAATGTCACAACCTCCAAGAGAGTAATTCGATCCTCAGGTTGCTGATGCTCCAGGCCATCGAGAAACCCTGGCTTTGATGAATCGCCGCCCGCATCTAACATGATTCGGATACCGATGTCGCCGACGCCACTGCCGTCGCTACCAGATCGACAAAAAATCGCAAGGCTAGTAGAACATGCCAAACCTTCTACGATCATGTGGCCTGACACCAGCGCACCGAAAGGCGCCGAGACATTGCGGAGACCTAATGTGCAAGACTTGATCTGAAAGTTGACGGCCTGGGCTCTGGCAAGCCAGATCATATAAGAGCCTTGGTTTCGGTGGAGAGGGGCGGGTATTGACGCCCAAGATCATGAAGGTGCAACATAGAGGGATGAAGAGGGGTTGGGACGTTTGCAGGGAAGGCGAGGTCGCCAGAGAAGCTGCAGAGGAAGACACTCGGACCGCCATAATCCGGCGAGATACAAGGGAATACACGGTTTTGTGACGGCATCCCCTGGCATCTCTGGATCGAAGCTTCTGGACCGAAAACGCTGCATGGACGAAGAGAAATCTGATGCAATACCGGATATAGCAAGCAATCCATCCGACGCTTCCGAGAGCTGGCGTTCGCGATATTCGCACACAATTTCGTCCCATGCGTCGAGGTAGTGCAGACCCAGCCGGCGTATTGTTGGCTGGTCGCGAATCCTGGTGGGAACAAGTGTAGATTCTCGGAAGATGGACAACTTCCAAGATATGGACTCCCGAAAGACCTTGCGGAGTCGAGTAATCTTGGCCTTGCCGTAGTCGGCATCGAGGCAAGACCAAGAGATGCTGTCGCTGCCGAAAGAAACCAGTCTTGTTGACATTAAGCCCTCTTGGAGGGTCCATGCCCGCGTATCAATTGCGTCGTCTGATAGGTCCCAGAATGGAGAGAGCCTCACTCGACTCTGCGGAGCCTCGACGGAATCAGTAAGTGACAGCTCGAAGAAACCAACGGGCGCTAAGTTTGAGTGCTTCCCCTGTCCTAGGAAGCCTTCAGCACAGTTTCCTGCTACTGCTGCACTGATGGTGATGAGGGCATTCCGGTAATATGCGGACATGTTGGCAATCTCCCGATCGAGCTCCTGGGGGTCGTCCTGGACGATGCAAAGACTATCAACCCACAAGAGATTAACTTCAAGATGGCGGGAAACCTCAATAGCATCCTTAATTGTCTTTGGGAGCGAGCTTATAGGAATTCCGGACGCATGCTGAGCCATGATTTCTTTGGTCCTATGTTTTATGTGTGTCAGTCCAGTCGTTGCATGATCCTGGCTTGGTCCCATCACTATTTGTCAAAACTCACGTCTTCACAGCTTTCACCTGTCCCCAGACATAAGACAGCGCGACGTACGTTTCAGGAATCGCTGAATCCGCATTTACAAGAATAGCTTCAGTCTTGGACCTATTTGGGTCAATGTTCAGGAATCTGAGCGGAGTAGTCCTTGCCAAGAGTACGCCATCAGTACCATCCGACTTGTCAACGTGATCATCATTCAAAGTTGAGGATGCTTGGTTGCAAATTTGGTGATGTTGGCGGCAGTATTCGAGACGTCTGTGGATTTACTGGAGGCTGCTGGGCGCTGCCACATCACCTACAATACTTCTGCCGATGGCCTGGTGCGATGATGAATCGGCTGAGGAGGTAGAGGTCACCCCAGTCAGTCTATGTCTGGAACAAATAGAAACCGACACAACTCACCAAAGTGTGATGCCACATCAAATCTGGCTACAGGCCAAGAGTAAAGCTCCGTCGATACCAAGAGGGTAGCAGCGTAGGAATTCTCGGTAATCAGGTGTCCAACAGTGCCCCGCGTCTCAAACTCAAACTGTATGTGAGTTTTGAGGAGCTGCTCGGGTGGTGTCTGTGACCTGGTAACTTGGTTC
>Ga0247760_1001527_pt1 | contig 21001 bp, 24 predicted proteins | sample UWRJL171409R4_FD_179936 | JGI IMG/M metagenome (GOLD analysis project Ga0247760, IMG submission 179936) | Plant litter microbial communities from Arlington Agricultural Research Station in Wisconsin, United States - UWRJ-L171-409R-4 | ecosystem: Environmental > Terrestrial > Plant litter >... | reverse complement strand
CGCAAGCCTTTCCGCGTCATCAGACATCGTGTTTGGCGAGCTCATTGACGGCCGAAATGTGAGGCTGGGCGGCGGGCACTCGGTAGTGGGGGCCATGGGACCGACCATCAATGTCATCCCCGTCCGTGTGCAGTTCCCCGACGAGCCTTTGACGCCACTGAGCCTTCTGCAATACATCCACTCACAAAGAATTGCCAGTATCCCCTTCGAGAACCTCGGGACTCTGCACATGGTGGAGAAATGCACGCCGTGGCCTTACTGGAGCCGCTTCAGCACGGTGGTTCAGCACCAGTACGAAGATACCGCCATCAGCCCGAATGAACCCAAGTCGTTTCATCTTGGGTCAGCCGCATGCAAGTTTACGGTCATGGAGTCGAGGGCCCAAGATCTTCCTGATCTGTTTATCAGGTCGATCGTCCGTGGAGCAGGACGCATCGAGCTATCGATCTCATTTTGCGCGGATCGGGTCCCAGAGGCCTTCGCTGAACATGCGCTGCGCATGCTGTGCGCAACGGTTAGCTTGCTTACCAGTGTCAGCATCATGCAGCCTGTGATCCCATCAGGCCTGCAATACCGTGGCATGTCGAAGTCTGTGCCTCTGCCTGCGAACGCCTCCCTTGTGACGCCACCCATCACCTCAGGCGAGGTTGAAGCTATCAAATCGCTGAGGCAGGACCAAGTTCAGGGGATCCAGACAGTAATCGCCCAGACATGGACTGCCGTTCTCAACCCCAGGGCCCTCGGCGTTCCAGAAGACCAGGTCCACAACGCGGCGTTCTTTGACCTTTGGGGGAGTCTTATCCCAGCGGCACAGCTGACAGCTCAACTCAACCGCGAGATGCCTCGGCTCAGCCACGTTGGCATTGACGCAAAATCGTTGAGGATCACAATGGAGGAGATAGTTGCTCACCCAACGATGCTCAAGCAGTTTGAACTCATGGCTGTCAAGATCAAGGCGCTCTCCACAGCGCCGGCACAGAAGGGCAAGGAGAAAGAGGCGGACAAAAGCTCAGAGAATGCAAGGACCCTGACCCTTCGCAAAAAGCCAACCATCCTTGTCTCCGCCTCGACAGCTGCCTTCGGGAGTCGCATCCGCCGGCTTGCCAGCACCGTTACCCGATCTGGCACGCCGTCGACACCAACGGCGCCATCCAGCAATCCCGGTTCACCGATCGCTCTCGGGATCGCGTCCGCCGTTCAGCAGCTTATCTCGCCAATCTCCTCTCCCAGGATCGCTACATCAAATATACCCACCATTAACCCGATTGCACCAACCCCCGTTTCTCGCGATGCGCCACAGCTACCTAGTCTACCGACTTTTGGGGCCATCGCAGAGGAAGAACCCGAATTGGGTGCGGTGACTTTGATGCCACGCGATGCGAGCGCGAGCTCAGTCGACAGTATGACCGACGGGAGCAGCGCGAGTAGCAGCCATAGCGCAGAGGACGAGGATCACGCAACGCTGAGAAGTACACCGGAGATCCGCGGCGAGGAAGAGGACCTCGTCAGCCCACTCAGCGCCGTCAGCGCCAAGGGTGGCAGATTCTTTGATACCGCTCGACCGCAATCGTTAAATCCGAGCCCGATGGCGAGCCCCCGGTTGACGCCACCGTCGCCTCCAATCGGGTCTTCGAGCAACACGACCGGCGAGGAGAGGAACGCGGTGCTGAACAAAACTGGCTTGTCGCCAGTCATTGGATAAAATAAGATATAGGATTTTGAGGAAATATATATTAGCAACAAGCTACAGAGCTCTCACACGCCGAGATTTACGAATTCTTTTCATCGTCAAATTTTGGGTCGGGGCATTTTGCATAGTGTTTTGGCGCTGGATAAAAAGCAGGCAGATCTTGAACTTGGATTTAGGAGTTGGCGGGTTTGGATACTACTCGGTTTGCGGGATGGATTGCAACAGCCCGCCGTTATTTTGGCATAGAGATACCATTTCTTCTTGATTTTTGCTGTCTAGGTAGCCATCAGAGGCAATTTTGGATTTGCGATATAATACAAATTTAACGGCCATTTCACAGAATCACGCGTGCATATGAATCTTCATTGGGTATTATTACATTATTGTTATTGTTTGTCTTACACCGTAGGAGCTGAAAGCTCCGCCCAGAAGGGCAATCGAGTCCTAGTTGTTAGATTCAGGCCTTTGGATATGTGCTGTCAGTAAGACAGAGGGTCATCAACTACGCGTCTGCAGGATTAGAATTATGTTTCCCTCAGCGAGGTTCGCTCTGCTCGACGGATCCTGGATGCATCGCGGTGGGAATATTTCACTGCAGCTTCATTCCTCATGTCGTCGAGTTTGTTGAGGTGCGTTGTGACTGCATCCAGATCGTTAAGATTGCTGCCTCCCCCTAACTTTTCAACACTGATGCGGATATCAGTGACTAGGCTGTCGAGCTCGCCCCTGTCGCGATCGATGATGGCAATGTGGGCTGCCAACTCACCGCTGGTATCCTCTAGGATCTTGGAAAACACATAATTCAGCAGCGCAACGCAGATCATCTCCCCGTCACTGACTCGCGATGCAGCCTCTTTGATCTCGGTGATCATTCCACGCATGGTCTCCTCATGTACGACCAGGTTTCCCATCTTCGTGTGAACATCTTCAGCCCCTTCTCGGAGGCTCTCGCACATTGCGACGAGAATATATCCGTCATACTGTCCATTTGGCGGCTGGAGCACCGCCGCCTTGGTTAGTGTCACAACTTGGTTTCCCATGAGGATCAGACGCTCCCTCAAACCCTGGGTCAACTCCCCGCGAAGGGAAGAAATGCTTCCAGTCACCGCCTTGATAGACATTATCATCTGGTTTAGCAGGAAGGCGATCTCAACCACCGCGTGAAAGGTGTCTTGACTGTCCGTCAGCCAAAAAGGCAGCTCGTTGAGCGGTGTCGACCAATACTTACTGTTGCCAAGGCCCTGAATACGATCCAGGGCCCATCCCGTCGACACGTCAGCCAGGCTGAAGATACCACCCATCCAAGACATAGGAGTCATAGGGTTAGGATCAGCCATGCCGAGCAGCTCAATGATCTGGAAACAACAATAGTTAGTGAGAGTGTCGTTGAGACAACTATGATAGTTGGTCACAACATCGGCGGGGAATGGATTTTGAGACTGCTCGCCAAGTGGTTTGGCGCGCTTCAGCACCTTAGAGGCGTTGTTGTAAAAGAGATACGACTAAGCGACGCGGAGGACCCTCTCGAGGGGATTCTCTGGGTCTGATTGCCCCTCGGGGAAGGAGACTTGCCTTTCTAGGGAAGTGGAAGAGGTTGAGTTAGAAGGGAGGGTGAGGTCGGGGGCGGCGACGAGGATGTTCAGGAAGGTTTTGACCATCAGCTCGGACTCCTCATCATGGCCGAGATACCTCAAATAGAGATTCTGCAGGGTGTGTTGGTATAGGATGGGACTCGACACCATGGTTGATGTTTGTCTCACTGGAGGGGCTGAGCGTGTCTAGAAACAGGGGCCAAACTCTCTACGATGAAGCGGAGTGTGTTTGTCCTTGTCTTTTTCTTGGGTTTTCGACAGGCGTCAGGTCCGTGCCAGTGGGTGTGAGTGGGAGATGGGCTAACCAGAATGGGAAAAAAGACTGGTTGGTAGGTAATTTATAGACTGCTTTCTCAGCCAAGCCAAGCAGAGAGGGACATCGTAATTGTTCGTGGACAAAGGAAACAGGCTCTGGGTAGGTATGTAGATCAGGGACTTCTAGTGGTAACGGAGAGGAACAAAGTATCATCATTAGTGTTACAACATCGTCGCGTGCCGCCGGTTGCTGGGGTACAGCAGTTGGCCGCGCCGTCGCTGTTGTACTGTAACATCTCTTACTCGTTAACCCACGAATTGCTCTTGTTGGCCCAGTGGACTCGCTTGTAGGTCGGCTCCGAGTCCGTTTCGCGACTCTTGGCGACGGGATCGGGAGACTGATTGCCCCTATCGTTGGTCGGGGAGGTTGATATACCTAGCTGATAACCGGGTCTCCCGGAATTTCCAGAAACAGGAAGGTTTTGGTACGAAAGATCAGCCTCTTTACATTGAATTTTTCATATATTTAGGTGCTTGGTTCCCCACGACGTTTCTGTTAGGGAGACATGCACTGAACGAAAGAAAGATCAAGTAGTAACACAGGAATTAAGACACGAAAACGATACCAGGTATGCACGAAATGCCAGAAGGAAACCATAAATTGTGTAGCTCCTTGCCACTTGGCAACTATCAATGTCCACACCATCCATCTCTCAAAATGATCATCCTGCACTCTTCCCTCTAACAGATCGGAGATGAGATATCGCTAGCTCTGATTCTCCCGCCCCCACGTGCTGGTGTCTGGCTTCCTACCTACTGCAGAACTTTCTGCAGCTGGTAGAACTCAATGGTGTACTTCTCGCCAAGTTCGGAAGTCCAAACCTTCCCGGACTTGGCTGCCTCGATGAGCCTAGTGAGCTTAGCCAACGACTCAATGTTGTAGTAAGGGTTGAGAGGCCTCTCTTGGTTCTTCTTCTCAAAGTGTTCCAACACGTCGATGTCCTTCAGGATCAACTGGATAGTTCCCTCGAGGAAAGGCGAGACGTTCTCCGCAAAGACGTCGACCAGAGATTGAGCAAGGCCAGTGCAGACAAAGAGCTGATGAGCCACCTTTGGAGCGTCCCTGGTGGCATCAATGTCAATCATGTTGCGAACTCGGGTAAGGCTGCCGAAGAGCGGGTTCAGACTCTCAAGGAGAGCGCGCCTAGCGGAGCCGCATGCGAACGTGCTCGTCCGGATGCTATGAATTGCTGCTTCGTACTTGTGGTAGCAGCTTGGTCCTTGCTGGTATGCGTACAGCGCGTCAAACGACTTCAAGAGGTTAGCATGAGCGGTGTAGTGCCGGCAGAGCTGACCGGAGCTGCCGAGAAAGTTGATAAGTGTTGACTTGACATGGCGCATCTCGCGGCACATCATGTCGAACTGGAAACCGATGTCGACAAGGTGGCACATACTGTCGCGAATGGCGTCAAGGTGGTAGATCGATCGGAAGGTTCGGAACTGCCCTTGGCGACCGGGACTTTTCCAGCCGCGAGGGTGTTGAGGAAAGAGCGCACAGCGGGCTCAATCTCGCTGTGGCATCCCTTGTCGCGGTTTTGCTGGACCAGGAAGGCGGCAACAACTTGGTAAAGTGTTGGTGGCATTGTGAGTTCGGAACGCAAAGTGACACCCTGAATTCAACAATGTTGGTCCGAGTTGGCGATGACAAAGGAAGGATAAAGGGAGGAAGATGTAGTGTGCAGTGGATGCAGATAGCGAAGCGGGCTAAGTACTGAAAGAGGGGTCCTGACGGAAAGATGTCCTAGGGGAGAGATGATCGGAAGGCTGAAAGTACTGAGCGACCAATTTTGCTCCAATGTGGTTCTGGGGATTCGGGAAAGAGTTGGAAATGGAGGACGGCTGCCAGTGGGGTTTCTTTTATTCTTGGTCAGACGCGCAGGACCCGATGTTCCGCCTTGAATAGGTACCTGCCCGGTGAATGATGAATTGTTGCTGAATAACGCTCAGAGGCGAATGGACATTGGGCCATGGGCATATTGTAAACATGAATTCTTTGCTGTGCGGAGATGGGACGGAAGGAAACAAGTACTAGAGGAATCGGCTGGACCCGGCGCACTTGGCGGCCCAACCGTGACCGTGACCATCAACCGACACAGGATAGGTCGACATGCCTGGGCAGGCAGTATTTCAATAGGTAGTACTAAAAGTGAATCGGGAATCATTCTTTCCTAAAACACAATGGAGAAAACAAGGTGCTACCTGGCGCTACCAGGTATTTAGTTCTGAAGGGGTTAATACCGATGGATACTATGACATCGGTCCCTGGTATTCAATCTGCTTCAACTTATATGCCGCTGCTGCTCAAATCTGAATGGGGCAGAAATGACATATGGAAAGCACCGTTTACTCTAACAAAACAACGGGAGACTTCTCCACCGCGCCACGGGGGTGTCTTCCACAATAGGCCCTCAAATATGCATTGCACCCAGTATTCAAAGAAGTACGAGAACATTGAAAAGCGACAGTTACTCTTGTTCCGCCTTTACTACAGTCTCCCATTCTGTTCCATCCAAACCCCCCGCCGTCTCTGCTGGGGCCTTCTGACTGCTCCGCGCCTCCAAAATAACGCTCTCGATCAGTTCCTTCCCAGTCAGTTCACAAAGTGCCGAGACTCTTGGCTCCGTAAACTCCGAGTTCCCAGATAGGCCTTCTTCCGTAACAAAATTCTCCACCAGTCTCCTCCCATGAGAAGCCCAGTAGTCCCTTGCCATCGACACGGCTAGCGGGAGGCCCTCTGTGTGGTACGCTGCTCCACGGGGCGGCCTCTCGGCCTCAGGAAACACTACCGCGTAGATCCGCCGCCACCTTTCCTCCTCGCGCTGATTCCGATCGTCCTCCTCGATGATCTTCCTGAGCTGCGAGCGCGAGACACCCTTGGGGATGCAGAAGTTACGGCATATGCATGACCGCCTGCGGATATGCCTGTCGCGGGCAAGCTCAGCGTCAAAGGTTTGCCCGCAGATCGGGCAGTAAATCGTACTGGGATGACACATTTTGAGGTGTTTGATGAGTTGGCCGATGGACCGTAGGTCGTGCTGCAGGGTGCATGACTCGTGGCGGGCCGGGTCTGCGATGAAAAATGGGCAGCTAAGACGGAAGTATCCGTTGATGAGGAGGATGAGAATGGTAGATGGTTCGTTGGGATCTTCTGTTTCCATGAAAATGGACCTCTTGGTCCGCTTCCGAGGCGGGATCCTGTGTTCGGGAGGCTTGATATAACGTGCTGAACCCATCCATCGTAACAGCTGTGGGGAGATTCGGTTTGCGCACTGGAGCGCAAATCTTCTCATATTCTCAGATTGATTCGGCAGTATTGCGCCATCGGAGGAATCGCTGTCTTGGCTAATTTCGAGGAAGTCTTCTCGGTCGCTGACACCCTCGAAATCCGTTGTGCTGCAGTCATCGTCGGTCTCGGGTCGACACCGTTTCTTTCCAGCTGGCGAAAGCAATGATTCTCCGTGTCTGTCTCGGTGACGCAGAGGCAGGGGGGCGTTTTCCACATGTCTGGCAGGAAAATGCTGGCTTATTTCGTGTTGTAGCATGTTTTTGAAGGAACTGTGGCTTTGGTAGAGCCGCTGACGGTTTTGTTGGTAAAGCTCGGCGGATGGTCCTTATTTATTTTGAGACTGGGGCAAAGAAGTTCAATTTACCTAGGTAGGTTGCCTGAAAATATTGCTTCCATTGCCCAGTTTTAAGGCGGGTCCCAGGCAGCGCATCTCGTTGGAAAGCCCGAAACCTGGAAGGTACTTGGCAAACGGCAAAGTTTCGTGCGAAACACTTCCATTTGTTTCTTTCAGGCATTGACCGCGTTGACCGCGATTTTGTTGCATATTTAACTGGGGCGTCCTAGAGTTGAGCTCATACCCAGGGCTAGAAGGGAGAATCGTGTTTCAGTGGGGTAGGCGGGTGTCAACATCGGGAAATGCATCTAACGCTTGTATTGTTGGTTTCGTGCTGGAGATGGATTGTTAAGAAGTCAAAGGCAAGAGGAAAACACGGCCTAGATACAGCACTATTAGCTACCTGGTAATATCTTAAATGACTCTCATTGCAGCCATATATCCTATCAGCTCAGTCAAGATACCATCATCAAATCACATTACCTATGTGAGCAATCTGTGACTGAAATTGCTGCATGGGTGGATAAAACGCAAGAAACTCTACAGAGGAAGTTGAGACAGTGGAAGCCAGGAGTAAAGGTATATTGTATTGCCCGTCGATCCACTACTCCGACTCCGAGGTACCGTGGTGTAACCTGTCGAAGCAAGCTTCAGCGAGTAGTGGCAAAGGAAGCTTCACAGGAATTGTTGGGACATTCCGTTTTCGTGGGAGTAAGTTGGGAGATTTCTAGTGTATCGCACATGAGTCCCCAGGCAAACGCAATGAATTGACTGCTTGGTATATGTGTGCTCGTTGGACTCACTTAAACCGACTTTCATCCGAACTCCTCGCAACAGGCGTTCAAGGTGAGCCTGAGGAATTCGTGCACTCAACGCTATCCCGCAGGTGACTACCGCTGCGAGGAATGAACAAAATCCGTCCTCGGCTTCGCAGACCAACTCTCTCCCCTTCTCCTCGCACACTGCATCGGCATTGCGATCATCGCCGCCTCAAGATTACCCCATCGCGACACTACTCGGTGGGGTTCCCAAAGCGCCTCCTACCCGTCAATCGACCCTAACCGCGAGAGACAACAGACAAGATGTGCACGTACACGCTCGAGGTCCTGCGTTGCGTGAACTGCAACACCCACTTGGGCACTGAGCGCGCCAACAGCAAGCCCTGCGCCAAAGTTGGCAAAGACTGCGCTGGCAACAAGAAAACGCGAATCCAGAAGCGAACCGTCCCGATCGACGAATGCAGCCGCTGCTTCATGATGACGATCATCGAGGAACAAGAAACGCTTGCCGCTGCGCGCGAAGCCGAGCACGCCCGAGCTGTCAAAGCTGCGAAGAAGCGCGCCTTCAAGTTGTCGTTCGAGAACAAGGATGGCGATTGCGAGAACGGGGAGAGCAACCAGTCTGCTGCGATCGATGTCGCCGCTTCTGTCATGGCTCGTGTCCTGGAGGACGAGCAGATGTCAGAATCTTCGGAAGACGAGCACCTCAGCGTCTTTGACAGAACCACCGCCCCTCTTGAGATTTTCTTTTTCGACTTCCAGCGCCAATCGCTCCCCGCTTACTGGTACTGAGGACATCGACAAGACGATTACGACCATCAGATGAGGCGTCTCGTCGCAGCGGGGTTGCGATTGGAGTGGAGGTTCTTGGGGCGGAAGGCGCGAATGTATAGGCCGCTGGTCAATAATGGAACCAGGGATAGGCAACGAATTGGACGTGGGAAGCAAGCTGTCTTGGAGTTTCTTCATATCAATGCAATGATTTTTGTCCTTATGGATTCGTCCGTGATATCCATGTTATGCGATCCTAGAATTTAAAATTGTGGGAAATCGGGGATACCTTCCCGTGTTGCGCTGTGTCACCTGGCCCTCACGGCATCCTTGGTGGTGGCAGGCGCTCACTTCTTTGACGAAACTACGCTATCTTGACGCACGCTCTCTTGTCAATTGCCAATCGCTCCTCATCCGGCGTGGCTCCAAGTCATGCCATTGTTTGTCTACAAAGTCCCTACATGATCCAAGCGACGACAAAGAGACGCAATCATACAACAATAGTAATCATGACATTACATCTCATGGGAGCGATTCCAACCTCGTTGAGATGTCCTGATACGGAACAGCGTTCGGCTGCCGTGGAATGTTGATGCTTCCATTCGTGGAAGCGGCCGGCTTCCCCGTGCTGCAGCTGTGGTTTCGAAGTATGCCTGGGCGAGGACTCCCGTTGCCATTTGTCGTAATTTGCTGCTGGCGTCGCATCTCTGTTCCAGGCGGCGTCCGCAGGCTGATCGGCTCCACAGCCGGGTTTCCGGGTGACGTCCCGCACCACACGCGGCCCGAGTGTCGGAGACAAGCCGATGCCTGCGCTACCCGGCCGATCAGCTCGGCATTGCACATCTCGATGTAGAGCTTCACCATGTGGGTGAGGGGGCGGAACTGGATGTAGATCCAGTAGTCGGGCAGCCAAGTAGTGCCGATCACTGCGACCTGGATTGCGATGGACTGGTGAGTCATGGATGCATTTGAAAGAGTAACGGAAGGGGCACTTACGTCTAGCAGGATAGCGAATGTGATCATGGAAATGTTGAACCAGTACAGCGTTTGGTACTTGGTCAACCCGTTCTCAATCAGAGTGGTTCGTACGCGATTGACGAAGTACAGGTTGATGGCGACGTCGAATACCAAGAAGCACACCTTCTCCCCGCGGTCCCAGATATCGTTTGCGTTCATCCAGCTTTCGCTGATTTCCATTTGGGCAGGTGTCCAGATGATGATGACGCTGCTCGTGAGGACAGAGATGATGACGAACACGGCCAGCTTTAGCCGGTGGGCGCGCGACTTGTCGAAAAGGAGGAGCGAGACGCGGTTGACCAGGATTTGTGCCTGGCAGTGCATCTCGATGGTCCAGATGCAGATGGTGGAGAAGAAGAGCAAAAAGCTCGGCTCCATGATGCAGCTATCGTGGCCGACGCACCAGCCGAAGATGGAATGCACGATGGTCGTCGCCCAGTCAACCCACACCATGATCAGGTATGCCGTGAACTTTCTTAGGCGGTGCCATCGCGTCGCTGTGTGGTTTACGGCCTTGGCGAAGGTGAAACATGTGACGGCCAAGAAGAATCCAAGGACAATGTCGGAGAGGGCAATGTCCTGTTGAGTCGGTGTCTGCGGTCCTTGGTACCAGGGCGGGATGAGGCTCCACGGCTCATACATTGACTAATGCGGCGCGGAACGTGGTTTGGTGGTCGTGTTTCGTCCGTGGCTGTGAGGATCGTTCAGCTGCGATACCAACTCTCGCGAGGGGCGTTGCCCGTGAAGGGCGTCACCTCTTGTGATGCTTGGTTTCTTGCTGCGATGTTCGATATTGGGTAAGGCGCCGGGCTTTTACCATAAGTGCTGGCAATCCTGTTTTCTCGGTTGAGGCGTTCACGGATATTTCTACGTCACAGTTCCGGAGCGAGAGACGGTTCTTTTCCCACTGTAACCTTGCTTTCGGATCCGGATCATCCTAGCTCGGCGCTCTGGAAGGATGGCGAAGGGAGGCGAACAGTCTTCCGTCTTCTCCGCGGAATATGTGTCCTCTCACAAAAGCCTCCGGGGCGTCGGACGATATGACGCCCTGATAAAGTCCCCGGGCTCCTGTTTACAGGGATGTTGGGATCTGGGGTAACGGGGAGAGCTCCGCTAGCAGGGAGCATCCCGGGCCGGAGCCCACAGGACCGGCGACCACCGCTGGCCGAGGCTTCGGAAAAGGCTTATCCCAACCTCTCGGAGATAATTCAGTCACCTGCGCAAATACCTAGCCACACGGGCCTGCTGTCTGGTGCCTCCCAGCATCAGCGATGGCACGTTCCGGAGGCATCTGGCACACCCACACCCGGTACCCACAAAACAGAATCATCGACGTGTCACTGGTCAACTGGAGTACATTCAAGATGCAGCACAGTTCATTGCCAACAGATTGCATTCGCTCGCACTCCGCGCCTCGACTGTCATGTCCTATCGAGCCTAAACTCAGGGTCCCCGCGTGCGCACCGGGCACCGCAAACCCTCAGTCTCCCTCCCGTCCCTATCAGCATAAACGAGCGTGAAGATGTCATCACCAAACATAAAGTCAACTCAAATGTCGCCCCCTGGAAGAAGAATGAATATACGCGAAGAAGAGGTGATCCAAAAGGTACGACGAAGAAAGAAAAGGGCAAAACGAGTGGTCGCCCCTTTTTGTTTCCCCAAAGAAAACAAGTCGCATCATTTTCTGCGATCCCTCACCACACTCTGGACACCTGGGAATCTCTCATCCCAGCTGCCCAATCAACGACCCACCCGCTTAAAGACCGGAGTCAATCTTCGGGAACGGCGCCGTCGCCCAGTACGTCCGCCAGTTGTTGCAGTTGGCGTTGAACCCAGCCTTGTCCGCCGCCGACAGCCCATTGCGGAAGTCATTGGCTCGCTCGAGGAAGTCCACCGACAGACCGCCCGACACGTGCCACGCAATATGGCAATGCATCAGCCACGCACCAGGGTTGTTGGTCTTGAAGGCAATCAGCAGCCATCCGCGCGCGGGAAGCATGGCCACGTCACGGCGCACGGGGTTGGCGCCCGTGAGGCGGAACTTGTCGACGGTTTCGTTGAAGACATAGCGCGTCTGCGAGGCCGGCGTGGCGTCGGGGGAGCGGCCGAGGACGACGAAGTCGTGGCCGTGCAGGTGGAAGGGATGCGGCAGGGAGACGAAGTTGTCCGGGTCGTTCTCAATCAGCCAGTAGGTCCACTGGTCGACGTCGTTGACGTGCACAATGTTGTCGGAGGTCGGGTACGAGGTGTTGCCCTCGATGACGTACTGCGCCACGGGCTTCTGCCAGTCGACGTTGATGGCCGAGCCGTTGACCTTCCACACGAAGAGCGGCGTGCCGGTCGTGTCGAGGTGCACGGGGAGGGTGTTGGCCGGGCGCTTGACGAACGACTGCACGGCGGGGATGGTGCGCGGGACAACCGGCTGCAGGTTGAGGATGTCGTTGCACTGGAAGTCAGTGGCGACGGTGCCGGGGTTGGTGGGCAGAGCGGTCGGGTTGGGGCTGTTGGTGTAGCGGAAGATGGCCGCCGGCGCGGGGTTCTTGGAGTTGCCGCAGAAGGAGTTGCCGCCGAAGGTCGCGTTGAACCAGTAGTTTCCGGGCGTGGCCGAGGCATCGATTGTCACGTCGAAGCGCTGGCCGACGGCGAGGAAGACGGATTGCACGGTCATGGCGTTGACGGGGACCAAGTCGGCGGCGATGATGGTCATTTGATGGCCGACGAGCTGGAGCTGGAAGTGGTTCTCGGTCGAGGTGTTGATGAGTCGGAGGCGGTGACGCTTTCCGGGGGTGAGCTTGACTTCAGCGTAGTTACCGTCGCCGGTGACGGGGTGCTTGTTGGTTCCGTTGAAGAGGACGTTGTCGCTGAAGGGCGGGCCGTTGGACTCGGTGAATAGAACGAGCTCGTCGGCCGTGGCGTAGTAGTAGTCGGTGATGGGGAACACGCCGAGATCGATGTCGTAGGGCAGCGAGGCAGGGCCGTTGATCTGGATGGTGCCGACGACGCCGTTGCCGTACTGCGCCGAGAAGTGGGAGTGGTACCAGCTGGAGCCGTACTGGGTTGCGCGGAACTTGTACGTGAAAGTGCCGCCGTTGGGCGGGATGGGGCACTCGGTGACGCCGTTGGCGCCATCATGGAGCTGAGAGCCCTTTTGGTGCAGGCCGTGCCAGTGGATGGAGGTTCTGTTGGCGTGTTAGCATCGCGAATTCCGGTGTGCAGTCTCAGGGGGTGGCCTACCCGTTGGATTGGAGGTTGTTGATCACCTTGATCTCGATGTTGTCACCCCAGTCAGCCAAGATGGTGGGTCCAAGGATGTTGCCTGTTTGAAAGTTTGTCAGTCCTGGCTTGTGTAACCTTGGTGAGGGACGTCAGCTCTTACCGTTCACCAGCATGACCTTCTTCTTGACCACGCCATCGGGGCCAGTCCAGTTGTCGACTTCAGTCAAAGTGAGTGTGTACTAGCCTAGAGTTAGCTTTGATTCTTTCTCGCTGTTGGGCGGGCACCGAGGCGCTCTGTGTGGTCTTACCTTGCGAAGAGCTCCAGGAGGAGGCGTGCTGGTTTCGAAATCGGTGTTGATGTTGAAGCCCGTGGTCCAGCAAGCGCGGTTGCTCGCGCTGTGGCATGATCCGGGAGGGCCCCGCGGCTCAAGATCGGGCTCACTTCTGAACTCGAGCTCGGCCGAGGTCTTGCCGGGGTAGTCGACGGGAATCGGGTTAGGGACAGGAATGTTAGGGAGCTGCGGAGCTGCCAGGACGGCGCTCGGGGCCAAAAGGCCCACCGCAAGTGCGATGGCGCCGGTGAGGAACCTCATGATGAACGATTGTCAGGGGTTGGTGCAAAAGAGCGTGATGAAGATAAATCTATGTAAGAACGAATGACTGGTCTGCTCGCTGACCGCTGGGGAGATGAAGAGAAAGGAGGGCAGAGACAAGAGATGTCTCTGTTGTCTTTATAGATATGGAGGACATGGGAGATTGAATTGCCCTTGCTCGGAGGCCATGGTGTGGCGTCTGCGAATTCGATCGATTATGGCTCATGGGTTTCCTAATCGGTTAGGGAATACGACTGCTCGCCAATGTTTTCCTCATGGATTCATAGGTCAGGGGCGCCAGGGGGCTAGTCAATCGACAGCAAGGATGTCATCACGCTGCAAGGCCACGAGCGATGGTCAGCCTAGCTGGGGTCAACCTGCAGGGACGCCGCCTAGGTGAAGGTCGGAGCTGAGCTGAGGTGGGGTGTAGGAACGGACATATCTCGCACGCTTGAGGCTGAGCAAGGTGGCCAGTGTTTCTGGAGCTAGTCTCGAAGGGTCCGGGTAGGGTAATGCAAACAACTACTAACCGGCTGGGGCCGCCCTCGGGACGGCGGCACACCTTGGTGTCATGACGCCACGGATACCAAAACGGACGCGGATGCGTGGCATTAAGATTTGAGGAGTCTAGGGAGACGCGAGGGCAGCGCTGTGAGCCGCCGAGAAAGACGGCAGGCGGTAACCGAGGTCGATAGTCCGGTATGAGGTTGCTGCGCATAGCAATGTGATGCTGCGGGAGGGACGGGCGAAAGCGAGGCGCGCGCGCAAGAAACTGGGACAGGTGTGAATGGGTGTAAGTTGGGGTGGATAACACGGGATGCTATGTCGGGCATTTTCTCATCCGCGTTGGTATCAGCCTGCCGTCTTGCCATCTGACCTCGCAATTAGGATGGCCACGTGTGTAGCCTGCACGGGAAGGGGGGACTGCAGCGGTGGTGAGAGAGGAACAGTGCGCCTGATGCGCCATGATTATCGGTGATCGGACGGCCGCCCTTGGCAGGGGAAAGGGTGCGCCTTGCGTCCGGATTAGGGGTTGTGCATCTGGTGGATGTGGCTTGCCATACCATGGAACCAGAGAAGCTGGCCGTTGGTAGAATCAAACGGTAATTTTGAGATGAAAATGACCTGTGCTCCGCAGCAGCGGCTGGTCTGACAATGATGCCCGGTCCTGCCCGAGCTTCAATCATATGATTTACGTCGTACTGTGATCATACCACTGCAGCGGAGAAAACACGACGTTATCTCTCGGAAAACTGCCGTGCAAGGTCGTACTTTAGGGTTCTGAATATCCGATGTTGCAGCTGAGCGGGCACTGCAGTGTCGCAGCAGCAGAGCAGTAGTATTGCGGAAAGGGGTGTTTCCCCTCATGAAAGGGATGTCACGTTCGACGTGGCATTTTCTCCGACGTAGGTAGGTAGTAGCTTGCGACCTAATGTGAGCACCGTACATGTACGAAGGAGTATTCCGCGCGGAGATACGAGTCCCCCCTCTGCCCTACCGGTATAGGATTTTTAAATGGGGTTCCCGCTCGGCTCGGGCAGGTCGTCGTTTGGATCGCCCGGCAATTGGCCAAGCCCTCTAAACCGCCCAGACACCCCACCTCCTCCCGATTTGGTCGCTGGATGACGTGAAACTCTCCATGCTGTGTGTGTGGGGGAACCGGGGTGGTGCACGATACTATCGATGTTGCTGCCTTGCTCCTTTCCTGTTTCGATCTTTAAAGGCAAAGGTGCGGATGGCGACAGGACTGTCATCGGCCCGTTAAAAGGCCAGCCAGGTGCTAATGCAGCCATCTTGCGAGAACGGCGAGCGCTGTTCAGGTTGGTGTTGAGCTGAGCGAGGTTAATAATAATTGTGGCCTGATTGGTGGAATGGGAGCGGCAGGACCTCCTTCCTTGACCTTGACGACGACAGGGCCCTAGCCGAATCCGATGGTCTGGGGGAACTGCAAAAGGTGGCTTGCAGGAGACGGCGCCCTCACCGTTCAATCCCGATCTCCCACCGATGCTTCCTGCAATCGGGGAGGATTGCGATATTTCGCCCGTGGCTGCCTGCACCGAGAGTTTTGTTCATTCGTCCGTCGAAAATGTGGCTTGAGGTGGAGATTTGAAGGGGTCTGCTCTTCCCCGAACCGCACTTGCACGGGGACGGTTGCCCGCAGTCGTACTTTTGTCCTTGGCCTTACCGTACCTTACAACACCTTGCCGACCAAACCAAACTTCAGGTGGTTGCGTTTTAGTCTCCCGGGCTGAAGGCCGAAAAGCTAAGCGACCCTCCCCACCGCTCGTCTGGGACGCACCTTACCTAGGTGCCTAACAAAATGTGACAGCCAAGGGCAAAAGTGGTCAGAGCTGGACTCTTGGTCTCATCGCCAGCCGTCTCTAAATAAAGAGCTGCGCACCCGCGTAATCGCCCAATGGCCGCGCGCTTCCTGCCAGCACGGCACGTAGCGAGCTGTCAAACTGGTCGCTAGAACTCCCAGTGCTACCGAGAACCCGGATTTGCGGCCGCGGTTGCGGGGTGCCAATCGCCAACGCAGGCCTAGTTTCCGATAGCGGTGTCTTGAATTGGAGCCCGAATTCCACGGCGGTTTTGGATGCAGAAATCCATCGCGAGAAAAGGAGTTAACTAGACGGTTGATAGTTTTCTGCGGGGGCCAAGAAACTGCACGTTCGCCCTTTGCCGCGCTCAGGACCCGCCGCACACTCAACCTCACAACCCCACATTCGGGTCCGCGGCTGAGCGTGCAGGACGGAATATGCATGGGGCCCCTCCGCCCAAACATGTTCACGGTGGTCAAGGCGCTGTGGACGGGATTTCCCATCGGGATGTGGAGGACCGGGATGTGGATAATCATCAGATAGATGATCTTCTGAGATGCTTCTCGGAGGTTCAATTCCCCTGATGATTCCTATCACGAGCCATCCCCCAATTTACGGTTGGCTTGCATCATGCTTTTTTCTCTGATTTCTATGGCCGATTCTACCAAACGGTATTTCGAGGTCGACATTGTTCGGTCGAAGTGTGGTGCCATGATTCCTAGGTAATATTTCAGCAAAGAATCCAGTCAAGAGAAGCAAGCGAGACTTGATGGGTCCCTCTTGTCGTGCTGCCCCACCCGGATCCTCGTTTACGTCCCATGCGCGTACAGAAGCTAGTACCTTTCTCAGGTAGACATGCTCCAGTCCCTGAACCAGATACATAACTCGGAGAATATCATTGATTTCCAAGTACCCCCCTTAAACTATCCCAATGTGCCCCGTATTCCGGACAAAGCTCACGAGAGTGTGTCCAGAAACCGGGAACGACACAGCTTGCAATCAATAAGTTGCAGTTCCCGCACCTCGCCTCCCATCACTTTCCGGTTCATCCGAAGGTGTTCCTGACTTCCCGTGTTGCCCCGCACTCCTCTCACGCTGCATGCACAGGTACTACCGTTGGCGTCTCGTGTCACCGTATCCCTGACAGGTGCAGGTGCAGGTACCTCAGCACCACGAGGCACGACTTGTTGTTGGGGGTGGGAGAGTTCCGCTCCAGAAGGTTTCTGTGTCGATTCCATCTACTGTGCCTCTGCCTCACAGTTTTGGCTGCTTTTTATCTCGATTTGCGATGCCGCCATCTTGCTGCCGGATCTTGGTTTCATGATGACTTGCAGATAGTTGTGATGAAGTTGAGAAATACCAACACCTTGACAGGTCGCCCATTAGACAGGATTAGGGGTCGAAACGAAGAACTCGACTGCTGTTAATACGGCTCTCAATGTTACGTAAGAATTGGACACACTAAACGAAACCCCTGAGAGCCCAAGAAACGGAAAAGGCCGCGCCCAGATTTTACCCCCTGATAGGCGCGCGTCTGAGGGTCTCACTGAGGGGGCTGAGTCACCCATCGATCGGAGATGAGTCTCAGCCGACCACGCCTCAGGGGTAGGGTAACGACAACGTGTGGCGTCGAAACGCGCTTGAGGAGCCCGATGACGCCACTCTTCCTTGGCCATGTCACTCGCTTCAATTTCCCGCGTCTGGTGCACCCTGCATGACATTAAGTCTCGCTAAAGAATCGATACATGCCACCTCCCCACCCGTTCACCTTCGATCGTTTAGGTTGCGTAAGGTGACCGGCCACTATTGACTCTATTTTCAACTTTCTCCTACCAACTGGCTTCCTTCGTCAGGGGCAGCTGACTCGGTAAATCACGATGGCGAGGCATAAAAGTCTCGGCAGTTCGATCACTCCCTTCTTTTGATGTTCCCACTGAGGGTCTCGATGGCTTGGACCAAGGCAGGATAGAACTTATTCGCCATCTTCAGGTCACCCGATTCACTGGGGTGGATGCCATCCTTGAGATCGGCACTCGTGAAGCCCGTCCACTGATCGACTATCCAGATCGGCGAAGCTGTCGAGTTTTTGGATGCAGCCCATGCTGGAATCGCCTGGTTGAGGTCCTGGACCTGCTTGTCGACCGCCGGGAGGGGGATGATTTGGGCCACCTGTTGTTTTCACTGTCAGTACGGCGTGCATTCCTGTCATTGTAATTGTGCGGCCAGTGTCTTACGATTATTCTCATTGCCGAGTTGCTCACTCTCATCTGGTCGACCAGCTTGCCGAGTGCCGCTGTGATCTCGGCGGTTTTCCGGTTTCCCCTGAATATGTCGTTGGTGCCGAGGTGTATGGTGACAATGTCTGCTGGGTTCTTTTTTAACCAGTCGACGAGCTGGTTCTTGGCCACGATGTCTACTGCCATGAAGCCCGGGTGCTGCAGGCATGGTGATGTTAGCTTTTGGTTGCATGTTCAGTGGAAAGACGGCTGACTTACCCCTTCATGGTCCCGATCAAAGTTGAGATTGTTGCAGTTCTCACCGGCTCTCTCTCCGCCAACAAGGTCAACATTGTAACCCTCCTTCTGGAAGTGCTCCCAGATCCAGGCGCGCCAGCAGCCGTAGTCAGTGATGGAGTCGCCTAACGGCATCCATCGTACAGTCGCTGCTTGGGACAAGACGGCCAGTGCGATACCGGCTAGCAGTCGGTCTAGGCGAAAGAGAACCATTGTTTCGCCTGAGGTGTGAAGAAAGTGATAGCGGTGTGTTGCGGCAACTAGAGTGAGGAGACGAATGGCCTGATCATCCGGAAGACGACGGTCCGTCCATCGCAGGTTAGAATAGCCGCGAGCGGTAAAATCGGATTACACCTACACACATCACCAATACTATAAAAGAGAAACAGCAACCTGCATCACCGACTCCCTTCCTCCCGAGCAAGTTCCTAGCATGGACTAACAGACTATACGGACATAACTCTACGCAAACAACTACGCCGACTCCTTCAACGGCTTGTCCCTACTATCCGTCGTACAACTCGGCGCAACAGTCGAGGTCGTCCCACTAACAACAACAATCTCAGCAACAGTAATGTCCGACGACCCCGTGCTCTGATACCCCTCAGTCGACACAATCTGGTACGAGGCATTCTTCGCCGGGTCAAACTTCAAGCCAAGCGCGTTATACTTGTCATAGTGGTTCTTTGTGGTAACCACGCCTCTGCTGCGCTTCTGTTGGCGGATGGACCAGAACTGCATGTAGTTGTTGCCGCGGTTGACGCTGTAGATGTCGTAGGTCCCGCCGTCGCTGGTGAGTGTGCCTTTGTGTTGGCCGCCAGACCTGCCCGGGTTGTAGGGGCCGAGGTTCTCGAGGATATATGTCTCGCCCCGAGTGGTCCAGGTGTATACCGCGAGATAGCTGTTGCTTCCGGGGTTGAAGGAGCCCTTGAACTCGATGGTGCTGTGCAGGTGTCATTCAGTTGGGCCATCCGATAGCTGGCATGCACATGAGAGACGGTTACCGTGCTGTTGCATTTCTCCACCCTTTGCCGGCCGTGAAGTCTTTGCAGTTGGACCAGTTCACGGTGTATTCCCCGGCTGCCTTGTTCGTGTAAGTGACTTGTCCGCCGCCACCTTCAGACCCTGATACAGCAGGCGAGTTAGCATCATCAACTCAGATATGTAAGTTTACTAGATAGAAGATGGCTCACAAAACTGATACCAGTAGCCATTGCTACAGCCGGAAGCATTTGGTGTTGTGCGTTTTTGGAGGCTCTTGGGAGAAGTCTCCCGTCCCTGGTTGGCGGGTAGAGCGAGCACAGAAAGAACTGCCGTGGCAGCAACGAACGCATACGTCAAAGATACCATGGTGAGACCAAATGATGGTTGAGAAAAAGGCCGAGGTGCATATGGGTGTTCTCTTGGGGAAGGTAGAACAGTTGGTGGGAAATTAGTGGGAGAAAGTTACTTCGTTTTATACAGGAGGTCACTGGCATTTTCAAGCCTGCACGGCATGCCATGGCCTTGGATCCAGACACGCGCTCAACATTTAGAGTCAGACTTCAGAGTAGCTCTGCAAGCGCCCCAAGCGGAATGGTTTTCATGAAATGGCCGCATTTTGAGGCGCCCTTGCAATTGGCCGCCAAAATCATTGGTGGTGGGCTGTCATGTCGCGCACTCCATACGTCTACCAATCAAGTTATATCTTCGAACTGACGCGAACCAGTCTCTTGGCTGTCGGCGTGTGGGATCTCCATGCTCGATCGTGAGCGGAGTCGGCAGTCGGTAGCCGAACCCCGCAGTATGACTTTGAAATATATTACTCGCAGGTATGAATAAATTGCCACAAAGCTTGTACACTCTGTCAAGCGGACCAGTAAGAAATGACTGATAGGTTTGGATTGGGGTCCAGATCCGTAGAAGATTGGGCCATGGACCAAACCGGGCAGTGCTCCCTGTGTAAGTGGATGTGAATATGAACGGCCTTCTCCGCCGTTACCAATGGTGCGGCAGATTTGAAAAGCCCACATCCCCAAGCTCCTCACTTCTAGTACTTTAGGGTTAATGGCACAGGTAGCCTTCCTTAAGCTGCCTAAGTACTCTTCCTATCAACGTGATCTTGTTTCGGCGTTGCACCAAACTACCTCGATACAAATCACCACCCCCTAAGGTTCAGTACCAGTAGGTGTCTGGCTCTTATCAGCCCCCTCGGAAGTGTGCATTGCCACCCACAGTCTGTCAGCAACGTCTGTATGCCCCTCCAGTATTGCGATATTGTAGGCCGTAATCCAAGTTTCCTCCTTACCGAAGAAGTTGCTGTCCCCCGCTCCAGCTGCCAGCAACATTTCTACCAACCCCGGCCTTCCAGCATGAGTCGCATCAAGGAGTGCTCGGTCTCCATCAATCCCGAGTTCGATGAGCCTTCGTAGATCCGTACTTGTGCCCTTGTCGTAAACCTCTGCTATGATCTCTTCCTCTCCTGTCAGGTCCACGCTTCCACGTGACAGCTCGCTCCACTGGATGATTCTGAACGCTAAATTAAAGTTGGCCTTCAGGATGGTCAGAAACTTGCATTGACGACGACGGATAACT
>Ga0247760_1001524_pt1 | contig 21047 bp, 19 predicted proteins | sample UWRJL171409R4_FD_179936 | JGI IMG/M metagenome (GOLD analysis project Ga0247760, IMG submission 179936) | Plant litter microbial communities from Arlington Agricultural Research Station in Wisconsin, United States - UWRJ-L171-409R-4 | ecosystem: Environmental > Terrestrial > Plant litter >... | reverse complement strand
AAAAAAAATAGAAACCCTTTCAGCGCAACTTCAACAGCAACGACAAGGGCAAACTCTACGAGCTCGAGCACCAGGAGGAGGACCTCAATCGCCATCGACACGCTCAACGAATGGCCGCATGAGTTTCGAAGGTCAGGCACTGGAACGGATTCGACATCTAACGCAACAATACATACATCTACAAGGATACCGTGGCCGTTGAGAAGCCCGACTTTTGCCAACGTCAAGCTCAAATTCATCTCCCCCGCCCCCCGGGCATCAACCAGATCTTCCCAAGAGAACCGCGACTATATTGTCAGCGTGCGCTGGGTCGCGTGTCGGGGGCCTCGTTATCAACGACAACACAGCAAAAGACCAAGTTCGGTGATGGCATCCGCCAGTTCTGCAAACAACCATTCTCGGAACTGCTAATTTGGATGATAAAATCCCTCCCGCTGATGAATCGTATCTCGAGAAGATACTCCACGATAACGGCGCGCCGTCGAAAATACCTGAGGAAATCGCTAGGTTCTATAAGCAAACTCGCCATTGTCCGCTCGGGAGCGGAACGCATGCAGTGGGTTGTGTCAAAGGTAGCCGGGAACGCGGAACTCATACTACGCGGTTTTATTGGGCTGATGATAGGTACTTTGAACTGGATAATATAAAAAATTATCTCTCGAGGGCAACAAGTTGTTGCTCAACCCTAGTATTGACGTGTCGATTTACTTGTTTCATACATAATTAGTGAAGTCTAGCTGATAGGGATAAGTTTCGAACAACCGGATGCCCTCCTCGCGGAATGTATCGGGTTCAACATGCACATTGAGAACATCCGGCCTCTCAGTTGCATTAAAAACCAGATTGGACGGCTTTTTGACGCTGTACTCTGGCCACGTGGGAAACCCGGGTGCTAGCACAAATCATCAGTGGGGGGGGGGCACTGGGGGGAAACCCAAGATGACAAGTCACACACACCTTTGACGGCATTTGGATCTCCCGAGTGGACAAACGAGACAAATTTTGTCATGATTCCATGAGACAAGGCCCGATGAGAACTCGAGTTGGCGACCATGGGGCTGTCTTGAAACCAAATATGTTCTTGCCCGTATCCAAGAAAGTACGAGTACTCGGTCGAGTGACTGGCAAACCCCGGCCTGAACTTGCCATTTTGGACTTCTTTCCCTAATGGCCAGGTATCGAATCTGCAAACACAGCCGAGTCAGCGGGTAGGTACGTTTGCCTTTTCGAGGCCAAAACACATTACTTATAAGAATAGGCTGTCATCCCCAGCTCTGCCGCAGTCCTTGCCAAAGTTCTACGACCACCCAGATATGCGTAGTCACCCAGAATGGCGGCTACTCTCCTCGACTGCGCGGTACACCGCATGCCGACGCTCCGCACCCCCTGGCACAGCCAATCTGTTTGATCGGCGGGTAACGAAAACGGCGGCCCGCCCGCCTCGACTGGGTAGGCATCCAACAACTTCCTCAGCGTCTCGTTCGTGGCCTGCGGGAAAAATTGCCGCAGAAAATTCGTCGCATCATGCTCGGTATTCATTTCCGGAATCAACCCCAGGAATGACAGCCCCTCATCGCTATTCGACCCAGTCAGCACCTTCAGCTTCCTTGGGAACCCCCCCCTCATCAGCTGTAACGACTGCACCTCCCTCAAAAAGTCCCCATCAATCGCACTCCAAAATGTGGTTACGGTGCTCGCGTTAGTCGCCGCCTCAAATAACAGATGCGCATCAACGCCCCTCAGACAAGCCAAACCCTTCCCTTCACACCCAGTTGTCTTGGCTATCGTCTCCATTGTCTTCAACCGATCGCCCCTCGTTAGATTCCCCGTATTTGCAAGCCCTAACGCCCCACTATAGGGCAGCACCCGATGAAACAAGCCGTCGTCCCGGCCCCCATACGCCAACAACTGGCCGACAATCGAATACGCGCCAGCACTCTGACCCCAAAGCGTCACCTTGTTGATATCGCCACCAAACGCGTCGATGTTCTCTTGAACCCATCTAAAGGCAATCCTCTGGTCTTTGAGCCCCAGATTTGCCACACCTTCCTTCTGGACCTCCTCACCACACGGAAACCCAAAGATGCCGAGTCGATAGTTGAGCGAGACGGCAAGGATCGGCGTCCCAATCTCGACGCTCTTCTTCACCACATAGGAGAAATTCGAGTTCAAATCCGCGCCAAATCCATTGACGAAGCCGCCCCCGTGGAGCCAAATCAACACAGGCAACTTGCCGTCTTTCTTGACGTCGTGACCCGCGGGACGGACAACGTTGAGGTTGAGACATTCTTCGTCGACGCCCGAGACATTGGTTTGCTGGATGCGCTCTGGCGTGATGGACTGGTGGCAGATGGGGCCGTACCACTCTGCGGAGCGAACGTCGGACCAGGACTCGTTGTAGGGTGTTGGGTTGGCGAGACGCGGGGCGCGGGCGAAGGGGATGCCGAGGAAGAAGTCTTGGTCGAGGGAAGGGACGTAGCGGCCGACGTAGGTGCCGTTGAGAGTCTTGACTAGGGGGGCGGCGGCCGCCGCCGCCTCTGTAGCCATACCGGCGAAGAAGAAAAAGAAGGGGGAGAGGAGTCTCATCGTAATGACTTTGATGAGATTGTGAGGAGACATTTGGATTGGTCAATTCCCAGCGGTAGTGGGAGGAGAGGGCAAGCCAAATACCTCCTCAAGAGGACTCGTCAGTATGGTTTGGTTCATGTTGCCCGGGGCTAGTTAGACGATGGGGGGTGGGGGCGGAATCCCTGGGTAACGCTGGTGTAAACACAGCCCGCACTTACGGGACGGCTCGGCCTACGGAACGGTTAAATCTCGACTCGAAGGGGAAGGAAGCTACGGACATAGTCCGGGTAAGACGGCGAGACACAGAACCGGGCGAAAAGCTAGAGTGGAGGAGAGATGGGGGCCTGGGCCTAAATCCTTCGAAGCGTCACTATACCGATAATTTTGGGATTCTGTTTTCGCATATAACTGCTGCTGGGAATGCCAAGGACAGACGGGGTTCTTCGCATGGCCACAGGTCTAGTGGGTGTTATCATTTTCGCAGATACATCTCACCATAGTATTTTTTACCTATCGTACCAAAGGTCCCTTTGCAATCTGTCAAAGTCGGGGTTAGTATTAACCATATTTGTAAATTCGATAAGTTAAGAGACTACCTATTCAAAGCCCCTTAATACGATAACTCCACTATCCTCTAATACAGTGTAGGTCTCACCTCTACCACTTGGAGACCAAAACTTGGTCCAAGGGACAAAAACTGCGTCTTAAGAGAGCTGGAGAAGCAACGTACTACCCAGAACCGACCCGCTCTGATGCCTGAATCGGTGTCATATATAGATAGTGATAGCTATAGCGATGGGTAGTCCAGTCACTGACTCACTGCCACTCCAACAATGGTGCCACCATAGGCTGAGAGCAATCCGCCGCCCCTACCGTATCCGTCACCAAAGCAGCGCAGACGACGTAGATTCGGTAGCATGTCCTAGTAACCTACCGAGTGACGCCGCCGAGCCCATGAATTCCCGTAATAACAAGTCGTTGATGTGAGAGAGTTGGAAAGCCAGACCTCCCTCGACGCGGTCGAGGCCCTGGATGCTGAGATAGCAGAGTTTCCGGGCGGCTTCAAGACCCCGGGCTGTTTCCCGTAGGATGTTTACGGGACTGAATCGGGAGTCGGCCTGGTCCGGTGAGGGTTCGTATTGTTCAACCTGGAGGCTCTGAAGCTGTCCTAAACCCAGTTTCCGGTTATCGAGGGAGATGGTGTCGGTATTAGTGAGGTTGAACCCAAAACCCAGTAAATGCTCTAGATGCTGACATAGTCTCGCCAAAACACCCGGGGAGTAAAGACATTTATAGTCTTTGACTCCAAACAAATCGAGAACCGACTGCGCCATCTTAAAGGCCACCATGATGCGAACCAGCCCGGCCAGACGCGGGACCGTCGCTAGCGTTTGCAACAGCAGCCACGGTTTATTTCGAGTTCCTTGCGCGAACTGGGTAGTGCAATGGTAGTAGAGTGGCCAGGTGGTGAGTTTCTGGAGAGCGCGACATGTCCGGTTAAGTTTGGCGAGAGAGTCGGTGCCGTTTTCGTAGGCGTAGACGTAGATGTAGGGAAGGAGGGGGCAGGTGTTCGATTTTCCAGTGTAAAGAACCGGAGAACTCGTCGAGGATTTTGTCGAGCAGCGCTACCGGGGAGGGAGAGTAGTTGGCTGCATCCACAGCAACCCCGCTAAACCAGGGGAGTTCTAGCGGGTCTGGAATATTAGACTAGCGTAGGACTCCCCAACAAGGACATATCTTATAAAACCACGGAAAAGGCGCAAAAACAATTGACCGGGGTGACCTGGGCATATATCAACACGTGTACTTTGTAGGTAGGTACCTACCAGGTCAGCGGCTGACTTATTCTAATCAGTCACCTCCTATTCAAGCTCAACACAAATATACCTAGCCGGGCTCAATAGTACAGAGTCAGCAATAACACAACGCTCACGCCTGCTTCCCCAAATACACCTGCTGTTTCCGCCGCTTTTGCTGCTTCTGCTCCTCCATCTCCTCCTCCAATCTGGCCATGATACCCTTTGCATTTTCCAAACTAGCTTCCTCTTCCGGTCCCGGAACCCCCCAGCTATCCAGCTCAGCCATGGACCTCTTAAAATACCGATGTGCATTCTCGAGGTCCCCAATCTGGTAGTGCAGTCTTGCAGGAATTTCATAAAGATCGCCAATATGCACGTTGAGGTTCTCCTCATCGACTACCGCAAACATTTCCTTCGTGGCCGCGACGGCCTTGTCGAATTCCCCGTCCTGAGCGAGCTGGAGGACGTCGTTTCGTAGAGACCGAAATTTGAGTCGCCGTGCGTCGGAGGCGTTGCGGATGGATTCCGAGGCCGTGCACAGAGCGCAGGTGCAGTCGAAGCCCCAGATGGAAGAGAGTTTTTCTTGGCGTTCGGGGTAGGTGAGTTCGATGCTGGAGTCTAGTTCCTGTCTGTTAGATCTGGGTGAGTAAGATTGAGAGAGGGCAGAAATTACAGCTTATGGTGATTTCCTCGCCTGGTTCGATATCCTGCGCAGACCAGACCGTAATGGCCATTGTAGTCTCGGAAAAGTGCACATGCGCGCTACACCTATGTTAGTATACTTTCTATCCGAGGCGTAGAAAGTAGAGTAGAAAACTCACTTTGGATTACACGCATGGTTTATTCTCTGTTCTCGTTAGCGCTCTCCATAATCTTTTTTTCTAGGTTTGCTTGTTCGTTTGTTTGTACACTCACCGAAAGCTCGGGGAATAACCCCATATACTGCTGTCCCGACATCATTAACTGAAATGAATTTGTAACCAGCACGTCCTCTTCGACAGAGAGGTCAGCTTCGCGATCTCTTTTGGCCAAGCCTCGTACCCTATCATATCCCTATTGTAAGTACTGTTCTCTCCAGGTTTCAGAAAGAAAAGGAGTTAGTACCTACCTCATCGGATCGCCCAACCGATCCACCCCAACCCTCATCAACTCCCTTACCTCCTCCTGCATGACATCACCCGGATACTCGACCGTAGCCAGGAAGACGGCATGGTCAATCAGGAGGACTCTTCCCTTTTTAATCTTTTCCTTCGCTACACATCCCAGCCCTTTTCCTTTTACGTCTGTAATCTCGTACGGTCTCTGGTCATATGCCTTTGCCGCTACGGGCGGAAAGGTGAAGGCCTTTTGGAGTGGATGATGATGGGATAGGTCAAAGACGCTGGCGGCTAGATCCGGGGTCGTGACGACCGAGAGACCGCGGTTATCACCTCTCTCCCCCGAAGGAACGGCGGCGTTGGTGTATACGCACCAAGGCGAGTCAGCGGCTTCGACACAATGAGGGGGATGCGTCCAGGGAGTCCACGAGGCGGGGTGGGATGCATTGGCAGAAAAGTCGAGGCAGAGGGGGAGGTAGGTTAGAGGGTTGCGGGGGAGGCCCCAGTTGCATTGGTTGGGGAGAAGAAGACTCGAGGTGGAAAGAGGGAGGAGGAGTAAGATGAAGATGGTGAGCATGGATGATGATATGGACGACATGGTGCAGCGAGACATGTTAAATATTTTCTAGTGCAGGGCCAATGGGTTTGATGTTGAAGAAGATAAATGTTCAGACACGTGATGGACAGGAATTGACAGATTGCATTGTTTGATGGGTAGTTTACCTGTCTGAAATGCGAGGGGCATTTAGCCGACAGGTGTTGTGAAAGGCTGGATGCACGGGGATCGACCTTGGCATCAAACATCTAGGCTGAGTGTACTTCGTAGCCATGTTGCATCCCCATGTCCATCGCGAGAACTAACTAACCAAACTACTCATAGCATGCATGTTGTTGCCATGTCCGCGGCGCGAAAACTTTAATAGTGTGTTGTCGCCATGTAAATCTGTATGCCGGTTCGCGTGTGAAAACTGACCGCGTGGTGTGGAGCAACATAAAATGTTGAACCTGTAACCAGTTCACGCGTGACTGATCCAACATCCAATAGAAGGTTTTGATCGTTCCTGTTGGTCTGCCATCTCATCACACCCTTGCCCTTGGTGACAATGAGAATGCCTTGTCCCCTCCCCCCTTCAAGAAACTCCTGCTCGTTAGGACGCAGCTCGATCCGGAAAATGTCAAACTCGCTGACATTAGGTTGATACACGACCGTGTGGGAATGTCTTCCCCGGGCTGTCTTCTCGCAGACCAGAACGAGGTCAGTCCTCAGATGCGGCTGGGGTTTCACTGTGTCGCACCAGAGATCGATGATTGCGGGCGTCAGAGACGGGCAACACCCCCAATTTGGTAGTTTTTCGTCCCTGCTCATGCACTCGAGGATGTCACCTGTGATATAAACGTGAGCCTCGTCCGCTGGCAGGTACAGGGCTTCGCCTTGGCTCAGCTCGAGATATTTCAGGCAGGTCAAGGCCATGAGTGGTGTGGGATCTCCGTCATCGTAGCACCGCGTAAGCCGGGGCAGCATGTCCGGAATATAAGCTGCGCCGCCAAACCCCGAACGCGGTGCTTTAAGAACAGCAGCCACCGCAGTCTTGATTGTATTTTTGTCAGCCTTGAGAATGTTGCGCATTGTCTGTCTTGTTGTATTGTCAGACCAGTTGTCGGTGCCAGTGAGCTTTGGGGCGAATGGCTCCAGAGCGGGATGTTGAAAAGCCGCCTCGATCTTGGATACTGGCCTGTAGCCGGCGAAAACCTCAAACCTGGTCAGGGCTATCGCAAGCTCCGGGGTGTGCTGGTCTTGGCGGAACGCGGTTTTGTTTTTCTTGTGGAGAATCCTGGCCAGTCTCTTGTTCGGATGTATCTTCAACGGCTGTCCCTTGGCAATGGAGACAATTTTGACTAGAAAGGGTAGAGAGTGAAGATATTTTGACAGCTCTTCGCCGAGAAGAGGTTTGGGATTTGACAAGATAACCTCGTTCAACTTGTCGCCATTATTGACATGGGTAGGAAAGGAGGGAATATCACCGAACCACATCTCCGAGTAGGCGCGACCTTCGTCGACAATATATGTGGCATCAGTGCCGGCGTGGCACTGAGCGACGAGGGATTTGGAACCCCGCTTGCCCCAGCCATGGTGCTTGAGGGCCCCCTGGAGCTCGAACACCGGTGCACAATGCCTCTGCAGCTCATTGACAATAGGTGTGGCCAGCTCTGGCTCGAAATTAAAAGCACCACCTATCGGAGGACGTGTGTCGGTGTATTTGGGATAGTCCGAGCCGAAATCAGCTGCGGCCTGGGTCCATTGCGTCGGGTTGAATTCGGTGTAATGGGCCCAGACCAGAGCGTTGCGATCCGGTGTCGAGGGCATCCGACTCTGTCCCGGCAGGTCTAGACTGCTCTGTGCTTATTAGTGCCGACCCTTGTAAATCGGTGGATTGCTTTGACGCGATTGGCCGATCTGCCTGTCTTCCCAACCGAAACGTAATATTCCAGGCTTTTGGAACAAGGAAATAACAATGAACAGGGAAACCCCTACAATGGGGTTGCATGCTCGGTAGTGATCGGCACCCCACTAAGTTCCGGGCTAGTGGTTGCGTCACAGTACCGATCTTGGCCACTGATTGGAGCGCCATTGATGTCATTGACTTGGCCACGCACTGGAACTGAGTGTGACATCAGATGAGCCACCATTTAAGTTGCTGGAGCGCTCTTTCAGCTTATAACCGAACAGAATGCCGAGGGGCGCAAACCTTATTATCAGCGTGTCCGCGATGGCTTCAAACGATCGAACCGTAAATATCGCCACAGGGGATGCGGGCCCTGGGACAGGCCTCGGTGATCTATTGCCAACGCCTGCAGCAAACCCGACAGACGAGAGCCAGCACGGTGGGCGCAACGCAACCCTTTCGCATGCCCTTGCAGTCGATGATCATGCCGAAAAGGGACATGCACAGCAGAACCACGAGAAGGAGGTCCGCGATCTGGGATGGAACGAACCCAAGCAAGAGATTGCCGCCCCTCTCGTGGGTGGTATGGACAATGAAGAACTCTGGCTTCTCATCCGCCGCTTTGACAAGGCAAGACAGTGCCAGGAGTGTCGTATGAGGCGAGTGGGCTAATCTTCTGCACTAGCAAATCTACCATGTCAAGGCCGCGACATATCCAGTGCCGGGTGGGCTGGATCTCAACATTGCTGACGACGAAGAATTCTCGCCTGACAAACTCCGTGCCAATCTCGAGCGTCTATACATGACGATAGGAGTCGGTGTGTTGGCAGCCGTGAAACACGTCGCGCGACTGCGCTCTTGGCGAGAAACCCGCCGGACCGCCTGGTTCGCTGGGGTGTACTTCATTGCTTGGCTCTTCGACTTCATCATGCCCCTGGTATTGTCGGTGCTGATCGCACTCATATTGTACCCACCATCTCGAGGTTTCCTCTTCCCGCCTGCTCCTATCTCTCTCGTCGATAGCAAAACGGGCGGGGTACAAAAGCCAAAATCGGGTGTTTTGGGCAGCCACGACAGCGCGACAGGCGCCCCTGAGAACCACAAAGGCGAGGCGGTTGAGCAAGAAGCTAGCAACTTCGTCAATAGTATTGCCTCTGTTGCCTTGAGCAGCGCCGCCGGCAAGCACCCACAAGGCGATCCTGATTCTGATGATGAGGCAACTGGCGCAGCTCCTGACCCGACCGCTGTTGCCATGGGGGCTGCGGAAGCGAAAGAAAAGGCGGCGGGGGCCAAGCCTGGCGCAAAACACGACAAGACCAAAGTCCCCATGGAAACGGCGATGTGGACGAAGATGAGGCCGATCATGCACACTCTAGGAGATATGACTGACACCTGGGAGCGGTTTGCAAAGTAAGATATTCCCCATTCATATGTGCCCAGACTGCGCTGACTCAGGTTTGTTGCAGCGCCCTATCCCCCACACCTCCTTTCCCCCGCGAGACTTCTCGAATGCGGCTTGCTGGTGTTATCGTGCCCGTACTGGGAATCTCAGTGTTTGTGACGTCGTACATGTTCACCAAGGCTGCCACCTTCGGGTTTGGCATCGGTTTCTTTGGCGATCCAGTGATAACACGCGGACTGGACTGGCTGAACAGGACTTTCCCCGATTGGCAAAAGTTGCTGGAGCTGAGAAAGTTAGTTTTACCGCTTGACGATGCCGCCAGTTTGCATGACACTTACCTGCATACAGTACCCTTCTTAAGGGCGTCCCTACTAATGCCCAGCTGACCATCACCCTCCTCCGCATCGGCGAAGCTAACAAGGCACCCCTTCCTCCCCCTCCACGCATCGACTCCCCACCTCCGTCCTCTCCCGCGTCTCTCACAGACGAGAACCTCCGTGCAACGGGGGCAGAACCACCCTTAAACGCGACCAAGTCTGAGCTTGATGCAGCCATAGCGCACGACCCCACGACTGCCCACCAGACCGGCGGCACCGATATCAACGACGCCAAGAATACCCAGCACGGAAAGCAGGGCAACCGACTTCTCAATTTCTTCCGTGGCACTACCAAGGGTCTCGTCAAGACGGCTATTGGCACAGATACTGTGCGCGCAAAGGTTGGTAGTCACCACGCCCGTGACAGGTTAGGTGTTGTCCCACCGCGCGGCGACGTACCGGTTAGTGGCCCGGTCGACTTCAAAGCGCGGTTCGAGGGGAAACGCGGCCATGTCTACCTCTCAACAGCTGCGACGGCGCCCGCATTAGCTTTCAGTGCGCGGGAAACCACTGAGCAGATTGCGGGGAAGGCACGGGAGGACCTGCATCCGCTGTGGACCGTGGCCGTGTCTGACATTGTTGAGTTGAAGAAGGTTGGGGGTTACGGGTGGAAAGCGAAGCTTGTGGTGGGGTGGTCGCTCGAAAGGGAAGTCAAAGACGGCCTGGAGATCACAACCACGGCGGGGGAGAAGTACAAGATTACGGCAGTGCCACTGCGTGACGAGTTGTTCAACCGATTAGTAGCCATGGGCGCCCAAAAGTGGGAGGCTTGGTGACGCGTTGTGTGTCACACGCGTTGTGTGTCACGCGCGTCGGTCGGTTAGGAAGAAGAGGGTTTGTAACAGTGGCGATTGAGCGATGTATTTTCCATGGGCCAATTGGGGGTGTCGGGAGGGGCAGCCGTCACAAGGCCACAGACCGAGAGTCGAGTGCAGTCGCAGTTGCCGTGGATCGAGATGTTCGCCAAGCCTTGTGACGAGTCGTGACTCTGGGGAAGTGGGTCGTTCTCGGTGAGGCGGATCGCGTCGGCACTGGAAAACAGTCAAGGGGGACAATCGTACAGTATTTTCCACTTTGCAGGCGTACCTGTCACTGGTCAACAGCATAAGGGCCAATTTAATAACTCGTGTTTTGCTTTGGCCACTGAAAGCCATATTTCCAGATGTTACCTCGTGCATACAGTTGTTGGAAAATGCAAATTCGATCTGACCCCCATTGCGTCCCACAATAATATTCTTCCAGGAGGCTGACTTGGCAGGATTGCGGTCGGACAGCCACAACTCTTCCGCCCGAGCTATACCCACCGAGTGGACAATAGTCTTGCTCGGTCTAAGTCTTCCAGTTGCGCCGAATATGAACGCGAAACGTAAGAGATTTCACCTCCCCATTCGTGACTTCACGAGGACATCAAATCCGCCGGCTCTTAGGACTGCGCCACCGGGTTACAGCTGCGATGGTCGAAACGAGCTCGGTGCCTGTAAAGCACGGGGCTGTCAGATAAAAATGGAGGGTGTGACTGATGGTATGTGGGAGTGCCAAAACACCGATCCCGGAAAGGTTCCGTGCAGAATCTTTCTGCAGGTCCCGTTTATCGCTTGGTCGGGTCCCCGCAATGCCCAGGCCTGAACTTATCTCAGACTCAGACCTGGTGGAACGTCGGCGCGACCTATGTATGTGCAAGAGGTATGGGTACCGAATAAAAAGAGGCTTTCCACATAGACCGCCCTAAATTCTCCACCTGTGCTAGTACGAGACAGCTGGGCATCCATATACCAAGGTATGATACCTATCCGTACTAAAAAAGGGAAAATCTTCATGTCGTTACGTCTACCTCTGCATCTGACCAGCGTCAGCCCTCCGGATACACCATCACTCCCGATATAGGTGCACCTGCGCCGGTCAATCGGGTCAGGTCAATCTGGTCTGGCTAACGGCAGAAAACTCCCACCAAAATACTACCCAACTTTAGGAGCAAAGGGTAGCCCAGAATTTCGCAAGGCGCTTACGCAGCTCGCTCTAGACCTGATGTGAGACCAGGAGGAAGGTACCACTGCAGTGGGGGGAGGGTATGAGTGTGCCTCTTTGGTTAGGCCCAAAACGAATCCTTATGATGTTGTATGAGCGCCGAGTTTTCCCCTGTGGATCACACTGCTCAGTCTCTCCATTTTGACAACCCGACGTGAGGTCAGCAGACAGCCATGCACTTGGAGCAGTCCCGGGTCGCCAAATGATAAAGGCAACCGCCGCCCATGTGCACCTGCCTCCATGTTTGCGTTCAATTCCTCCCTTCCTTCCCCAATTTCCCTCTTGTCGAACCCCACAATACCCCTCCCACCTCCATTGATCTCTGCCCACTTCACAATGCCAGACACAAAGTCGATCTCGTCCAAATTCTCGGGCCTTGAACAAGCTCTGAAGAAGGCCTTTTCCCCCGAGGCGAGATATGCCCATGTTCCAGGCAATCTCGAACCAGAGACAAACTCGGATCTGCTTGCAACCATTAAGGAGCTTGGCCTTGAGGAATACGAGACCCTTTGTTCATTTCTTTCGGCCGCCACCCACGGCGTGGTCAACGATAGCGAGCTCCTCCTTGAGCGTCTGATTCAACTTCTGGCAAAGTTGCCGTCAACCTCCAAGGAGAGAAAGCAGTTGACCGATAATCTCCTTACCCAACTGTGGAACGGCCTGGATCACCCTCCTCAGAATTCTCTCGCCGAGGGTTTCAGCTACCGTGCGGCCGATGGCTACGGAAACAACATCAACCATCCCCAGCTGGGCGCTGCCGGCAGTGCATACGCCAGAACAGTGCCACCCATGACGCTCCAGAATCCCAATCAGCCAGACCCTGCAGCCATCTTCGACTCTTTAATGGCTAGAGGCGACAAGTTTGAGCCGCATTCCCAGGGCATCTCTAGCATGCTCTTCTATCTGGCCACCATTATCATCCACGACATCTTTCAGACGGTATGTCGTTGCTCGCCAGACTGCTTTGGACAACAATGGGGATGCTGACATTACTTTCAAGTCGTCCTCGGATTACAACATCAATCTGACATCGTCATACCTTGATCTCGCCCCGCTCTATGGTCGAAACCAACAGGAGCAAGATGCGATCAGGACCTTCAAGGGCGGCTTGATCAAACCGGACTGCTTCAGTTCCAAGCGTATTATTGGCTTTCCTGTAGGTTGCGGAGTGCTTCTCATCATGTTCAACCGCTTTCATAACTACGTGGTTGTACAGCTGGCAAGGTGAGTGCGGGAAGGATCTGACTGGATAAAATAAGGTGCTGACCGACAAGGAAGGATCAACGAAAATGGGAGGTTCAATGAGCCCAGCGCCAAGCTTACAGGAGAGGCATGGGCTGCGGCGTGGAAGAAGTACGACAACGACTTATTCCAGACGGGCCGTCTCATCACATGCGGCTTATACGGTAACATCATCCTGAAAGATTATGTCCGCACAATCCTTGCTCTCAACCGTTATGACACGACTTGGAACCTCGACCCCCGCAGCAAGGCTGGAAAGAATGCTTTCAGCCAGCCTGCACCACAGGGTGTTGGAAACCAGGTTTCAGCCGAGTTCAATCTCATCTACCGATGGCACAGCACAGTCTCGAAAAGAGACGAGCAGTGGACCATTGACGAGTTCAAGCGACTCCTTGACGGCAAGGATCCTGCCAAAGCAGAGCTGCATGAGGTTCTGAGGGCCCTGTCGAAATTCGAAGCTACCATGTCAGACGAGCCTGACAAACGCAGTTTTGCCGGCCTCTCGCGGGAAGCAGATGGGAGATTTGATGACGATAGCTTGGTCAAAATCCTTACCGAGTCTATTGAAGATGTCGCTGGCTCTTTCGGAGCGAACAAGGTGCCGAACTCACTCAAGTCGATTGAAGTGCTCGGTATAATGCAGTCGCGATACTGGAACGTGGCTACACTCAACGAATTCCGGGCATTCATGGGTCTCAGCAAGCACAAGACGTTCGAGGACATCAATCCCGACCCTGTGGTGGCGAGGAAACTCAAGGAATTTTATGACTCCCCAGATGCTGTCGAGCTGTATCCTGGCCTAGTGACAGAGAAGCCCAAACCTCCAATGAACCCGGGAAGCGGTCTTTGCGTCAATTATACCATCAGCCACGCCATCTTGTCTGACGCAGTTGCGTTGATACGCGGCGACAGATTTTACACGGTCGACTACACACCGAAGAACATCACCAACTGGGGGTACAATGAGGCCAATTCTGACATGTCGGTCAACCACGGACATGTGTTCCACAAGCTCATCTTCAGAGCTTTTTCGAATCACTTCTCCGACAACAGCATTTACGCCCATTACCCGCTTGTTGCTCCGTCCGAGAACAAAAAGATTTGCGACAGTCTCGGGTGGTCGACACGGTACTCTTGGGAAAAGCCAACCCGCAAGAGCGACTTGATCGTAGTTCATTCCCACAAGGCCGCCGCAGCGGTTCTCAACAACAATAAAAATAAAAATTTGCCCACAGAGACAAGTAATTGGGCCGACGAGCTTCGCTCCTTCTGCGACTTCAAGACTCGCCAGTTACTCCAGAAGAACAGCACCCCCTTGGTCCAGAATGGCGATGTCATTCACGAAGTTGACATTGTCCGTGATGTCTTTAGTCTGGCTGTCACCCACGTCATTTCCGTAATGTTTGGCCTCACTCTCAAGACCCCGAGCAATCCCCATGGTATCTACAGCGAGCAGGAGATGTTCAACCTACTGCTGTCCCAGCATATCGCTACTTTCTCTCAGAGAGATGTTGCGAACTCTTTCAAGCTTCGTGAAGCAGCGAAGGACACCTCTGGACAGCTCGCGGCCCTGATTATTGCCAAGGAAAAAGGGGGAAAGTTGCTCGAGCTGGCAGGGAAGCTGGGCAAGATCATCCACTCCAACGGCACGCACGCCAATGCCATCACCCCCGAGCCAAGCCTCCCCAGTTTTGGGACCGATCTGGTGGGGCACATTATTGCCGATCATGCCTCGGGTGAAGATGCCGGAGCCTTCATCGTCCAGTTAGCTTCGGCTGGGATTGCGAGCCAGCAGCTATTGTCGCAGTGTCTGGACTACTACCTTGGCGACGGCCAGGAACACTTGCCAGAGCTGTACCGTTTAGCGAACTTGAACACCAAGGAAGCCGACGAGGTGCTCATGAAATAGTAAGTTGCAGCCCCCTAACCGATCGGCAAATCATGTAACTAAATGGGATTTCTGTGCCAGCATGCTCGAAGGCTCACGACTGACCTGCTCTGTGACACTTTTTCACACAGTCGCCAGCGCCCAGGTCGTGGACGATTATGTGCCCGGCAAGGTTGCCGGCGAGGCAACTGAGACGAAGACGGTGGCTGTCAAGGCCGGAGAGCGGGTTCTGGTCAATCTTACAACGGCATCGCATGATCCCGCCGCATTCCCAGATTCTGAGAAGGTCAAGCTCGACAGGCCACTGGAGTCGTACGTACATTACGGATGGGCTCCACATGCATGCCTAGGCAAAGACAGTAGTCAGATCATAATGACGTCCATCTTCAAAGCGGTTGTGAGGCTGAAGAACATCAAGCGGGTTTCCGGACCTCGTGGAGTATTGAAGAGTTTCCCTGCTTCGGCGTGGAACGAACAGGCGGACGGGTCGGGGTCGAGGGTGTACATGACGCCAGACCAGAGCTCATACTCGGAGATGCCGACGACGATGCGCATAAAGTATGAATTTTAGCGGATCTCTCGTATGCGTCGACATCTAGCCGCAAACGAGGTTCAGGGATGAAGTTTAGAATAGAGGTGACGTCCGATATTGACGCACGACGTAGGAGGAATTTTAGAGTAGGACCTGCTTTAGATAAGACAGGGTGTTTCAGTTGGGATTGGTTTGCGTCACGTCACATTCTTGCTACCTGCCTTGTTATCTCGGGTGGGCATTTTATCTTTGGCAGAAAAAGTAAACATCTGTCGGGATCTTGAAGGGAGTTTATGACGTCAGAGCATCCGTCCATCGTAGCATTTAGTGATCACAGATCGGTTTGTCCGTCGCATCAACCATCGATATTGACCTCCGTATTCGGAAGACTGACTGCTAGATAGGACGTCGGTGCTGCGATGCGAGAGCACTTGAGTAATAACATGTTTCCCGACGGCCAAGTTAAGCGCACGAAGTCATGTCAAGATCCGAAGAAAACTGCCTAGACCCCAGGATGTCGAGTCGAGATGTTCGGCTAGTACAAAGGCTGAGCGGCTCGGATTTAAGGACCCGACCGGACAAATCAAGTTCGGGGCCACCGGCCAGCTACATGTAGGTAGGCACTTACTTTATGTATTGTTCGATGACGAACCAAACTGGGCCGATGTAGGATGTAGGTGAGCGGCTACTTGCTGATGACGGAGATAAGGATTTGGCCTGCCTAGCTGCGGTTTTGAGAAGACGCAATAAAATAATATTTGCGGCGTTGTACAAAGCTAAGACGATGTTCCACGGGCCATAGGGGGGTGAAGCGTTTTCCTGTGACGGGCCGGAATCCCAAAGACCAGACAAGAGACAAGAGACAAAATGACGGGTTGACGCGCTGACGGGGCCTGCAGTGCTACATGTACCATACATGCATGTACCTTACTCTGTATGTATGTACCTGCCTACACAGCTCAGGTCAGCTTAACTCCCGTCTACAGGTGTGCAAGCATGCGTGCGTGCATCGGGGCCAGACCAGACTGGTATGGTATCACTGGGACTGGGACTGGTATTCTTGTGGGACTACATGTAGGCGGTATGTGTGACGATGCGCGCAATAGCGCATGGTCAATGTTCAATGGGCGCGCTCCTGCTCCAAGGTGGCAGCTCATGCTCAGGCTCAGGCTGAGCGGTATCATTGACTGACATGTTGACGTATTGACTTGGAGCTTAGTAATGATGAGTGCTTTGTTTCTTTGTCTGCGTTCTTTCTTCCATTCATGTCTGGTGTTTATATATCATGGCATGACCCCCGTGGGAAATGCTAGCTCTGTATATCTCGAGGGACAGACAGACAGACAGACAGACAAACAGACAGACATTTTTACCTTTCTTGGCCAGAAAATTTTTTCGCGCCGTCAGACCACCTCTTCTCTACCGGTTTATATATATTCCCCTCTCCCTCTGTCAGTTTTATATTCTCTCTGAGGCTGCCATTATCTATCAATATCTCCCGCCAAACAAACCTTTTCTCTCTCCACCAAAATGAGCCCCAACGGCACCAACAGCCACAACACTTTCAAAGCAAACCACCACCAACCCCCCTCACCGTGGCTGCGTTCCCACACCGGTCCCGCATCGGAATTCGAAATCCGCAAGCTCGTGCATTTCCACCTCCACCGCCTTGTTCACCGCATGTTTATCTCGCAAGGACAAGTGTACATTGATTTTATGATCCGCATGGCCGGCGATGCGTTCATCATTGCAGGAGGAGCAGAAGGAGGAGACGTGGATGATATGGATGATGACATCGACCTGTCTGCATCCCCCGCTGAAATCGACGCACGGATTCGCGGGGTCAAGGAGGTGGTTCTGCCGGTGTTTAATGAGGTCAAGAGGGCGGTCACTTTGCTTACCCAGGGTTATCACATCCAACCTGTGGTGAGAAATTTGATTCTCAACATGAAATCATCATCTTCGAAAAAGATTGCTTCCACCGGGACAGGGGTAGGGACAGGGACAGGGACAGGGGATACAGCAGCCAGGGTTATGTGTCTGGTAAGGGATCTGGAAAAGACCCTCGCTGAATTAGGAGAGGTTCTCAGCGAGGTTGGTTACAGGACATACCCTGAAGGAAGGGATTGGACGGGCGTGGCGGAATTATTTGACGGAACTGAAGTGTTGGATATGTATAGAGCAGATTTACAGCGGTTGGAGGTTCTTTACGCGGGGCTGTTGGGAAAAGTGGCGAGAGCGAGGATGGATGGATGGATGGTGTGATGCCATGTAGGTGGCATACTCTTCCTGGTATTAGTGGCCAGTCGAAAAATACGGGCTTAAGTTGAGCCTTTTAGCAGTAGGATTTGATTAGCGCTTTGTTTTTTAAACAGCAGACCTGCGGATTGGCTTTTTCGATAGCTTATTCTATCAATCATTCAGGCTCAGGGTCAACTACACACACATGTACACACGGCGCAGCAATCAAGGCAGTCAGCGCAATCAGGGCAGGATAATAATTCTTAGCGTAGAAATAAAGTGCGCCTTCCTCTAATGTGCAGCCCCCCCTACGAACAGATAAGTAGACCCCTGGATCTAACTTGTTCCATATACCATCAGTCAAGCAATTTTCACCAGCTCATCACAACAGCCGCAAAACGACCGTATCACTAAAACTAGAGACCGCCTTGGACTGGTAATGGGTTGACTCGCCTCGCTGCTGGGTGTCAAAATGGAAGCAGGCCCAGTATCAAGAAGATGGAAGCATATAGGCCAAGGTGTCTGACGGAATAGGCACTTCATAGTACCTCTTTTCTGCTAGGGTGGTTATTTAGAATTAATTCCAAGCACATTCACCACAGGCCACAGCAGCAAACCTGTGTTCCTTCTTAAGATCAGACGACTGCTAGCGCGGATTGATCACAGCAAAGATGAGACGATATGAAAGGGGGAAAAAAAAAGTGTGCACAAAAAATACTCTTCTCGTCCTGCCAGCAATTTCCATTCTCTTCCCCTCAAACACTCCCGCAGTCGGTGCCGACTTCAATTTCAATTTCTCACCTTGCAAACAACCTTGAGATCGTCACCGGCTTCCCAACACCAAAACTTGCTCGCGCGGCTCCTCAGTGAGCTTTATACCCTTTGTCGATACACCTGCTTTTCGCGCGCAAGCGTTTCTTGCTGTTTCTGGCCTCGCGCGCAGCTTGTTTTGCCATTGGAGCAATTCGCAGCCTTGGTGAGTTGAGCAGTCTTTGCAATTCACCTACCACCGTGCCCTGCCCTGTCCCGCATTCTTCAAGTACTGTGCTTCCTGCCTGTCTTGCCGACCATCCTGGCCTGGTCTGGTAGGCGGTGCAGCAAGAATGCCAAGGTCATGAGCAAGTTTTCTTTGTGGCTTTTATTTCTCAAACTTCACCCCAGGCAGCTGGTTGCTTCACGCGCAAGCATTTCCATCGCGACGCCTCACATTTCGTTTTTCACGTGTGTGAATCGGTTTGCTGATGCGTATTGTGACAGATTTCACCCCTCAAGCAACCCCGGCTCACGCGTCAACCTGTAAGTTTGAGACCTCCTTTTTTCTCTGTTTGGACGTATGGAGTGGCTAATTTATGCCTTCGGGCTTGCAGATATACCCTCGAAACAGTCGTTAGCCTCTCTGTGAGTTTTCTTTCTCGGTTTATTACAATCTTTCCAACCTCTTGGTTGGGACACGTTATCCTTGGTGTCCAGCTGGGAATACATCTGCGTTGGATCTTCCATCGTCACGCTTTGGACTTTCCTAAGCATTCATCAGGTTTCCTTTGACATGCCTTGGATTTCCTCAGCACGCCTTGGACTTTCCTAAGCATGTCTTGGGTTTTCCCGGGATACCTTGGATTTCTTCAACACACATGTTGGACCAACAAGACCAGGCAGCCGCTCGCTCACCTCTCTACCGCGCCCACTTGTCATTATCATTAAATGCTAACTTTAGTGCTTTTCCCAGACAAAATGTCGAATACCCTGGACTTGTCGGCTGATGCCCTCGGCGCCGACTCTGGCTCGAACTGGGCTCTGGCTCCGGCCAACCCCTCGCCTGACATGGCCACCCTCGTCGCCCCCGAGTCCGGCACCGACGCCACCCCCGGCCCGGCCAGCCATAAGTTGACCGGCTCCGATCTTCCCTCGGCCGGTCCTAACAAGAGAAAGGGAAAGGGCAAGGCTCCGGCCACGCAGTTGCCCAACATTGGTAACTTCCAGTCCGAGCAGGACCGTGCCGAGTTTGCGGGACTCGATAAGAAAGCGGACAAGATCATATCCGCCCTAGCCAATGCCGGCCGCGTCTTCCGAGGCGTAGAGGCGAAGATGACTCCCCAGTTTGAGGGGGTCAATAATAAGCTGGATGGATTCGAGAACAAGTTGGATTCGTTCGCCGAGGAGATGGAGCTCCTCAAGCATGTGGTTGGCGCGCTTTCAGTTTCGGCGGGTGTGGGTGGTGTGCACGCCGCCGAGGAGGTCTCCGCTACTTCTTCTTCCTCCTCCATTGTTGTGGGCACGCAGCACGAAAACCACCACAACAACCACAACAATCACAATCACAATTCCAATTTCAACATGGATGTCAACATGAGCGACTTGAACAATCATAACCACGACAATGGCCACAACGACGGCCTTTCTTCGTCCTCGGGACACGGAGCGGCGGCGATTGACCGCCAGAAATTCGAGCAAGAAATCCTCAAAGAGGTTGACGAATTGCTCTCGCACACCGTCGCGGGAATCTTCAGCTGGTGCCGCGAGGAGATGAGCCGTCGCATCAACGATGCTGCTATTTCCGTTTCCGTGGCTTGTACCTCGGGATCTGGATCTGGATCTGGATCTAACCAGACGCGTACCCAGAGAGAGGAGGCTCAGCTGGCCATGATTTCTCGTCTGCAGCGCAATCTGGAGGCGTATTCGACGCAGCATCAAGAGGTATTTTCTTTCTCTCTTTCTCTCTCTCTCTCTCTGTCTCTTTCTCTTTCTCAAAAAAAATTAAAAAATAAACTTAACAGCTAACTTCTTGTAATTAGCTAATGAAGAAATACCAATCCTCCGTCTCCATCAACGCCTCGCAGCTGCAGGCCAACAATTCTCTGCAGTCGAGCAACCAAATGATCGTGCAGCTGCGCAACAGCCTCGCCGCGCAGGATAATATCATCTCTGCGCAAAAAGACCACATCAACGAGCTGGTTCAGATCATCCAGCGTCATGCCGCCACGGAACTTGAAGCGGAAAAGGAAATTGAGATGCTACGCGATGAGCGCACCAACATGAAATTGGAGATGCAGAATAATAATGCAGAGATGGAGATCCTCAAGAAGGAGGTCCAGAGTCTCAAGGCGGACTTGCAGACTGTCAAGGCGGTGCTGAACAAGCCTCTTCTTCTTCAGTAAATTTCTCTCTGTGGTCGGTCAAGAAAGAGAAGAAGGAAGGTTTTTTTCTGATGAAAGGGGGCTTTTCTCAACTTTCTCAACTGGTTCTGGTTCTAGTGGAGAAAGACTTCACTCACTCACTGGAATGGTTTGGGTTGGGCAAGGGCATAGACATGGAAGGCATTTTATGGCTGGGCATTCGAGGGCATTTGGCTGGCGTTAGCGTTAGATAGATATACCCTGGGACGTACGGTTGCTTCGTCGAGGAAATTAAATAGACTTGCTCACTCACCCCCTC
>Ga0247760_1001523_pt1 | contig 21075 bp, 21 predicted proteins | sample UWRJL171409R4_FD_179936 | JGI IMG/M metagenome (GOLD analysis project Ga0247760, IMG submission 179936) | Plant litter microbial communities from Arlington Agricultural Research Station in Wisconsin, United States - UWRJ-L171-409R-4 | ecosystem: Environmental > Terrestrial > Plant litter >... | reverse complement strand
CGCTGGGGGTAGGAGCGGCGGGTGTGGCGATGGGGACGAGGTTTCTCGCGTCGGAGGAGGCGAGGATTAAGAAGGGGTATCAGGATGAGGTGGTTAGGGCGGGAGATGGGGCGGTGAATACGGTGAGGACGCATTTGTATAATCATATGAGGGGCACGTTTGGGTGGCCGGAGCAGTGGGCGCCGAGGACGATTGTGAACCAGAGCTGGGAGGATATGACGGCTGGAGTGGAGTTTACGGAATTGAAGCGGAGGCATGATGAGTTGCTGAAGGAGGGGGATAAGGCGTGGGGACCGCAGGGGAGGACGGCGACGTATGCTGGGGCGGGGATTGGGCTGGTGAAGAACGTGAAGACCGCGGGGGATATTGTGGTGGAGGTAAGGGATGATGCGAGGGCGATTATCCAGGCTTTGGCTTGTATCTAATTGAGCCCTGTCCGATTATTATTCAGGGAGCCTACTTCAAGTTGTCTCGTTACACGTCGCAAGCAGCTCTGCTCCGTAGCTCTCAAAGTCCTGCCAGTATACGCCGCCTTCGGAACGGCCCGAGTCCAGGTCCATCTGGTTGTCAGGGGGCAGCACTTCCTCAAGCCACTGTGAGAATGGGTGTTGTGCACCTGGGTACCCAACAACGTCAGGGTACGTTGTGCATCCTTGCAGCTGAAGTGGCCAGGCACGCATTGGGACATCTTCCGCTGTCTGGTGCGATTGCATGTGCGTCAGAGTCCCGGCGGTCTGCAGCCACTTCTCGCCTTCTGGGATGGTGATCCGTGGAGGTGGCTGACGTTGCTCCCCCGGTAGTTCGAGCGAAGTTGAATCGGGATCAGTCGATGACCGATGGAACTCTCGTGCCAGTTTCGTGAAACCCTCCATGACCACGTCTACTGCGACCTGAGTGTTGGGTGTTTCCGTACCATGTACCGCTAGGCCAGTTCGAGTCGTGGAACCGATTGATTGCACCAGTGCGTCAGCCATTCCTTGTCGGACCAGGAACGGCAGCTCAGTGCGAATGAGATTCGTGAAGTCGACTACAGCTGCCGCTACTACCGCCGCGGTATCGGTCTCATGCGTCTCTGGCGCTTCGACAACTGTCGGAAGAAAGTTTAGCATGCGTATCAGGTACACAGTAGGCCAAAGCACTTCTGCGCAGAGGCTACTCACATGGTGAAAGGGGCTGGTCCAATTCTGGGAAGATAATGGCCCACATGTTGAACCACCTTGTTTCCTCATCTGACCCGCCATGGCTTCGGGCCCTGAGTTTCCCCTCTGCCTCTTTGCTGATGCCGCATGTCGAAACCGGCGGCAAATCGCTGGCTGTTTCGCACGGGACGCGCTTCTTCATATGCTTGTGAAGCTCGCCTTGGGCTTTGAACACCGCATTGCATCGGATGCAGTGAATACGCGTGTGCCGACGGTAGATGTGCTCCCTACAGTGATGTTGTATCAGCAGTTAGTACCCGAAACTTGAACCTGTCTGTTACAAAGTCCAACAGTGCTCGGGCAAGCATACTTAACTCGCCGGACCTCTGAGAACCCTCTTGAACAACCACGAGGACAGTTGTCCAGACTGGCTTTGCGGAATGGACAAGCCCAAGACCTGTTGGGAACTGACTTTCCTGGCGCGGCCACCATTGGGTGGTCGAGGTCCATAACAGCGGGTTCTTGGCTCATTGCTGATTGCTGAAGGGGAAGCAGGTGAAATTGGGGCGAAACTTGGCGACATCAATGCCCTGCGGAGGCTGAGTTGATGGTCGCGAGACAGGCGAGCTTTTTGGGGTCCAAAAATTGGAAAAAAACGAGCAAAGGGAAAATCGGTCTTGCCCTGCGTCAAAGGTCAAAAATCAGCCAAGGGCATTGGTCGGCGCCGCTGGCTGTGTCGGCCTTTTTTTCAGCCGCCCATTTCTGCATTTTTGACACACCGCTCACCGTGTCTACCTGTCGGACTTGAAATGCGCGGCTTCGGAGCTGGGATGGTGGGAACGCGCATGGAGGAAAACTGTTTGTCCGCTGCGGTGCTTCACTCTCGGCTGCGCCAGTGGTCCTAGGCCAGCATCTGGCCTGTGTCTAGTGTGCTCCGGCGACCTTGCTGCGCGCCCGATACCGCCCACTCAGCCGGCAAACGAATCAATAGCCGCTCGCTTGGCGTCAAATCACGGCGTCGGAGCTCGAGGCTCTATCCTTGTTGGCCCAACACGATACCATCCCTGCGAACCGGTCGATTGTGATGCTTGAGTAGCGCAAGGTCGATTTTGGGGTTGTCGAGTCATGGTCCTAACACGCGATGGCATCTATGGCCGTGATCGTGGCTTGCAACAACCCACCAAACCATACTAAACCATTCTCTGCAGGAGGCATTAGCTGGATGTACATTCATTTGAGGGCTTGGATGCATTACAGCAATAAACTTCGGGTTTGCTAAGATAGAAATGCTGACCTCGAAATAAATGTTGGCCGGACGGCAACAGAGGGGGTACTCTTATACTCGCCATCCGAAGTTGCCATTGGCAAACGAAGTACTAACCATTCCAGGAGCGTGTTCGTGGATCGGAATCCTGTGAATCTTGACATTTTGACTCCAATAAAACGACTTCGAGCGGGTGAAGGTTGATGATGGTGCAAACATCTCATAGGGCGTGACCGAGTAGGTGGTAGGGTTCAGTCCCGTTTAAAGACCCGGAAGCCTTCCAAGCCCGAAGCCAACAGTACCGAAAAGAAAGGACAGAAGTCGTCGACGAGCAGATAACTGGGCGGCAGAAAGACCGAGAATATATCGAAAACGCAACCCCGAGCTTCGTAGCGCTGGTGATGCGGAATTCTCCGCCCTCTATTCCACCCACTCTGATTTCATGTACGGATCTTGCCGTCCGATGTCTTCCCATGCTCTTCCAATCCGGGCACCAACAGGGAGTCTTGCATCGTATCACCACGTTCTAGAATATGATGCACGACCCTCAACGAAGCCAGTGTGGGGTTTCGCGCAGCCCTATACTTCCAAAACTACATTTGATCTAGCGTCCAAGTGTGCTTCCGTCTGATAGGAGTTATTGCCATTGGCTGCTGCAGGTTGTTGTACGGGAATGCGTCCGCGGTGCTCATTCCTCTGATTGGTTGGTCGCAATTGCGCATTCCAAATGTGCGCATTCCCCCTTTCCCTCACCACGCGCATTCCCTTGTCTCTTGGTACATGGCGAATCCTGCAGATCTTTGGAGAACTTGACAAGTCCAGCTTTCGATTTGCTCCTGACGGACGTTTTGGTGCAGCCTGGGCGAGGTTTACCAGTTTTCGGGGCCGGCCCGTTCGTCGGACTCCACTACGAAGCAACTGCACGCGGCCCCACAAAATAGCTGGCCCCACATCGGAACGGCCACGATTGCCACTGGAAGTTCAGTTGGGGGTGCAGAGTTAGGGTGCTAGAATGAGGGAGGGACCGTCCCTCCGCGAAGTCGGCGGCTGACTCAGCCGGATGGTAAAGCACAATGGTGCTCAGTGCGATCAACCACCAATCATGGCCTGCATCAGCTTGCGGGATTTGAAGGTCAGTCCTGCGATGCAGTGACCTGCGCCCAACCTTTATTCTGAGAATGAAGGAACTTGCAAGTTAGCTGTGCCGTCAGCTCCACCAACATCTGCTACTCTTCTTACCTTCGGAAACTGAACCAACACCTTCCCGGCGCGTGACCTTCAAAGGCCCGAGAATTGTCACGGGAGCAACATGATGGAATCCACGACAATGGCTTGTTGGGATGCCCTCGATGGTGACATCACCAGCGGTGAAAATATTTCCACCTGGTATTGTGTAAGCCTTTAAGGAAATCCAGTAAGGTAACATCTTGCTTACCACTGACAATGTTGCCCTCTTATAGTGCCATTGTGACCGCCCTATCCCCTCGTTGTTTTTCAACCTCCACGGACTCAAAACCACATCGGATGTTCCGATGGAGGACAACGACTCTCCGACTAATGTTCACATCCCATGGTTGACTGATACGACGCTGTTATGTATCGAATGCTCGCATCCTCGCTGCGAGGATTGCGTGGTTGAGTCCGTGTTGAAGCGCGACCCTCTGGATGTCGTTCATGAGTTGCAAGAGTCCGGTCCTTGCGCCATCGACGGCCGATACTCGCCAGATGATTGGCCTAGCAGCCCGTCATCAATGATGGAGGACTTTGATGGTGGAACCGAGCGCGGTTTCTCGCCCACTCCCGGCAGCCCGCAGACTCCAGCAACAGAAGTCGCGGCGAGTAACTCACCACACACAACCACTAACTCGGATTCAAGCTCAGAGAGTGATGCCGACGGCGGCGACGACAGCGAGAGGCATCCTATAGCGGATTATCTTTTCGATTCATCACCTGGACCAAGCCAGTTTATGGACACAACGAGAGGTCTTCTTGATCACCTCTTCTCGCGGTTTCAGGAATGGCGACAAACTCCAACGGCAGACCAACACCCCGAAACTAGAAGCGACAGCCATATCTCTCAGCCACCTTCGACGCAATCGAGCCCGAGTCGAAGTTCCAGACAGGACCAGCAAGACCATCAAGAGCCGGACAACTCTGGGGTATCGGAGCCCACAGGAACCACGGACTGTCACCCTCAAGAGACTGACGGCCTACAAGTCCTATTCGCCTGTCCGTTTTGGAAGCAAGATCGCACCTACTGGAAAGACTGCTTTGGTTACAAGCTCAAAAGAATCCGAGACGTCAAGCAACACCTCAGACGGAAGCATTCTCAACTGTTTTGCTGTGACCGATGCGGCAGAGAGTTTCGGTCAGCTGACGTTCTGATTCGTCACAGCTCCAGCTTCATTCAATGCAATACACGGTCATTCAGAAGGAAGTGGCTGTCCGAGACACAAAAAGAGGTATTGGCCAAGAAATCACCCCGAGCAAAGCCTGATGATCAGTGGTACGCAATGTGGGATCTTATCTTTCCCCGGCAACTTCGGCCGGACTCTCCTTACCTTGACGAGTCTCTCTGTAATCACCTGAGTTCTTTTCGCGATTTCTTGGAGCAGCGGGGGCCGGATATTATTCAGCAGTTCGGCCAGCAAGGGGGTTTTGGGTCTCGCTCTGCGACACAGAGCCGACAGCTTTTGCAACAGGGTCTAAGCCGAGTTTATGATCAGTGGGTGTCGAGGATGGGACAGCCAGTTTCGCGACCACAAGTGGCTAATAGCATCACTCTTTTTCATCCCGGCAATGACTCGCAGGGCCAGTTGATGGATCAGGCACGTGTGGAGGTTGGGGGCTCGGACCTAGCGATCGACGTGCCTATGGGGGCCCGACGGGCGGGGGGTGGCGATCATCATGATGAAGTTGGCGTGGAAGACATGGGAGAGATGGATATTTTTCAGTTCATCGACTTCGGGGCACATGATGGCAGTGTCTAAATGCCTACATTGCAGGAAACGGGGCACTCAACCGACCTGTTAGTGACTGCCGGATCCGTCGGTCACAAAGTGTTTGCAGAGGTGCGGGCGGGGTCGCATGTCGGGCAAGGCATCACGCAGTTTCAGTCTTGTGGGTGATAACCGTGACCTAGTGAGTGAATTTGTTGCGAAAGAAAAACTTATAACGTGCGTGATAAGCGAACGAGCCAGACAAGCGAGCGAGCCACTTTAACAAATTTTGGTGGGCTGTGCGCGAAAAGACGCTAGTAAATTGTTAGCGGCCTTAACAATTTTTTATGATCTTTTTACGCACAGCCCACCAAAATTTGTTAAAGTGGCTCGCTCGCTTGTCTGGCTCGTTCGCTTATCACACACGTTAGCCAAAATATTTCAACGGGTATTAAAGAAAGACACCACAAACACCGTAAAAAGTTGAACGAAACAAAATATTCTGTAACGAGTGACTGCCCAATTCCTACAGCTTCAATTCGTAATATCTTCCCGATGGCGGTTGGGTATTTTTGTTTGTTTTTGATAGAACGCCAAAATGCGCTTCCTCGCTGACAACCTGCGCCTGCAAGGTTGAGGTCGGGTTCTATATGATCAATTCTGATTGAAATAGGAGGACGGAGACGGTTTCCACCATCAGAAAGACGACAAGAAGACAGACAGGGGGGGAGTCGAAGAAAAGAGAAGACAAAAGAAACGATTGATCATCGAGATATCGAGGGCCAAAACCTTACCAACAACCCAGAACTCCCCCAAATTAAACGACGTATCCGCCAAACCAATCCAAAACCTTGTTCTCCGACTCAAAACCTGTGTTTCACGCATTCTTCGCTTTGGGAGGTCGACCTCTCCGTCCCAGTTCCGTTCTGTGGTGTTCCTGAAAAGTATTCCAATCGTCGAATGATGCTGCACACTGGCAGTTGTATCGACCTTGTGGACTCTGGCAGCTGCGGTGGTGTCTGAGGAGGTGGTCCCAGCGTTTGAACGACACGTTGCAGCGACAGTGCCAGGTGCGGGTGCTGGCTGGAGCCGAAAGCTTGCAAGAGTTTCTGTGGCGTGCCCGGGAGCGTTCGTCCTTGAAGTGTCTGTTGCAGCCAGATACACCAGGCTGACTGCAGAATACTAGGTACGTGCAAGGGGGGGCTTCGTCTGGTTGTCTTGTCTTCAAATGCAGACTGCCCGTATATGACGAGGATGTGTCAGCTGGGGGGATCGGAACATCTTGGCTAGTGATGTGTCTCTCACCTCAATCCTTGACCCGAAAACTTTTTTCCGCAGTGTGGGCATCCAGAAAAAGTATTTGGAGGAATCGGAACTGGTGTTTGGGGGGTAAAATGCGAAGTCGAGGAACCGAGACTCTCAATCGTGGAGTCCGGAGCTGGCGATAGTGACGTGTACGAGTGAGACAAAGCTGATGAGCTAGAGATTTCAGAGTGTTGAAAATGACTGTAAGAATTTTCCGGTGCCGCGGGAGCTATATCACCCCACCAGGCAAATGATTCAAGACCTGTTGAAGGTGCGAGAATGCAACTGTTGTCTGGTGGTGACATCCGCTCCTGATCGAGCCACCAGTCATCAAATTCGGCAAGAAAAACGTCGGATAGCTCGGGAAGCCATTCTAAGTCAATGGACGGGGCTTCTGGCCCGCAATAACCTAAACGATGATCATCGTGGCTTTCAGAAATAGCAAGCGCGCGGAGTTGATCTCAACTCCGCGCGGTCTTGCGGCCGAACTAAGTGATGGAGCAATGCCCCAGCAGCAGGGGTGTTGTTTCTATTGGCACAGCAGGGCAGTTAGAGACAACAGTCCGACGCAAAGCTTGTTCAAACATGGCTCATACTTCGTTGTTGGTTGGAGAATCAGTTCGGCTGCGAGTCGCCCCACGACGCTCACCTTGGAGGAGGGGCAGGATGGTGGAACTTGGGCGAGAGAATCCGGAAAGTTGGGGGCATGCATTGATAAGTACTGCCGTCGTGCGGGACGACCAAGGTTTGCGCCAATCATGTTTGTTCTGCAGGAGGTGAGGGGCCATTAACCTCAGCACTTCATAAAGTGAGGCGAGGAGGCCGTTTTTCGCAACCAATCGTTTCCCTTAACTTTCGGCCCCCCACTCACACAGCTTGACATGGCGGCCTCCCTTATGCATGCCACCAGAACCCGGGCAGGTACCTGGTAGACTGATGCTCATGCAGCTGTATGTGTGGGAAACTGGCCAAACCCCGCCCCTCCCACCGCCCTCAAATAACCAAGTCCCCAGCCCTTCCGCCCGAGTCCAGTTCTCTGGAGCACAGAGTTTGCAACTGACCAGACCACGAAATAATACATCGAAGCTTGGCCACGATGGCTGACAACAGCAAACAGCTCAAACAGCGCGAAAAACGCCGCCGTCGAAGAGAAGAGAAGAGGGCGAACGGGGTTCTCCTGGTCGATGAGCCGGGGTTGCAGCCGACCATTGCCACTGCGATTCAAGGCAAAGAAGAGAAAGACGGTCCAGCCAGTCTCAGAGAATGCCCAAAGAAGCGACATAAGCCGAATCAACTCGAGCGGGCCACTGGGTACCTAAGGCGACTAGTAACACGGGAAGCCGACCACGCGAGCATGGAGAGAGATGGGAAAGGCACCGACGGCACAGCTCGCTTTCCGTGGGCGACGGCATGCATTGCCGAGGCGATGGAGAAAGTCGCAGCTGAGAAATACAACTCTGTGGATGAAATGCGAGAGTGCCAGTTACAACTTGCATACCGCACGCACTACCAATTCCTGAAGCGAACTCGTCGTCTCGTCCTCAAATCCGGGAAACTGAACACGGCGGCGGGGCCCTACTTGAACCAGCCAACTGTCACTGAGTACGGCAGTGAAAATGAACCAGGACAGTCAGAGAAAGACCCTGTCCTTATCATCGGCTTCCAGATTCTTTCTCAACTGACTGATGGAATGGGGAGGGTCCTAGAATCGGCTGCAGAAAGGATCACTCTGGCGTCGAACCTCTTCGCGGAAAATCAACAATGGCTGAAAAGGTGGAACGGGCAGGAGCAATTGCCCGCGCGACTCATGGATTTGACTAGACCACTCTACCTTAAACCCCACCAAAAAGACGTGTTGCGTCTCGAGAAGGATGTCAAGGAGATAGCAAAAGTTTTCATGGGGGAAGCATCTCTCCTGGAGCACGCCGCAAAGGAGGACGAGAGCTGGAATCTATTTCGGGAATCGTTGGGTCTCCCCAGGGTGGTCATGCCCGTCGAACGGCAACGTCTCCTGGCACATGGCGCCAAAGTGCTGACAAGGAGGTTTGAAGATGCTTTGGGTGCATGGTACGCGGCGAAAACAAACTTGCATCGACGTGACGGGTCCCCCGTGTTTGTGGCTAGAATAAAAGACTTTGATTTTCATGAAACTTACTAGTAGGCTTATAGAGTACTTTGTCGGTATCGCAGAAGTTCATGTTAACCCTTCTCGGGGAACTCGATGAACGTTTGAATGCGACCTGGGATAATATTATCTTACTCCTAGGTGTCCTGGGGCGCACCGCCTTCGAAATCCAATGCCCGCTTCCGGCCCATACCAGGTCAAAAATGCCTCTTTATTGCCTGTGTAAACCTGAAGAAATCACGAATAAGCAGCAAACACAAACATGACTGCCCTGTCGAGCAGCCGAGGCATTTAACTGGGCTCGCTCCCGTGGCCCCTTCTGGCGCGAATGTGCCTCTTCTCGATCACAATCCTCTCGAGAACAAAGAAACTGGCGTAGGGCAGTCTTTCGGCCGGATTGTGGGCCACCGTGGCCTTTTGGCATGGAAGAAACCAACCAGTCGCTCAACTGACCATATCGGCCGGGATGCAGTGCCTTCTCCGATCAGGGCGGAAAGTCGCAAAAGGTTCTTTTCCCACGTCTGTCCAACTCTGCAAACGTAACTCGCCATCGACGAGAGTTATTGGGGGACGGGCGAGTCTCAACCGGATGGCGCGATGAATTAGGCGCGCAGTGCCCTATCTGTCGGCGCAGAAAGAGCCGCCGCAATGAGGCTCGTGGCGTGTCCATCTAACTTCGCGCACCAGATGAAATTAAGTGAGAAGGCAGGCGTGTGTGCCTAATGAGCTCGCCTGCTTGATGCTGTTTTCGGTAACCGCAGAAATTTCAAGTTCCTTTGATCCTCCCAACATTTACAGTCGCCCGTTCGCATTACTCCGTCACCATCACATAGTTGCTACTAGGTATTTACCATCTTGATTCACCCGTCGCCTCACCTCATAACTCGGTCGTATCAACACTGATGGCACTCACGTCTGGCTTCGCATACCGGATGAGGGCCCACCTGAGTGCGCCTGCCTGAGTCGCTTTTGGCAAGTGCAGGAATTTTCTTCATCCATCCAAAGTCGCATCTCATACCTGACAGCATCGTTACTCACATAGCATCGTCAACCTTAAATGACCTTTCTTCTATCGTCTGAAGTATTCGCATGTTTATTCACACGTCACCTTATCATATGATTTTGAACAGTGAATTCAGACTTCCGCTTTCTTTGCGGCCTGGCCGTTATATGAACTCCGATCTCCACCTCTCACTTCTCACCTTCATTCTTCTTCTCCGCTAAATCATCCACTTCCCCGGCACCTGGCTTCACCCTTCACCGAGTGCTGCTCACTCAGTTCTTGGACCTCGAGCCGCTCCTGCATCATTGTGAGGTCACAGGCCACTTCGTTGATTACTCTCCACCCTTTTTTTCACGCCAAGGCTGCAGGTGATTCCACGATGGACATACGCTGCGCGTGGATGCTGCTGGTCCTTGTAGGATTGGCTTCTTTGGCCATGGCCAGACAGCCGTCCCCGTGCTGTGTACCGTCAAGGTCACCCACTGCCCAATCTTCGTAACCGATGGTCGTCCCTCTAGCACTCCCACTGGTACCCCACGTCAAGTGCTGGCCCCGCTCTTTACGACTTGGGAGGATTCTACTATGACAATCTCATCCACGGCATCGGAGGGCACGTGGACCAGCACTTCTTACTCGACCGAGTCCGAGACGACAAGTTCCGGGTCTATAACCCAGACGTCGACATCAACGCGCCACGCTTGCTGGGTAACCGAGTGTCATCCGCTGACTACACCAACGCCGGTGTCCCCCGCTCCGACGACGCCAAGTGGCTCAGGTGCTATGGCCAGCCGATCTGACGGGCTCCTGACTACTCCAATGACGACATCCTCCGCTCTGACATCGACTGCTTCGATTCCTCCCAGCCAGACACCCGTGGCGGATTTTTCCAGTTTCATCACAACCATATCGGACACCCCCACGACACTGTGGAGTACGACTACCGTCCTGTCGTTAGTCCCCATTCCGTCACCTCCATCGGACGATTCATCTGCATACCAGCCCTCAGTCACTGTCTTCGTCACGTCCATGAGCATCATTGCGTCCGGCACACCAACCGCGCTGCCCTTCACTCTCTCTTGGGTGTCAGGAAGTGGTTTGAGCGCGGCCTTCTCCATCGTCACTGAGACCCTCACCGGTCCGATGCCTACACTCACGGCTTCCACGACACTTCGATCTTCTTCTATGTCCCTCACTCCAGAGTCTCTCGAGCCTTTCACTCTCACCTTCACAGGCCACGGCACCACAACCGTTCATCACCGGACCGCTGCCATCGATGGGTACACCCACCGCACCACCCGGCTCACCTGGTACCGCCAAGTCAATAACCTACTCCACCCCAACTTCGAGCAGCACCACATCATCAACCACAAACCCCTCCTCTCTCCCTGCCTTTACAGGTTTCTCCATCCCAACAATCCTCTACTCCCTCGACGGCATCAACTACACTACCCCGTTAAAAGGAGACCCCCTCATAGAGCATATCCTCTCAGACGGGACCGTCGCATCTGTCGAATATCCTTTCATCACCATCAACGGCACCCAGGTCAAGTTTCCCGATGAGGGCAGCTCGGAATTTTCCCTCTGCCCGTCTATCCTTTCTTGGGAGATTTGTTTCTTTCCAAGGCCTAGATCGTCTTCGGGCGGTGGGGATGGGGGTGACGGCAAATGTGGTGGTGGTGATGGGTGCGGGTTTCTGGATCTGGTCTGTTTAGCGAAGAGGCTGGTTGAAGCAGTGGATTGTGCGGTGGAGGCTGCCACGGGTGTGATTGATGGTCTGGGAGATATTGCGACCACCGTGCTCCGCGATGCGGCTTCGGAACTGGTTGAGGGCGCTGGAGTCGCGATCGATGGAGCGGAGGGGTTCGCTCTGGATGCGGCCAGCGCTTTGGGACAGGTTGAGGGAGTACTTACATCCGCCGGGAACGCGTTTGAGCGGATTGAGTTGCGGTGTCTGAAGATCAACGACGGGTTGACAGCCGGAGGCAATCTTGCTGGCCCTGAGGCGGAGTTTGCAGCATCATTCAGTTCGCTCCGGCCGCTTTCCCGGATGGGGACTCTGTTGAGCGTCTTGAGGAATACTCAGAGCGTCTTGAAGCTGATGGCTCGCAGCACCAGTAAAGAGTTCCAGGGAATGATGCGTGGTGTCTTGCGCGGAAGATACAGGGCCTGGGTCGGGGTCGGGGTTGCAGCTGGCGCTACCACTCTCCTGGATCACCCCAGCCTCATTGGAGACGCCCTTACCTACGTTGCGAAATTTCTCAGACAATATGGACCGGTGTCTTCCAATATCGCCGAGAGTCTCATGGGCCGCACGCTGGAGTACACGGAATCAGAAAAGGAGAACCGCTTGTACTTCATTCAGACTGACATGAACACGAAATTCTTCAACCACGTCTTTGTCCAGCTTATTCACGATGGCACTGGAAAGAAAATTGCGGCTGACGAAGGCCGACCGTCAGACGGCCCATGCTACTTTGCGAGGCTCAATAAGCACATAGCCATATTTGCCATGCGGTTTCCAGGAGTGGCCTATATGCATCGCCAGCGTGGCGAGGCTGAGGAAATGGTTCTAATTCGACAGCTTAGAGGGGACGGTAGCGTGATGTATGACGGCCCTCTCGGATCTGGCCACCGGAACTCAACGGGGAAGCAACAGCCAGAGTCGAATTCCAAGTCTGCTCGGGCACTTGTAACCGTGCCGAACGACTGGGAGCACAAGCGCCTTCTATCTGAGCAGGTGAATGCGAGGTCCGAGGACCAGCAGTCAACGTGGGACGACTCACTGGGCGGCGGAGCAACCATTTTTGTCGTCGATATTGGCTTTGATGTTGCCGGTAACCAGGTAAATAGGCGGCGATCTGGGTCTGAAACAGGAACAATGCTAACACACTGGATCTTTAGGATGAATACCGTGTCCGAGACAAACCATTAGACACATTCAGCTTCGTCGTGCCCAATGAATACACTCTCCCCGATATCGACCCCAACCGTTGGTTCCCTGAGGATATTTCCGATGATGGAATGAACGACGATCAAGGTGGTGATTACGGCCATGGCACTCAAGTGGCGGCCCTTGCGGGCGGTAGCATGTTTGGCGTTGCCCCAAGATCTGACCTGTACCTCGTCAAACCCCACGGCGCTTGGCAGTCCGAAAAGGATGGCATGCCCCACCGGGACATGAGCCATATGCACCCGGGGGCATGGAGAGTGGCCTTGGACCACGTGGCCCAGGTTGTCCAAGACAGGGGTCTGCAAGGCAAAGCGGTCGTCAGTCTGACAGTTGATATGTGTCCATCCAGTGTTTGCATTCTCGTCCTTCTTACTAATCTCATCGGTAGGCCATCGTTCAGAGGTCGCGTCAGAAACTGGGGAAGGTGACCAATCAACATGGTCCACGGCATACTGGGATTACATGGATGCTTGGAAACGCTTTCAGACTTTCGGCAAGGACAACGGAGTCATAATCACCGTGTCGGCGGGCAACTCGGGCTGGCCGGCGGCAAACGACAAACAGTACCAGGAATTCACCGGCGACAGAATACCGTCAAGATTTGTCAAGCCTGATAATGAGCTTATTTCCGTTGGTGCTGTCTTTCCAAGCGGATCTATGGCGCCATTCACGACACAGCCTGGTGTCACCGCACGATTCGAGGGCACGCCGTTTGCCATCCAGCCACCGGCTGTCTGTCCGCTTCAGATCTTGGCAAGATATCAAGACGGGTATTGTTTCAGAAGCGTTGATGTCTATGCCCAAGGCATCGAGGTACCTGTTCCTCGCATCGGGGGATGGGGTCCAGGCAGGGACTATTCTGTGAGGGACGGAACGAGCTTCGACACTCCACAGATTGTGAGTTCTCCCCGCTACGGTTTCAATAAAACACAAAGCTAACGCTCCCAGGCTGGTCTTGCCGCATACTTTCTAATGCTCCCTACGGAGCGGTCGAGGTGGGCATGGAACCCGAGAAAGAATGCCCGAAAGGCGTGGGGACTCCGCATGAAAGAATACATGCGGGCATTGTCCTATCAGCGAGTCCCCGACAACGAGAAGATTTTGGCCCTGGACTACAATTATCAGTCCCTCCAAGGGCCTATCCCGTACCGGATCCCAGATATCATCAACGTTGCCTACAACGGCGCCTTCGGGTCTCAGAATGGTATGTTCCGCCATGACTGTCCCGCTCCAAATGCCTTGCTAACTATGTGCTCATCTTCGGCCACAGGTTGCCAGTTGCCAGCAGCCAAGCATGGCACCGACCCGAGCCCCGGTTTCTGCTCTGCGGAAGCTTCGACCTCCACACTCTCTGTGTCATCGACAGTTACCCCCCTGATGTCCACAAGTCCCCTTCCGGTGTCGGGGACTACATTTACTACCTCCACAATTTCCACGGCGTTCCCTGTATCTCCAACACCCGGAACAACCTCCATCACTTCCACAGCCTCAACCATCGTTCCGCAACCAAGCGGGATCACCTGCCCGGCACGGAACGACACCGCCTACAAGACGCTCAATGGTAACACCTACCAAGTCGAATGCGGCGTCGACCATCAAGGACGCGCCAACCTCGGCGAAAGTTCCCAATCGAACTACGAGTCTTGCGCCCAATTCTGTTCCGGCAACTCAACCTGCGTGTCCTTCTCCTACGTCCCAACTATCCCACCATCCAACGCCAACTGCTGGCTACACAACTACACCGACCACACCCAAGCCAACTCCACCGTCTGGAGCGGCGTAATCACTCCCTTCCCACCCACCACCTCCAGCCCCGACTACGTCCGAATCATGTACCAATCAACCTGGGCAATGGAACTCGGGTGGTGGGACGTCTTCTGGATGCCCGGCAACAACACCACTATCAACCCGTGCAAGACCGTCCCGGATGTGTCCACTACGCCGGAGAAGTACAACCCCTTAGCGCCGTGTCCTACAGTTAACTTCACGGCTTCACATGAGCTTTCCATGGTCACTCCATGGGGATATCATGACTGTGTGTTTAGCTGCACGGTCAAGAGCAGACCGGATTCAAACGCGGCGATTGCCCAGGCGGCTTGTACTGAGGGGGTGGTTCCGTGCTATTGGGATCATGTTAGTAAAGACTCGGTGTGTGGGGAGAGTCAGGATAGTGATATTTATTGGCCGCTGTGGGTGTGTCATTATGGCTGAGCTGAGTTCAGGACGCTGGCGGCTGGGACGGATTCTGGAAGGGTTTTGGGGGGATGGCCTGGATACGTCACGATATCCTGGACAGTAGATCAAGGCCTGAGTACCGATGCTAATGCCAGATCTAATGCTAATGCTAATACCACCGTTCTGGGAATTTATTACCTACGAAACGGTGGAAGATGGGCTGAAAATTGTTGAACATGTTGTACGTCTGCCCCCTGGTTCGAACCGCCCCAAGTCTGCCGGTGATTCAGACGATAGAATCCACGTTACACTCCCCATCCCATTCGTAACCAAGTTTCATAAGGACCTTAACGACGCTATCTCGCATCGTTTCACGGTCCCCGCTAGAGTTCGCCCGCATATATCTGGGGATACAGTGCGTTTTCCATGTCGTCAAGTAATATTCATGAGCCCGAGAAAGCTCCAATCCCATGCACAGAGGGCAGGTCAGCTTCGCTCCGCAGCCCAGCCAGACATCAAATCCCCCCATCGCTGCACCGGGGGCGCAACCGGGGCAGATACTTCTCTTTCCCTCACAAAGCCCACACTCGCCTTGACCGATATGCGCAATCGCTTCCGGCACGGTGATATCCCTCGACAGAATCCCCGACTCCTTCGCCCGCGAACCGTCGAGGAAAACGTAAAAAGTGTTGTTCGCGCCCGCCAACTCGCGCAACGCGGGGATCTGAGTCGTCACACGGGCAGGGTTCCTCCCCAATACACCGGGCGTCGACTGCCCGCTTTTCATCTTGTCTTCTTCCCGCTGCCTAATCTTTTCGACCGTCGCGGGCGTCGCATTGCTGAAGAAGGCCTCAAACGCATCGACTTGCCGTTTCGATTTGATATTTCTTAGTTGGGTTCCGGAGTCAGGATCGAATTCTTGCTTGGTGCAGCGGAGTAACCTTTTGCTTCTCGCGCTAGAAATCACTTGTGCTTTCACGAGGCAGTAGCTGGGCTTGGTGGGCGGGAGGGCGGCGAGGAAGTTGGTGATTATGAGCCAGATCTCGAGTGGGAGGGCTTTTCCTCCGGGGCTTTGGACGAATGAAGTCGATCGCTGGATTAACTCTGTCACGAGGTGCTCGCCTGCGTTGGCGAGGTCGAGCAGGAGGAGCTTGTCCTTGAAGGTGGAGTAGCTGGTGTCTTTGATGGTGACTCCTCGCATCTTGGTGAAGGGTTGGGGGGCGATGTTGATATGATGATGAAAATGGAAGGGTAGGGCTGCGCTCGTCCGCGTTCTTTTTTGAAGGATTTCAGCCAGCGAGGTTGTTGATCAGAGTTGACTATCGGCAAACCTTGCCGGCTTGTCGGTCCAACTCGCAAACTCTACGCTCGATGATTCCAGGCAACGTCGGGTATTACGTTAAACAAGACTTCTTGAGTTTAACTATGGGTGTATTGTTAAAAAGACCGCCTCCTGCGAACAAACCTTCGGGAAAACCTATCATCACTGCCCGAAGTCTCCGACTCATGAGATTGGACCGGGCTCCTACAATGCCTCCTCCGTGCTGTTCCTAGAAGCGTCTCAAGCCTCAAGTCCAAAACTCCCGGTATGTGATCCTTAATCACATCCAAGAATTCAACATCTTCCGCATATCCAAGACGTTTCAAAACTCTAATATGTCTCCACCCGTGCAATTGAAGCAAGGCCGGTCGCCGGTCGTAGGGAATTTCCGGCTCCAAGACACAGTACCGCAAGCCCCGTTCCCAGGGAAGCAGCGGTGGCAATATTGTGTCAAGGTGTCCCCACCATCGATTCCAGATGGGACGCAACCACCAACCCCTGTGTCGTGCCGTTATGGCATCAAATGCGCTCATGATGAGATCTAACTGCGTCTTGTAGTCAAAATCTTCTTCCTGAAGTTCCACCCGTGTATCATCCGAGACGTCAACACACAGAATTCAGTGTTTCGCCGGCAGCAAGTGTGCGCCATCCCTAGACGGCTGAAGACCTCAAGCCGACAGGCAGCTGCAACATACTTGCGACTTTTTTGATAGGTTGCGCTACTGTCGGAGATCCAGTCGAAGATGTCGTTTTGTATTTGGACCCACGTCTTGATTGAGCCGTAACCTGCCATGATGGATATCATGTGTATCGGAAAGCACCCGTTGACAGAGCAGTAACAATTGCAGTCGTCCTCTAGCTCTAGGTCCCGGCGGGCTACTTCCGTGATGAGAGACCAAGGGGCTCTTTGCAGTAGAGGAGGGTGATAGTGGATGCTGCGTTCAGATTCGGAGGCCTCGGAGCCTTCATATGGGGAGACGCGTGTGTAGTTGGAGGGGCTTTGGTCTTCATTTGCCTCAATGTTACAGTCCATCGACCCTCCTAGGTGGCTTGTGTCATTGTTAGCGTCTTCGAAGTCGAAGGTCTCGGATCCTTCGTCATCGCAAGAATGTTGGTGTTGATGGAGCCTTTCGTCTTCGACTCGTTCCTCGGTAACACGCTTGGCCAATCCGTGGGGAAGGTTTGAAGAAGTATCACTATCTGAGTCGGAGGACTCGGACCCTCTGTAGCGTGAAGTAGTCACGCTCCGGAAGGGGCTTGGGCCGTCGTTCGATTCGTCCGATTCACTATCAATGATGTTTCGAGATCTAAAATCCAGTTCAGGGACGGACTGGGCACTTCTCTCATCGGAGATGTCCTAATTGGTGTCCTCTGAGTATTGACCTCTGCCGTCAGCTACTGAGCTCCCAACTGATATCGTTACGAAACTCCCTGAGATAATGCTGATACTGGCGGTCGTCGTCGATATCTGCGAGCCGTCCGAGGGAGGTAAGAATACGGTCCAAAGTCTCGTCATGTTCCCAATGCCATCGGTTCCATTCGGCGTATCTCGTTGTACTTGGTGCTGTACACGTAAGCGAGGGCGAAAAGGGGGCGTACATTCCCGAACCCAACTTCTACCGGTTGATTGACAAGGGATCCATGACGCACAATCCAAAGGATCTCAGGGAATGCAAATCGAGGCCATTCGTCATCTCGGCGCCAGAGAAGATCTGAGAACATCCTTTGTTGAGCGTCGTATCGTAACGATCCAGCGCGTCGACCTCACGGAATTGGGCTTGCCACAACGCCTCTTGTAGAATCACCGCCGCTGCGGCAATCTTGTCGAAGCAATGAAAAGCGGCTTATCCGTGGGAATGAGTAATCGTGGGATATGAATTTCAATACTCTGTAGCTCTTCAACAAGCCTCTGTGCAAGAGAATCAGGTGGCCGGTTTGCATGTAAAGCCAGCTGGTCCGTGATTCTAACAGGCAGCTTCGCGATGGCTAGAGCTTGTAACTCCATCCGCCTTGAACTCAGGCAGGACACCGCCCAGAGGATAACATCTTTATGCAGCCTGGTAACTCCTGAGGGATGATGGATGTAGGAAAGGCTGCTAAGCAAATCTTCGTTGACCATGATATCCGCTTGCATCATGTCTGCCGCAGAAGTATCGTCGTCCCGGTATATCGCGAGCTAGAATGCCTGATCCACCCGATATCCAGCGTTGCACATGATCGTAAGTCCTTCCGGCTAGGAGATGGCACATTCAACAACTGTCAGCTTACATTTCCAGCGTGGTTCTTTGTCGGGGGGGTAGTGCTGCATGACGGAAATAATCATTGCCAGATTTCTTGATAAAATGGCTTCATGTAGGGGCGTGAAGCATGTGTCGGGGTCCGTTCCTGGTCATCGAGGTCAGCAATTCATTGATTGGTTAGTAAATAGGTCTCAAAAGAACGAACCAGATAAGAAGTCAAAGTCGGCCCATTCCCTCATTACATGCTCCAAGAGCCGTGATCGCAATCCCACAACTCAGTCCCCCTCATATCGGTAATCCGGTCTCATGGGATAGAACTCCATATCAACGTCAAGATTTGATAAGATGCGAACCGGAAACGGGCATCGAGTGCTGTCTGTTGTTGTGTTCTTTCCTTCCAGCCCTGGCCGCAATAGTTGATAAAATGCAAGGTCTGATACACTTGGATTGGCATATGGCCGAAAACCATTTGATGGTATGTAAAAGATCACAGAAAAGCCGTCATCGGTCTGAGTTGCGTCGCGGCGGACAGGGCATACAGCACTTGCGTTGGCGCCCATGTCATGGAGATCGGCAGTAATACGTTGGATTTGTTCCTTGAACCTGCCGGCTTGGTCCCAAGGAAGGCTCCAGCAAAACGCGATCTACTGTGGGCGGCGGATTAGTTTTGGGAAGGGAAGGCAATCTGCTGCACTTACATGGAGCAGGGTGTTGCCAAATTCATCCCTGTCAGTGGCCCGCGCAGCCCCTGAGGCAAAAGAGCTTGCAGTCTGGCGGGGACAGATTCAAGCCAGTGAAAGCTGTCGGGACACAGTTCGATAGGTGCTGAGGGTCCGGGTGAAAGTCGAGCCACCTCCCCAATGGGACGCGCTGAACAAGTAGTTGACTATTTTGTTGAGAAAAGGTCTCATGCTGAGACTAACTGCATAATCTGACTCGCTTCCATTTGCCCAAGACCAGGGGCAAGAGGGCTCGTGAAAGGTGGAGGAAGAATATCGGGTTGCTACCGGGCCGATACGGCGAGACGACGTCGTCTTTTTTGTCTCACAGGAGCAGTCTCGGTGTACGACTACAGAGCGATTCGGACCTCCCGGTGTGTTCGGGATGTCTGTGTGTGGCTTGGGCCCAGTTGGAGCTTTGGATACCCTGTCGACGGCCGTTCGAAGAGCGGCGGGATATCGAGCAAGTTGACGGCAGCACATGGTGACCTGTATGCGGGCGAGGTTAGTAAGGACGTACCAACGTACGCGTTGGAACCGGAGGGGCACAAACAGCCTGTCTATCCTCCATCTCTGTTGTTCCAACAGCAGTGACCCCGGCTCTTGACCCGAGAGGGGCGGTGGACTTGTCAAGGTCCGCTGCGAGTGGTCGGTGAAGAGACTGCGTGAGGGCCTCAATCCTCGCACTCGACTCCTCGACTCGAGTTGCCGCAGTGGCGATCGGATCGACCTAATCAGCTACTTGTCGGATGTTAGATGACATCACCTGTGTAGCTTCCTCCAGTCATCGAAAAGAGGCAGGGGTATTCGTGTCATTCAAAGACGATTGAACGGCCACCATCAAATTGTGAATGTCGTCAACCTTCGGATGCAAGGCTGTCACTTTGCGCCTGGGATTCTTCGACCCGTTTGGATACTTCGACGACAGAGTCGCTAGGTACAGGCCTGTAAGTGCACGTCTCCCTCATTGGTCATCATGAAGAAATGCACACACCTGACGGAATGGATTCCAGCTACCCCCAAAGCCTGCAACTCGAGCTGCAACTCCTGCTTCAGCCGTTCCAATCGATCGCATTCAAGCAACACCTCCTTTTGTTTCGAAAGCGATACAACCGCCCGCCACGCGCGCTGTGTCCTCGAGCTCCCAGCAGACGACATAACCGAAACAAGTACCCCGGTAAGTTCAGTCGCACACAACGCCGTGGACTTCAATGTCTTGCTGAGCCGCTGAAGTTGAGACTGGCTAACCTGTCTTGCTGGTTCATTTGACTGGGATAGTTCGCGCTGTATATCTGCGACAAAACTGCGAAGCGTCTGAACGTCATGACTCACATCGTGCAGTCGTTTTGGCACCTCCTTGAGGTCCCATCGCCATGCCGTAGATGCCGACAAGCGTTCGAAGGCCAGCATCGGCCAATCCGACTGCCGCGGCGATCGAACTGAGCGGCTCTATCTCGGCTGTTGATGTTATCAGTCGGTCCGCGTGAACTTGCGATGGTCAATGCCAAATGAAGATGTTTTGGGACAGACCCCCAGAGCCTTACCGGACAGAAAAACGCGCATTACGAAGAGGTGTGCTCACGTGCCCGGTGATACGCTCAATTCATGCACCCTTTCGGACGAGAAATGCGGTTGCCCAATTGGAACAACCGACGCTACAAGACATGGGATGGCGCACCGAGAACTCCCTGTGTCCTACCCATGTACACTAAAATCACCTGCGATTTACCCATCCTGGCAAGTGGGTGACAAAAAAAGAGAGACACACAGACCACTTCTACAAAAAATTCCCCAAGTGGACAGAACGAGGGAAAACTCGTGGAGAAACTGGTGGTTAAATGCCTTGGCTAGCCCCCTGGTTGTCGTGATGTCATGAATTTTTTGTATAGGGGGCC
>Ga0247760_1001521_pt1 | contig 21079 bp, 12 predicted proteins | sample UWRJL171409R4_FD_179936 | JGI IMG/M metagenome (GOLD analysis project Ga0247760, IMG submission 179936) | Plant litter microbial communities from Arlington Agricultural Research Station in Wisconsin, United States - UWRJ-L171-409R-4 | ecosystem: Environmental > Terrestrial > Plant litter >... | reverse complement strand
TTTTTGTTTTCATTTATACCTACGATGCTGACCTATTCAAGGTGATCCGTGCCAGACGGAAAATGACTGTGATCTCGACTACATCTGCCGCAGTTCTCGCTGTGCGGCTTCCGGGAGCGGCGGTGGCCAGACACAACCTCCGTCCCGGCCGACAACTAGCACCGGACGTCGGCTTACGACTACCGTTTTCGTCACGGCATCATCGAGGCGTCCAACGACGACGGCAAGACCTCCGGCTGGTGGTGGCCAGAGCTGTGAATGGGAAGGCCACTGTCTGAATGACCCCTGCCAGACGGAGAACGATTGCGACGGCCAGTTGACTTGCACGAGGAACCGATGTGCCAACCCCGGCTCAACTCTGGTCACGGCTACGCGTGGCCCGACTGGGCCTGTTCGCACCACCGTCGTCACGGTTGTGCCGACCCAGAGGCCGACCTCGCGTCCTACTGGAGGCGGTGGAGGTGGAAGTCCTGCCTGTGGTGACAACCCGCTGGCTTGCATTGGTAAGTCTGTTTCTCGCTTGTAGCCAGGGAACTTGGCCAGGCTAACAAAAAACTAGGCGCGACCTGCAGAAATGATTATGATTGCGGCTTTGAGCTCATCATCTGCAAGAATGGTGTCTGTGGTCTTTGAGTGGAGGTGGGAAATTGTATTCCATGGTATTCAATGGGTTTCCAAAACGGCAGTTTACGGCGCCAGCTCTCGTGTATCGTTGTGAGCATCCCATTATCAATTAGCTTTGTACAATGCATTATATCTACGTCTTTGTTGTGCAGCAGTAAGCGGGTCTGAAAGAAAAGTGTTGGTTGTTTACTGTTTCTTTGTTCGTAACAAAGCTGGTTCACCTGGCATTGTGGGCTAAAAGCCCTTTGTGAAGAATTTGGGGGCACATTGTCCTGGAACGGTAGATGCATACTGTCTTACAGCTTTGAAGTAGGGTGGAATATAAGGCTTTTCACCTGACGGAGTTGTAACGGCCATAGGTGTCCAAAACAGTTCTCACAGTCTAAAGGATTAAAGAGCAGTATCTAGACTCGGCAAGGTTCAAAACATACAGGTAAATCACTGGATCATCAAACCACAACTTTTTTGGTCTGAAGAAGAACACAAGCCTCAAGATGGCGACCGCCAACATGGAATCTCGAATCGGAAAGACCCGAAAGAGCAGCAACATGCACATTGCGAGACACGCCACTGTCCAGACTACACATGCACATGCACATGCACATACAACAAGCGCGCCAGTGTCAAGCTTGAATTCGAGAGGATACCGATACGGATACACGGACGCCGAAAGCGCAATCCTAGCAACTCTCCACGCCAAAGACTGCACCGCCCTTTTTCCCTCCGCCGCAGAAGAAGATCCCAGGTTCCCGGTCGCGGACGAGCCTATTCCGCCTCCGAGATGGGTTGTTGACAATATCGTTCCAGAGCTCAACACTAATGCCAGTGGCAACTATGAGATTTGCTCGCATGACACTACCACCACCACCACCACCGGGACTTCGTCAAAGTCAGAGGATGGTGATAGCTCCCGGATCCGGACCTGTTCCAAATGCCATTCTTCCTTCCCACAAATGACACTACACCCCCTCCCCTGCGGCCACAGTCTCTGCAAGCCTTGCATTCTGAAATGCATGAAACACACCGAATCCCGCATTGCCGATCCCGTAAACCGATGCCGTTTGGACGGGTTACTGAACCAAATGGCTTTTCTGCAACAAATTCATTCCCGTCCACACACCGGCGCGACAGGAAAAACACGTGCAGAGACAGAATATTCTCGCAAAAAGCGCCTGTTGGATGAGCTTGCCGGTTTAACCTGCTGTGAAATCCCCATGCATCTCGAGCGATATAGCTCCTGCTTTCATCCCGACGACGCGCTTTACTATTCGGAAATGCTGTCCTGGCTAGCCACCCCTGCGAGTCTCCGAAGGGTTTGTGCGTGGCCGGATTGTGGATTCCTGATTCGCAGGGGAGCAGTATATATCTCGGAAAGAAAAGAAGATTATGAAGCAGAGGTTTTTTACTGTCTCGAATGTGGCGGGAATTCCATGGAGGGTCCGGACCAGCGGTGGCAAGAGGATTGGCGGGCCTTTCCGTGGTTGAAGAGGGGGACGCGAAAGTTGATTCCTTGCAGGTGATTCTTTACCTACCTACCTACCTACCTCCTACCTACATGTAGATACCCACCACTCAAACGGGGGTGGTACATTTCATACCTGTCAATATCATGATTACACCCCAAACAAGAGATACTTTGTGAACCCCAAACTTGATACCCGTTTCCACGTGCAACCAGACATGAATACACCTCAGCCCAGCAAAATATCTCCAACAACCGCCCGGTGATCACTGATATGCACCCCCTCGACCACATTCCCCAAAATCTCATACCCTTGCACTGTCCACTTTTTGTCTCTGACCAGCCCAACCCAGATAAAGTCGATAAAGCTCCCCTGGCCACTTGCACTTCCACTTCCAAATCCCGTAAACGTCAAGCGATTCGTTCCCTTCACTTTACCCTCTTTATTCGCCAAGTCAAATAACTCTTCTAGTTCTCCCGTGTCTTTTAAGAACTCGTGTGCTCCTTCTCCCTGCGCAGAGTTAAAATCCCCTGTTAGTACCACCCCCAGGTCTTCCCCACCCCAGATCTCTCTGACAGCCTTGATTCTTGCCATGACGACTTTGATGCCCTCGGTTCGGGCTTGAGCACTCGCATGGTCGAGGTGAGTGTTTGCGAGAAGAAATCTTTTCTTCTTTTCACTTCCACCGCTCTCCAATTGTTCAAAAACACCAAGTGTAACTACCCGACGAATGCCCGCGCCCCAACCATATGAAACTACATCGGGTGTAGGAGAAAGCCATTTCGTTTCATTGTACAGAACCCTGAGTAAATCGGTTCGGTATAGAATCGGCGAATATTCTCCGCGCGTGGCCCCGTCGTCTCTGGCCACGCCGAGATGTGCCCAGTTGGGACCCAAGCCGGTTTTAATATCCATCAGCTGTGTATGCAAAACCTCTTGGAGACCAAAAATCGGGATGGAATTCTCAAGAGAAGAAGTCTGGTTAAGCTGCGCGATTAAGTACGGCGCTCTGCACAAACTAGGCTGCTGCTGAGCGCGGAAAGTAGTAGACCAGGGTTTCTCGTTGGATGATCGAGAAGTTGCAGCATAGCGAATGTTGAAAGTTACCACTCGGAGGGAGAGCGGGGGAGACGTGCTTTGCGAAAGCGCTGGAGAGGCGTGGAGGAGGGGGGGGTGCATTTTATTCTCTCCGGGAGTCGGTGTTGACGACGATTTCACCCTGTTCTTGTTTTGTTGCACGCCTCTCCTGACTGGATGGCTTTTATAATGTGAAAAATATCGGTTTGTAGAGTTGAGCAATTTTTGGTTTGCTCAGACTAGCTGTCGCCATGGGTGCATCTTGGACTGACGTAAAACAGGTAAATGGCTGATTGCACGTGCGGACCGTCACGACAGACCGTCACATTGGCGAGCTAAATGCCCCACAGTGCTATGATCGACGGTGGCATAGCCAATCAGGAAGCTTATTCGCTAGCATATGTTGGCATGTCCGAGCATTTGAACTTTAGTCAACTTTAGGTTCCGCAGAGGTTCAAACATTGAAGGAAAACACGTGCATTGAAATGAAGAACGAGGGTCATTAAAGTCTGACAAAATAACAAGCCATGATTTTGGGCCTAGGAAATGACTCTGTTTGGGAAAGAAATCTACTCTTCCTCTTCATCATCACTATCTCGACTCCAAAATGTACCCCCCAGAGCTTTCTCATCATCACCCACCAAACTCTTGACTTTCTGCCAGAACCTCCCTCCGATATCCTTGTCTTCCCACTCTTCTGGAACTTCATTCGTAATCTTTGGCACTGGCACCGTATCGTGAGGAGAGTCATGGATCTCCACCATCCAGTCATTTCTCCAGAAATCCACCACAAAATGATACCCTTGTTCTTCTCCAGGATACTCGTGGTATGTTATTGGCGGAAGTAGCAGTTTTGGCGCGGGAATCGACGCGGTTTCGTCGGTATCGATGAACACTTCTGGTCCGATACCGCCGTCGCCCCAGCATGCTGCGAAGTTAAACCTCATTTGCTCTTCTACCTCTGAGCTAGAGTCAGAGTTGGAGTTAGGTGGTGGGGTAAAAAACAAGATCTTGTCCCCGACGACTTTAACAAGCCCTTCGTTAAGCACAATCTCTCGGCCCAGAAATACCAGGGGGACACCAAACAGGCGGTTCCGAGTATATCTGATACAACGAGAATATTCGGCGGTGACTTCTTCAGAGGCAAAAGCGTTAAACGTCGTCCATGTGTGGAAGGGGCAACAGGGTTCGATCCCATCTTCATCATCATCGTCGGAGTCATCTTCATCTTCCCAAGATGGTTTCGGCCGTGGAGTGAATGGCTTTTCTGGGGTCGGCTTTAACAGGTCGTCAAGTACATCCTCGGTAAGGCGTCGCAGTTTTGAGGATGAATCTGAAAGATCAGCTGATTCGTCCTCTGGAGTAGCTTCGCGGGGAGAGATAATGCGAAACGCCCCGGCCGTGCTCGCGATAGTCTCTCTAACCGTTGTGCTTCGACACATTGAGCGGAACGGCGACCCGCCAAGCTTGACGTTGAAATAGTCTAGCACTGCCAACATGGCGCAGTCGATCAAACTTTCCTCCGCCTTGGGCCGAGTCCCCGACTTGGATTCAGTCCCCGAGCGGGGTTCACACCCCTTGGGCCGAGAAAACCAGTAATTATACCCATTCGTCAGAAACCGAAACCCCTTGTACTGTTTGTACAGATACACAGACGCGGGAGCCCCAGGTTTAGAAGGAGTCGATGTATTCCAGTGCAGGGAGTTTGCGCGCTCAAAGCACTCATGGGCATTCTTCTCAAGGTCTTTATCAAAAATGCTTTGACCAAGCATGTAGCATGCCTCGCTGAATAAGGACGCAATCTGCGTGTGTCCGTGAGAGATATTCCCGTCGTCGTCGTTGATGTTGAAGACGAGTTCTGTTCGGAGAAAATTCTTGTCGGTTGAGATGAACGGATACCCTTGATGTTCGTGTTTCTGGTCAAAAACGATGCAGGTAAAAGCCTCGATTTCGTTAAACGTGACCTCGTTCGCCTCGTTGTTGGTGTCAGTGTTAATCGACAACACCCCCCTTTCATTACTACCCTCCGACAGATAGAGCAACAGCGTATACCGGCTAACCTGTCGTCTCATTCCATCGAAATAGGGCGTGTCTCGGTGCGTGGAAAATTTGGCGTCGTCGGGAGTAAAGTGATTGCAACGGAAGACGTAATTAACAAAGGCAAACTCCGAGTTGGCAAACTTCCCACCAGCAAGTTGTGTGATGAGACCGCTTTCAGTTACCGCCGCGGTGAGAGCCTTGGAGAGGTGTGTTGAGTGAAATATGAAGCGCTTTCCACCCCGCGTCGTCTTGTTGAGCGGCGAGACGTAAAGGTCGAGGTTCGAAAGACGTTTGATGAGCTCAGTAGATGTTTCTGGTCCCTGAAGCTTCGCTGTCCAAATATCAACACCCGGTTGAACCTCGGCGACGTTTCCCAGCCTTGTCGCGAGCGCAGCAGCAGCTGCTTCTGTCTGGGCCTCGATCCAACTATCGATGGGAACGATATTCTCAAAGTTATGATACGAAAGCTCACGAGGATCGACAAAGACCATGTAAAGTTTGGGGGTGTCCATGACCTGCGCAAAGTATTTCTCCTTCTCCTCCAAAAAAGATTCAAGTCCCTCAACAAACTTGGCCATCTTGAAACTTGCCGAGGGGTAAAAGCTAACGGTCATGCCTCTGAGAGAAACACAACCAACTGTGTCGTCAACAGCCTCAACCACCTTTCTCAGCAATTCCTCGTCTTCACCGTACTCAAGTAATCCGCGCGTTGAAGCGAGGAATAGATCCCGAATCGCGAGTCCGACAAGGCGCTTTTCGCCAGGGTCAAGACGGTTGTATTCATTTTGAGTTTCTGATTCCGATCCACCGGATGCCAGCGCCTTCAAAAAAGGTAAAGACCGTAACCGCCGCGCTTTGCTGTTACTCGAGGAGTCATGATCAAAGATAAGCGGGTGGAAACGTGACGCAAGGGCAATATCCGAGCCCGAGCCATCCAGCAATCGTCGCATGGCTTCAGAGTCGCCGAGTTCCTCCTCTGAGAGAAAGGATTTGATCTTGGTCTTGTCCCATTGTACATGTATTTGTTGGTTATCTGGCCCAACCCCAGCCCAGGAGCACCAGCGTGCGAGTGCATGCAATTGCGTGGTGTCGGTACGTTCGGGCGAGGTAACTCTCTGCCTTTTTCGGAGGGGACTATTCGAGTCCGTCATTGACATTGTTGTTCTTTGGACGAGGTATGGATAGGATGGTCGACTTGTTGTTGTTTGGAGATTTCTGTTGTGAAAAAGGAAAATTGATCCCTGTCCGTGTTCGCCGTTGAAGTTTAGGGGCTCGCTCGCATTGGTTGCCTGATTTCGCCTAGGTGATTCAATTCGCAAATAATCCTAGCGACGAGTATCTCTGCCCCACCTTGGACAACATGAACTTTCCCAGCCAACATGAACTTCCGAGCCAACATAAACCCAATACCACTCAACATGTTTGTATAAATCTCCTCGTTGGTGCAACTACCAGGTAGCCCTGCTACAGAGGGCGAAACAGTCTTGAGAGGAGGTCAGGCGGGAGAAGGTAGGGAGAAAACGGTATATTGAACACAGGTGCAAGCCAGGGGATCGAGATATCTTTGAACGGGCCAGTTACAGTGGCTCTCAATAAAATCCAAACCGATACACTCTTGTCAGAACAGTAATCACAGCATGTTATACATCTACTTCTCCCGCTCCATGCCCTCCCGCAGAATCGCCACTTGCTTCTTCATCTCAACCCACAGCACCAACTTGTCAAGATCATCATCCTCGCTGCGGGCAATAACCCAGTCACCATCAACTTCATCCTTAGTGCCGTCCTCTTTACCCCCCGCGCCGTCCCTAGAGTTCCCCGCCAGCGCAAGCAGAGAAGCAACAAACGCCTCCTGAATGTAAGCAAAGCTGAAATCGTGGGTAATGTCGGCAATGGCGTCGCAGAGCTTGTCGGGAAAGTCAATGTCCTTATTATCGGCAAGCTTCTTCTGCCAGAACTTGCAATAGGCAACTCGTTGCTCAAAGTCGGGGTCGGGAAACAAGTACATGCGGTCGAATCTGGAGGGACGTTTCTGTCAGGGTCAGCACCATCACCAGCAACACAAAGTCTGAAGTCACTTACCGACAAACCAGGGTCCAATCTCTCCAAGTGATTGGTGCTACCCACAATAAAGATGCCATCATTGTTCTTGAGCCCGTCAATCTCGTTGAGGAAGTAGCTTCGAACTTGGTCCGTGATTAGAGAGTCGAGATCTTCAAAGATGAGATAGCATGGCGCCGTTCGTCGGGCCAAACCAAAGATCAGGCTGATGGCATACTCGGGTCCATTCCACTACACATTTCGAGTTAGCAACACCCACCAAACAAGGCAGAAAACATACCGAGATCAAGTTTCGAACATAAAGTGAAGGAATCGGATCCTTTTGAGCGTAAAGTGTGTGCATCATGGCCTTGATGGAGATGGTCTTGCCATTCCCTGGAGGTCCATAGTAAATAACACCACGCTTCCACGGAACCTTCAGCCTGGCATACGAGTCGCGCGAGTCGAAAAATGATAAATGATCATGAATAATAGCCTTCTTCATGTCATCATCGAGAATGACAGCATCCCACGAAGCCGACTTGACGCTCTGATACAGCTCGGCACTCTTCTGCCAGTAGCCGCCGTCGTAGACCCAGATCTCATCGTGAAGCTCATTGGTCCACGCCCCTGCAGCCATAATGAGTGCATCGGCCTTGTGTGTGTTTGAGGTCAAGAGATAGCTATTGCGAATGTCCGGGTACGCCATGACGCCGTCGCGACCGTCGACGACATACAAGATGACCTCAAAATAACCCCATCGGTAGAGAAACTTGGCAAACGACACATTCTGGGCAATGCCACCCTTATTGCCATCGATGCGTCTAGCGGGGGGGATATAGCTCTTCCAAATCATGGAAGAGGGAAGGTCATCGCCGCCAGCTTCGAGAAACGTTAAGCTAGCATTTCCGCTGGCGGCGAATCCCAAAAGGTCGACGCCTTGATTCGGGACAATGACGAGCTCGAGATTGGGGTATTCCCGGGTCAATGCCTTGGCGACCACGGCATCTGTGTCAACGCGCTTTCCGGCCGAGTGATCAAAGTATGCCTTCGTCACCAGGTCGGCATGGCCTCTGTTGTGTGACTCCATCGTCGATGGATGATCTCAAAGAGAGAAAAAGATGATAAGTTGAAGTTGGCGGCAGGTGCAACGGAGCTTGATGAATTGGATGACGTTTGCGGGGAAGACGCTGTGCCGCAGGCCGCGTTGCAACTTCCAAGTTGAGGCATGGCAGCCTGGACCCCTCGTATTCGAGGGGAAGGAACCCGGGAAGGAGCCGAGTGGTCAACCCGGATTTTAGGCCTTGGTTCGTTCTGGTAGCATTGGGTGTTTCAGGTGTCGCCAGGGAAAATGCGGCCAGGGAAAATGCGCTTGCTAAACACCAATTTTTATATATATTGTGTTTGTTATTCGAATTTCTTTGTGAAGCGATCGACCCGTTTGTTGTCAAGTGTCACAATTGTGGAACGCCGTCGCCGTGAAGCCAAGATGCATGCAAGATGGATAGCTGCAGCGGCCAATGGGGCTCAAGACAGTCCCACTTTTGTTTTCTTTTGCGAGCGCAATCGCCCAATGATCATCTGTTGATGGAATCGTCCAGTCGAAAATCCAAAATCAATCCCACCACCAAAACACCCCACGCCTTCTTGCAGTCTCCCGCGCGCTGCGCACTTTGGCGCGCCGCCATGCATCATCGCGTCTAGAGACGAGCACATCGCGCGGGCTCAGCTGCTTTTCGAGATTGGATCGGCCAGCCAGCAATTCTCCGATCCACAATGCGAATGCGGGACGCAAGCCGCGACGGCCTGGCCTGGGACGACGGTATCCTGGGTCTGGAGCCGCGATGGGTGCGCGAGCCCGAGATTGAGGCCATTGCTGCCGTTTGTCGCCGTCATTTGGGCATCCCCGCCAACGCGCCCGAATCCGACTGCGCTGTCTTCTTCCACACGGCCGGCAGCTACAACAAGCTTTATCTCGTTGACAGCGTGCGCGGCCGCTACATAATGCGCGTCTCGCTCCCCGTTGATCCTGGCAACAAGACACGCGGCGAGGTCACGACTCTACAGCTTGTGCGACGAAAGACCGACGTGCCTGTTCCCGCCGTGGTCGCCTACGACGATACGGCCACCAGCGAAATCGGCTTCGAGTGGATCCTCATGGAACTGATGCCCGGCCGCCCTGCCTACTACCGCTGGCGTCGCATGACCATGTCTCAGAAGGAGACTCTTGTGGCTCGCGTGGCCGAGTTTCAAGCTCAACTTTTCCGCTGCGGCAACCTTGGCGATGGTTTTCGCGGCATCGGCACCCTCGGCGTCGGCCCCACCCCGGACATTGCCACCATTGTTGAGCCCGGTCCCATTGTATCGCCGGTCTTCTTCCAGGGTCCCCACTACCACTACGCCGTGCCCCGCGGGCCCTTTGGCTGCAGCCACGACTGGCTCCGTGCCCACTTGCTCATCGTCATCAAGGAGCACACCACGGCCCTATCCAGCTCGCGCGACGATGACAGCTTCGACCAAACCGACAGAGAATACGCCGAAGGCATCCTCCGCGTTGCTCGCAAACTGCTGCGCCTCTTGCCCAAGATCTTTCCCGCCGTCGTGCACCCCGACGAACGCACAGTTCTCTGGCACGATGATCTCTCACTCATGAACCTCATGGTGGATGACACGGGCCGCATCACGGCTGTCATCGACTGGGAGTCTGTCTCGACCATGCCGCGCTGGGTTGCCTCACAGATGCCCGAGTTCCTGCGGGGTGCTGTGCGCGAGGAACGGCCCGACCGCTCCGTCTACACTGACGTCAGCGACGACGAGGGTAGCCCCGATGAATTGGGCGACAGCCTCGACAATGAGGGAAAGACGGAACTGTACTGGATTCACCTGATGGAGTACGAACAAACACAGCTGCGGAAGGTTTACAGCTCGCGCATGCGACAGCTGAGGGGTTCAAGCTGGGATGTTGATGTGACCGAGAGCGCTCTCAAGGTCGACTTTTTGGAGGCGGTGCTGCGTTGTAATGCCGGGTTTTATCTGAAGAGAGTGGAGCAGTGGGTTGACGCCATTGAGCGGAGAGAGTTTCTCGGGCTGGACGAGGTGCTGCGCATCGGCATCAGAAAAGATAAGCGTGCGAAGACCAACAATCGGGCTAGTAAGACTTTGACGACGACGAAGAAGTAGACGCTGCGAGGCGGATTGTTTCGGATGCTTCTATACCAGGATATCATGATAGCATGGAGTAATGGAGTACTGCGTCATCTTCTTACTGTTCGTCCCTTCCCTTGGTGTTTCGAGCCGTGACCCATCCAGGCGCTGCGTTCACTGCAAACTAGAACCAAGCTGAGCTGTCTGCTTCGCGGGTTTCTGCGTGGTAATGTACATCCCAGGTTTTAGCGGTGCCTTCTGCGTTGCTTCATTGATGTATCAATCGCGGTGAAGTTGATGCGGGATGTGTTTAGTCACATGACCTCTGCTGTCGCTTCAGATCTCACACAGCCCGCTCAGGCAGTGATGGACGCTCATCAACCCGACCTTCTATCATCAATTCTTGGATCACATCTCCTCACCATGTCTGGCCTCGAGCCGTTGGCGGCCCTTGGACTGGCCTGCAATGTCCTTCAGGTGATCAGCTTTACCGGGGAAGTTCTTGCGATTTCCAAGCGCGTCTTCGACACTGGCGAGACGCCCGAAACCACGGCATCTCTTACAAAATCCCTCGACAGCCTGACCGCGACTTGTCGGGATATCGACTCGAGTGTCCGATCCACACCACACCCTCTAACCTCAGGCGACAGAAAACTGATTGCCATTGCCAATGACTGCAAGAAAGCTGCACTTGACCTCAAAGCCGAGATCGACAAGTCTACGTCGGCGGCGGCAACGAGAGGGCGCGTTTTTCGGTCTATGGAGGTTGCTTTTAAGTCGGTGCTAGGACCTAGTCGCAATGTTGAGAAGTTGGAACGACTCTTCAAGGCGCACCAGACCACGTTAAAAACACAGCTACTCGCCAAAAAGGATACCTAGATACCTTAGGTAAAATAAACAAGGTAGGTAAAGCAGGTAAACTGGCAAACAAAAGAAGGCGAATCCTTACATATCTGGGATTCCCTATATCCTTACCCTCAATATTCAATATGCTTTACCGATACCACGCTGGCTGGGCGGACAAGGAACTCAAAGTTGTCTGTCTCACTATCTGTCTGTCTGTCTGTCAAAGAAGAGATTAATTGTCTACCTACCTATATCTTGGCAGGACATTCTCAAACACAGGCTTGATTTGTCCCCAAAGAATTTCGAAGAAAGCCAGGATCTCGCAAAGCAGCAGCAGTGGAAGGAGAGAGAAGAAAAAAAGAAGAGAAATAGAGCTTGACTAGAGACTAGGAAAAGGTAAGCCAACTTACCAACCTACCTACCTACCTACCTAGAGAATGAGTTATCATTAAAAGTGAAACAAGCCTTTCTTAGTTCCGATACTCACGGTTACAGCACTCTTTGTAAATGTAATCTAACTTATTTGTCTATCTGGTTCGGTCTTTCTCCCGTTCCTCAAAGTGAAAATCTTCCATCTATTTGTCATTATCATCCGAAATCTAATTAAAAAAAAATTTTGAGTAGAGTAGAGAAAAATTAGAATATTAAAACGTCTCGCTCAAGAGTAAAAAAAAATGAAGAAAAAAAAAAAACCGGTTCCCACCATTCCCCTTAGTCAAACACATCCATAGCATATCTTTCATTACGAATGCCGTCAAACCACCTCAGCGCACCCTGCTCATCCAACTCCTCCACATTCTCGCCCGCTTCTTTCTTCTCTCGATACATTTCCATGGCAATCCTCAACACCGCCCCCTTTACCCCCTCTGCGAGATTTCTCGATCCACAAACATAGAATTTGGCCCCGGCGTTCCAGAGACGGATTACCTCCTCTCGCTCTTCCCACAGTATGTCTTGGACGTACTTGCGCCCATTTCCAGTTCCGTTCGGATCGCCTATCGTGGGATGGTCATGACGATCATGAGGATGACGACTATAGGCCCTCCTCACCGAAACCGCACCCATACCCTCCCAGTGATCGAATTCCTCCCGGTATATATCGTCAATCTCCGGATGGCGACAACCAAAGTACAGCACCGCCTTTGCCAATTTCCGCCCTGCCGCAATTTGCGCGGCGCGTTCTTGGATGAATCCCCGAAACGGAGCGATGCCTGACCCCGCGGCGACGAGGATGATGGGCGTTGTTTCCGGGGAGGTGGTTGGGAGGTGGAATGCAGGGTGGGAAGGGCGGACAGAGAGGTGGACTTTATCGCCGGCCGTGAGGGTAGAAAGGTAGGTTGACGCGACGCCAGTATGGGTGAGACTGGGGTTGGCGAGGGAAGGTTCGGATAGGAGGGAGTAGGTGAGCGTTGCGCGGGATGCATCTTTCAAGGGTGAGGATGAAATAGAGTATTGTCGGACACGCATTGGGGGTAAAAGCGATAGGAACGCGTCAAAAGGGAGTGATACGGAAGGAAAGCGCTCGAGAAGGTCGAGGACGGAAACGCGTTTGTGGCTAATCTCGGCGGTGTACTTGGCTCCGGAAAGGGCTTGCAGTTCAGTCTTGATTGTGGCGTCTTGGGTTGCTTCGGCGAGAGTAAGAATGTCCTGCATACATGTTAATAGGAGAATAATGGGAAAGGAAAGGAAAGAAAAGAAAAAAGCGAGCCTACCCGTTTTGTAGCCGGTTGTGCCAACTCAACATACGAAGCAAGAATGTCGTAGACCGGCACCGGAAGGTCCGTGGGAAGTCTTGTCTGCCCTTCTGCTTCAATCGTAACATTCGAATCCCACGCGAGATGAAAGCGCCGCATCGCCCGCTGAACACTCTCTGCGGGATTAATCGGCAACACCGCCAGGTAGTCGCCTGACCGATACGTCATTCCCGTAGGAAGTTGAATCTCGAGATGTTTCTTCTGCTTGGCCTCTGTCGCCGTCAACCGTCTTGTCTCGGTCACCACTGCTTCTTTAACATCCTGGCGCAAAGCAGAAGACCTTGGGCTGGAAAACCGCACCGATATCCGCCCACCACCAGCACCACTACCGTCAACCCCTTCGGACGAGACACCATATTTAGCCTTAACGGCAGGCCAGAATAAATCATCTTCCCACTGTTCAAAGTCAGAAAACATTTGCCCCTCCGCTGCATCCGTCAAGCCAATCTCGCAGAGTCGTGATCCTCCCTGGGCATGGATGGCGGTGTCGAAGAATTTGGGAACGCGGTGATAGGTCTGGGTCCAGTCGCGATGTCCACAGCCGAAAACCGCGTAGGAGACCCCGTCCAGCTCATTACTCTCTCCAAGGCCCTCGATCCATTTGTAGAATTCGCCCGCGTTATCAGGGGGTTGGCCTTCGTAAGACGCCGTGATGATAACCACTGGACCATCTCGCGCGAGTTTTTTGTTGGAAGCAGAATCCAAGACGTCCACCACCCTTGCGGAAAACCCATTAAGACTTGCCCCGGCGGCCATGCGCTGAGCCAAGGCTTCGCAAGTGCCCGAGTTTGAACCGTAGTAGATATAGAGTGGTTTACCTTTCTGTTGTTGTGGTTTGGACTTTTTGGTTGTCGTCGTCGTTGTCGGCCCTAGTGTCTTATTTTGACCGCCGCCCAGACGAAGTCCCAGTTCCGACGCGCTCAACCCATGTCGAATAGAAGCGCGCATCAAGAATCCCTGAGGTTTGGTCGTAAGAGTCTGCTTATACTGTAACTCGTAACCCGGATCATCGAACCGAAACTCCAAATTTTGCAAGAGCATCGCCAGAATCAACACCGACTCTTGCCACGCAAAGGGACGCCCGATGCAGCCGCGCACGCCATTCCCAAAGGGTTTCCAGAAATCCGGAAATTCCTTGGAAAGTTGCGAGAAACTCTCGTCCAGCATGCGTTCGGGAATGAACTCTTTGGCGGTTTTTTCGTCACCAAATACTCTAGGATCAACCTGCGACGCGGCCAACAAGAGAGCGAATACCTGGCCTTTTTTCACTGCGTATTTCCCCCCGATAACGTCGTCGTTAATCGCTTGTACCCCAATCATGGGGATCGTGGGATAGAGACGGAGAGTTTCCCGAAGTATGGCAGACAGGTAGGGTAACTTGTTCATGTGTTCGGGTCTGATCGGACCAGTACCGACCACCTCGTCCACTTCCAGTTGGGCTTTTCGGTAGGTAGCGGGGTTTTTGAGCATCGCGTAAAAAGCAAAGCTTAACATGCCCGAGGTGGTCTCGTGTCCCGCAATCAGGAAGGTGATGAGGTTGTCGATGATGGAGCTCTCACTTAGTTTCTGACCGGTTTTGGGATCCACGCCGTCTAACATGGCGGACAAGAGATCATGGCGGTCGGTGCTGGGATTTGGGTTTCGCTTTCGCGCGTCGACGACATTCTGAGCGGTTTGGCGGAGAGTGTCGATATCCTTCCAGTACTTCTTCTTGGCTCCGCGCTTCAGCAGGGTCACGAAGCCGGGTTGTTCGGATCGTGTGTTGGACTCGACGAGAAAGTTGGCCATGGCATCAATAAAAGGGTGCAAGGCGTCATGGTAGAACGAGTTGAAGCGGAAATCCATGGAGCAGAGGGCAATGGTATCGAGGGCCAGACGGGTGAAGTCATCTGTGACCATGATGGGTGTGTCGGGTCCGTGACGCGCCCACTTTAGTGTGAGCTGGGCGGCTAGTTCGTGCATGTCTGGGAACATGTTCTGTATAGGCATCGGTCCAAATGCTGGGGTGAGAACACGGTGAGCTAAGCCCCAACTTGGCTCGTCGAGACTGGCCGTGAATAGGCCATCGTGAACTCCGTTGCGGATTTGCGCAAGGGCACCGTCAATGCCTTTTTTGAATCTGGATTCGTCGCAGAGTTCGTGGACCAAAGCTTGCGTGGACTGATCCGTCAGCGACTCTTGGGTAAGACATGTGGACGATGATCACTAGGAGGAAGGGGGAGGTATACTTACCACAACAAGAAAGTCGCTCCCCGGAAATTTCAGACGGTAAATCTCACCATATCGTTCGGCGAAGCCAACCAGGGAGTTGAGAGGAACATCAAAGTCCAAGGACAGAGCGTGTCCCACTATGGGCCAGCTGGGTGGCTCGGGGATGGGAGCGGCGCCTTTATTCATTGTCTTGGGAGCTATGTGCGAAAGGAAAGGGAAAAAAGGCAAAGTGCGGGATAGGACACACGAAAAGGAACCAAACTATCCGTAACGAGCAGGGGGAATATGGGCCCAACAGGTCGACTTTTATATCAACCGCGCCCTCTCTCGTCTAGCCTGGGCTGGTCGAGTCGAGTCCAACGAACCCAACTGGACCAGGGCGAGTTGACAACCCAGTCTCCGGTCTCCGGTCTCCGCCATTGCACCGCGTGGGCAATGCTGGGTCGGAATGACGCCCTGCAGGTGAGTCAACAAATGCCGTTGGCTTTCTCTTTTCGTGCAGGCCACGTTCGCTCAGTGCCATGTCGCTGTGACCGGAAAGAGCCGGGTGGGTTTTGGTTTTTGCAGTACTGTTTTCATTGGGTGGGCACTGCAATTTGACGCTTTCCGCGCGTTGCGTGCATGTAGCGGCATGGGCAATTCTGCCGACCCCGTGTGTGGCAACACATGCATAACAGAGTTGCCCATTTGGGGGGGGTCATGCCCAGAGGCTGGCTCCATTTGTGGCTCAGCAGTCGCAGCCGCCAAATTGAGGCAGGGGCGGTCGGTGTGATTCAGATCCCGGTTAGTAACTACCGTCGCACCGATCGGACCCGGTCCTAAATTGCCCCGTCTGGGTATGGGCCGATCCGGATTCCGCGGTCTCGGCACCCGCGGCACCCGGCCAAATGTCACCGACCTACATAATTTGTGTAACAGTGCGATACTGTGCAGCGCGGTGCAGTGCAGATGGACGCGCAATTGACATTTAGGATCACTGGCTAGACTGAATACTCAACGCCGAAATCATCGACTCCAACTCGATCAAGACCCCATCATAGACGGCCTTCTGCAGTCTCGACTTGGTCAAATCTTTGCCGCAACCGAAATCACAGTCCAATACTCGCTGTGTCATGTGCTGGAATTTGGGTCCCAAAGGTGAAGCCTGGAGTGCCATTCGCCGAACCGCCAAGATGTCGTGAGGATTAATGGGGATCCATCGACCGATAGAGAGGAGGGCTACACCGAGATTGTAGAGAGTGGTGTTGTGGATTCCGTGAACTAGCTTGGCTTCTTCGACGGCCTGGTTCGGGTCAGGGACTTGATCAAGGCTTGTACCGTCAATGGCCGCCGTATGGCATTCGGAACTCCATTCGACGCCCAAGTGAAGTGTCTGCAATGACGCGGGTAGGTCGGGCCCGTCTTCAAACAAGTAAAGGTCCTGAAGGCCCCAGTATTCACTGAGCCACGAGGTTGAGTTGAACTTGAGCACGGCTGCAGCGATTCGCAAGGCGAGCTGGAGCTGGTCCGGGACGCTGAGCTCTTGGTTGCGCGGCTCCGAGAGGAGTTGGTCAAGCCGGGTAGGCTGTGTGTCAGACTCGGCGGAGCTTTGTTGGCCGTGAGAAGGACGAGGACGGGTAAGTTTTCGACTATCACCTCCTACACCACTACAGAGGGTTGGATCGCATAGGCCCTGACGGCAGTGGTAAAAGGAGTGGCGGAAGCTACGGTCCTGAGAACAGCATGTGTCCAGATATCCCACAGCTTCAGCTTCGGTGCATGTGGGGAGTGTCTTGGAGAAATGAAGTTCGGAACAGAGATGCTGACTGCATCGAAGGTCGGGTGGCGTGCTTGCTGTCTCTTGCTTGCCGATTGCTCCATCACAGGTTTCATCTTGCGCAAACCTGACAACCCGACGGCGTTTTGAATTTGGTAGTTCCAGAGACGACGCTGGCGGTTGGCCCGAAGCCTCGTCCAGCAACTGGGACTGGACGTGGAGCTTGAAAATGTTCGGCAGGGGTTGGTGGCTGAGATCCATGTCCTGTTGAATGCAAGACAAGATGAGATTCAGGTAGACGCCGTTCTCAGTCTTGGTTTCGAGGAACAGTTTGGCCCAGTGGCGGAAGCGTGCAGCATCCTGTGTTGACCAAGCTGCCCACAAGGCATCGTACAGAGCCTGTGCCGCTCTTCTCGTTGCGCTGTAGGAGCTAAACTCTGGCGGCAGGCGTCTCTGGGTGATGGCTGGTGTAGATGTGGCAGGGACGGTGGCTATTCTCAACAAATCGGGGTCAGATGCACCCTTGCAGAGCTCTGCCGCCTGTTCGCGAAGGAGCTTGAGGTCATTGTTGGAGTTGCGGAGGTCGCTGATGAGTTGGCTGAACTTTGATTTGTCAAAGGTAATCCTGACCTTGTCTTTGAGCCGTTTTACGGCGTCTTTGGTGGCTTCTCCCTGCACTTAACCGTCAGGACGACCAGGCAACATATTTGGGGGGGGGTTGATACCTTTTGTCGGGCTTCTTCCTCAAAACAGCTGAAACATTCCAAGCCCTCCTGAATAGCCGTGATAGTTTTTCCAATCTCGTCGACAATCTCGTTCAAGACTTGGCAGTTGTTGGCATGGAAACGGTCGATCAAGAGGGTTTCCAAGCCCTCAGAATGCCATTTGGGATGCCCGCCATCGCCCACCATTTGACGAATCAGCGATTCATCATCAAGAACGAGTCGGAGGGCGAGGTGGATCTCATTGAGGAAGAACTGTCTCTGGCGTTCGAACTGTTTTCGAATCCGGTCGACCTCTCTAGAATAGTGGCGAAAGGCCCTAAATTTGGACTGGGATGCTCGAAATAATTTGATTGAGCCCCCTAGAAGCGGTACAATACCGATGGTGAGCGACACTGGGTCCATTGGTCCTTTGCGGTTACGCCTCGTGGTGAGATCCAGAACGCGTTTCCGTTTGGTCTTACCCCTCAGCTGTTGTTCGCGAGCAACTTGGTGTGGGGGTCCCTGTATCCAACCAGACCCGCACCTTCCCGCCGCCAAGTTTCCCCGCTCCCATCTCTGCGACATGTCGGTTCAACAAATGTTTGACAAATTCCAAGAGACATGAGGCATGACGACACGGTTGCTGCTGCCATTCGAGAATGGCAAATAAAGTACCAGGCCCATGGATCAAAGCCCGAAGACCGAAGCGCGGCAGCGCGGCTCTGCGACAGCATCCTCGCCGTCTTCGATGTCATCATTCTCGAGCTTCAGCATATGCACGCTGCTGAGCTGGCCACCAAAAAAATTCGCATCAGTCTCGGACGTTCCCGAGATACCATTGCGCTCTGGTCCGATGGGTACGGAATCCAGCGTGGTACCATGGACGAGCTCCTGGCCAAGTCACGGAACTTACGTCGCGCAACCCTCAAGACACTCCTAAGTATCGTGAACACACTGCTAGACAGGCTCATCCCCTTGGCCTGCATTCCTTCGGACAAACTTCACAACTTGACAGTCCGACTCACGGCAACCAAGTCTGAAGCTTTATATGCGATGCACGAAGCAAAGACATGCAACAACGCAGAGGACGACGATTCTGACTTGTCGAGTGACGGCGACTCGGAACCTGAACAAGACGACGACAGCATCTCCGAGGTGGCCGAGGACCTCATGATCGACGCTCAGTGTCTCATGGAGCTTGATCCACTGTTCAGAAATCCCGTTCTCGACCTGTCGTGGCACAAAGAGCATCAGCTCCAGGCCCTGGACTGGACACCCGAAAAGGCTTACTGCTACAAGGTCCAGCAGCGCTTCCCCAGCGCCGACAGCTCTCTCGTCGAACGGCTGGGCAAGGAAAACTGGGCTCGCTTTCTCCGATGCCAGAGTATTCGCAACTCGGTGGAATCTGGAACACAGCCGCAACAGGAAGCCAGTTCCGACAACAAGGGGGAGAGCGGCACGATTGCTGCAAGCTCCAGCTACCACGACTCGGGTTTGGGCACCTCAATTCCGACAACCGCCAGCTCATATGCCGAAACTGTCATGACCTATGGAACTGCTGTCGGAAAGCAGGTCCGAATACCTCCACTCTCAGATGATGCGAAGCGGGGGAAGCCTTTTCCATGTGTTGCCTGCGGGCGATCAGTCCGCTTTACTCAGAATTCAGCATGGAAGCGACATTTGTGGGATGACTTGCAACCATATACTTGTCTAGAACCTAAGTGTGTCCAACGCAATTTTAGCAATCGGCGCGACTGGATCAATCATGTCCGAACCCACTATTCGAAAGCATGGAGTTCTGTATCCTGTCCACTGTGCTTGCAGGCGGCAGGCAGTACGCAGATATCCGTCACAGCCCATCTGAGCCGCCATTTGGAGGAAATATCCCTCGCCGCACTTCCGGTATATCCTGATGATGATGACGACGAGATTTTCGAGACCGACTCAGAGTTAGGGAGCGATCAGCTGGCCGAGGATGGTTCTCCGGACTGGGCTACGTACCAGGCTGCGCTACGAGAACAACGTCGCCAGGCTCGCCTAGAAGACGAAGCGCACAAGGAGATTCTCGAATGGCAGCACCAGCGCGCTGGGACAGCAGATGCAATGGAAACGGCTTACGACAATGAGATACTGTCCATCATGAACAGAACACACGAGGACGAGATGCTGTCGGAGATGGAAGGAGATGAAGAGAGATTGATAGAAGCATACATGCATGACGATGATTATCCCGAGGGTCCCGATCATGATGTTAATGATCATGATGCTAATGATCATGATGTTGATGATCATGATATTGATGATCATGACATTGACGATCATGATCAAGTTTGGGAGAGGAATCTGGAATCCCATTCGCGGATCGGCCCGTGCATGTGCCCCAGCTGCCTGGACAGGGAGTTGGCAGATGTGCAAGAATATGAGGCAGCTCGCCACTCTCGCTTCTCGAATTACTCTTTCGTTGAGGAGGATTCGGACTCTGACGAGGATATGGATGAGGACTCGGATACTTCCGACTTGCCACGTGAGAGATGGGGTTGAGTAAGGGCCCGAACTGAGAGGCTAGAATATATTATTTAGGTAATCGGGATATAATTGAATAAACCGAATCAGCTGGTGAGCTGAGCCACAAAATTATTTCTTGTCCAAGTTGGGGTGAGGTTTGGTTCCAATCAATGCACGAGAATTTGGCAGCGGCACCAAGACAAAACCCACCTACTCTCTGAGTCACTCAACACCCCTCGGTCAAATCGGGCAACCTGGCGCAAATCAAAACCTTCCCATGTGCCAACGTCACCTAGGGCTTGGGAGAAAAACCCTAAATCTTGAGGGGAGAAAATCAAGTCGACGGCAAATAGCAAACCTGCCACTCAAATAAGGAGGGCCGTCAACATGCTTGTTTGCCTGCATTTGGGCAGGTCAGATTCAGCACAGCACCCCCTTTGGGCACCCTATCGATAAGGCGTTGGTGGGTCGACCAGGTCTAGTTTAGCTCCGACGGACACGACGCTCTGTGCTGCCTTCAAATCCAGGCAACTGGGCTGCTGTTTGCCTGCTTGGGCCGGGTTTGATGGATGCGCATGCGGGGTTTCCCGAAACCTAAAATCTAAATCTTCCAGAACATGGAAATCACCGTCGCAATCGGCCAAGGCCGCGACGGCGGGGGCCAACCCAGGGCAGAAGTGGAGTCGGCACGAGAGATGACGGCCAACATCACGTCGCTGCCATACGAGCTGCTGCTCGCCATCGTATGGAGCAACCGGCTTGACCAGGACGACGTCCAAGCGCTGAGACTGAGCTGCCGCACCTTGGATGCACCCGCAGCGTCTCGACTCTTCTTCCGCATTTACGTCTCCAAACTCATCACCGACCGCGACACCTTTCTCGCCATCTGCAACAGCCCCCACCTCGCCCAACATG
>Ga0247760_1001520_pt1 | contig 21094 bp, 13 predicted proteins | sample UWRJL171409R4_FD_179936 | JGI IMG/M metagenome (GOLD analysis project Ga0247760, IMG submission 179936) | Plant litter microbial communities from Arlington Agricultural Research Station in Wisconsin, United States - UWRJ-L171-409R-4 | ecosystem: Environmental > Terrestrial > Plant litter >... | reverse complement strand
ATGCTAGGCACCGTCACATACTAGGTTTTGTTCCATACTAGGTACGTATCTGTTTTTCTACGTCAGTTGCATTTATGTCCCTCCGATCGGAGGACCAGTAGTCTGGGAGTCGGCCTTCCAGGCCGACAACAACGTTCTGTGGGTGTGGTTCTCTTTGTGGTTTCTTCCCTGTTGCGCCATCGCACCAGTTCACTATCTGCTCTCTATCTTAACGACAGAGTAAACAGAGTAACCGCTCTGTTTACTCTCCTACTCTGTGACAGAGGACCCAGAGCAACAGAGCACCTTTTAATTAGTCGTAGGGGCTTTAGGTCTTTGCACCTCTGGCCCAGTGCGCAGCACTGTGTGTGCCGCCTTTCTGCACTGCTTCTTCTGCGGGGGATTTGTCGGGCTGCGCCGGCCCAGGTGACGGCCTGCAAGATCGTCACAGGAGCGTTTTCTATGCGGTATTAAACGTACTGCTAGCGAGCGGCTTTTCATGCGGAAGGCATATAAAGGATTTGATAACATGGCCTTCCAATTGGCTACTATTTAATAACAATTATAAGCGGCCTAGGAAGACCTTGAACGCGTGAGAGGCCGGAAGAGCAGGAGGGTTGAAATCGATCCTAATAAGGCCTTCGCTGGTATTAATGAGATCCGCCGCGTAAAGAGGTTAGCTGCTGGGGAGTATATTACAGATTCCGAATTTTCAGAAGAAGAGGATTCTGAAACTGTAAGCTGTATTGACGTAGCTATCTAGTTGACGAAGTTGTGGGCAATTGAAGTTGGTGATGTAGTGGGGATGCGATTTTAGTGCGTGGTCTAAAAGTGGGTCAGTCTAAAAGCCGGTCACCCGACTTATCTCTTGGCCAACGGCGACGACACGCAGCTCGACAGGCCCATTAGTTGTAGCGGCTCTACGCAGTTGCAAGAAGCGATCAGGAGGCGAGACATACAGGTCGTGGGGTGGTTGTTGGAGCACGGCACGGTCCTCAATAACGCCTTGAAAGATCTTGCAAGGGAGGTAGCGAAGCAAAACAAGGAAGTTGAGTCTGAGAAGGACGACATCTTGACCTTTATCAACAAATTTCGAAAAGGAGAAGGTGGTACGCCGCCGAGGTGGAAGGTCGAACTGGTAAAACCCGCATCGGGAGAGGGAAAATCCGTTGCAAAAACGTCGGTAGCTGAGGCAGCCATGGGTGTCAATACGCCGACAGGGAGACCGCCGATACAAAAGTCCATCTCTAAGGAGTCAGCCGGTAAGTCCCCCAAACCCCAAACCTCTCCACGGAAGGGCATGGCTGACATGTCGACTTCAGTAAGCAAAGCAGGAGGAGGCGCGTACCCGGCAACGTCGTCTTTGCGCTCCCTCAGTAGCTTCAAAATCTGGTCACCGCGAGGGGAAGGAAAAAGTAACAATGAAGTTACTCATGCTGCGGGAGAGGCACGAGAAGTGAGCTCGAAGGTCGTGCCGTCAGCTAGCGGGCCACGGCGGCAGCAACACGCACTGCCTATTGAGCCAGGGTGAGTACTGTCACGTGCGTAAGGTACGAATATGTAAATTTCGTGTGCCTAGGTTCGTCTCATGGAACAGGCAGAAGCGACCATCGATGCTCTCCTATATCCATCATATACCTACCAAACGCACCCCAGATTTTTGATGCGACGTGAGCCGATCCAAAGGTTTCCATGCGGCCAGGCCAGGACCCTGATTCAAGCCCATGGTTGCAAAGGGTTTGACCCTTGCGGCTTCTTTCTCATCTGCCAAGAAGATGCGGGGAAAACTTACCGCAATCACTTGCCGATGCATCACAACCTTCCCACCAGTGCGCTCACAGAACTCAACCCACAGGCAGGGTAGCACTCTGAGCCGGGCCGTGCTGCAAAAGCACCGCAATGGGTAAGGGCTCTGCGAATGAGACTTGGGCCAGGCACAGACGGTGAACCACACCAAATAAGCTTTTCTGTCACCTGTCAGTCGGCGCACGGTATCACTATTGCGGGATATGTGAAGTTCGAGCCCGGTCCGTGCTCGGCTGGTTCCCCTCCTTCACGATGATTCGTGAGATATTTTGCGCCTTGACAACAAGGGCATTGTCCTCGCTTGCGAGGACATCAACAAGGGATTGTGAGGCAGCGGCGAAATAATATAAGGTCTTGCGTTTCGAGACCTCATATTGCTCGGTGAGCTGTCGACTTGTCGCCCCCACCGAATTGTTCTCTGATTTCTTGTGCTTCGCATCCTGCACTGAGCTAAAACCAATTCATCCTGCACTCTCCCCCAATCACTAGTCAACATGTTCGTTAACCGACGTGACGACCCTTCGAGCATGGGACCACCACCGCCGCTCACCCCAGAGCAATTCGCAGCGTTGCCCCACGACGACGCCGGTCCCAGGATCAACGCCGTTGTCTGGAGCCTCACCGCCGTCTCGGGCCTCTTCCTAGCTCTACGCTTGTTCTGCAAAGCCACTCGTTCCAAGGGCTTCTGGTGGGACGACTGGGTGCTCACCGCTGCATGGGTACGACGACTCTTTCCCCCTCCCCGTAAGACAGACTTCTCACTAACCCACGTCATAGCTAGCAATCCTGGTCAACTCGGTCCTGGTATCCCTCTGCATTTCCCTCGGTGTCGGAAAACATACCTGGGACTTTCCTCTTGAGAACCTCAGCGACATGGTGCGAATCTACACCGCGGCCGGCACCCTCGCAGTTTGCGCCTCCATTTGGTCCAAGACGAGTTTCGCCCTGACCATTCTGCGCCTAACTAAGGGCACGGGGCTTAGGAACGTGGTGTGGTTTCTGATCATCTCGTTGAATGTCTTTATGGGGTTGACAGGGCTGTTTAATTATATTCACTGCTGGCCTGTCAATAAGCTGTGGGATTTTGCGGCAGAGGGAACTTGCTGGCCGGTTGATATCCTGATCAACTATGATATCTTCTCTGCGGGTAAGCTGTGCTGACACTTTATCGCGCTTCTTAGATCTGACTGTTGCAAACAGTTTATTCCGGTGTGGTGGATATTATTCTTGCGCTGATTCCCTGGAAAGTCATCTGGGGACTTCAAATGCGGAAGCAGGAGAAGGTTGGCGTTATCATTGCGATGAGCATGGGTGTCTTGTGAGTTTTCTTGCAACGCCACTGCTTGCCTTTTCGGACCTTTTCATCTTCACCAGTACCGTTTCAAATAGCGCAGAGGCTAACCGGACTCCCTCTCACAGCGCAGGTGTAACCTCTTTTGTCAAAGCTGCCTACATGCAAAGAATGACAGCACCGGACGTCTGTGAGCTGACTCTTGCCCTCCCCCTCTCCATCCCCCGTAGCGTTCGCCCCTGACACTCAACAGACGACATGATTGACCTAAACTACTGGAGCAATGCCGAGAGCACTGTGACCATCATCGCCGCAAGCATCCCCGTCCTCCGCGTTCTTCTGAACGATGTCAAGAAGTCTGTGTCCTCCTCCAAGCAGTACTACGGATCATCGGGCAATACGTCGGAGAGACCCAAGAGCTCCAAGCTACGCCGGTCTGGAAGCGACTCGGTGGTTACTACGATTGGGGGAAGTCGTTCGAGGTCTACTGATGTGGATGATGGTGAGCTGGGGTTGGGCGGTTTGGAGGGGAAGATTGTGCAGACGCGGCACTTTGAGGTTGAGCTCAATCAATTCAAGGAGAAGCCATTTGGGGAGGGTAAGTTCTCTTTGTAAGTGAAGACGAGAGAGGAGAGCAATAGGAGCAGTGGCCTTCCTTTTTCAATAGCCTTAAGGTAGAAGAATTCAATGCGAATTCGCTCTTTATTCTTTTTGGTCTGTAAGACATTCTCGTGATGTAGGGACATTAAGGGCATTGGTTATCGTACAGTGACAGTTCCTCTATGTCCACGCCCAACCATTAAACACCGCCCCGGCCCCCTCCCTATGAATCCTAGCTTCCCATGAATCTCCACAAATCCCACCCCGATACCGACCAAAGCAAAGACCCTCATGAGTCTACCTAGTTGATGTTGACCAGGGCCTTGATCATAGCATTAACATCAACCCCCTGCAGCGCAACAACCACCCCCTGCATCCCCTTCGCAGCCGCGAAAATCTCCGCCGAGATGTCCACAATCGCGCTAACCGTGGTACCAACCGCAACATTGAGCCCCACAACAGCAGCAAGTGAAATCTGCATGATGGGACCGGCAATGCTGCAAATGCAACCCACGACAGCAAGCAGCTCAACCGCGATGCGGACAAGAACGTCAACCTTGACCGAGACGACGAGCTGCACCAAGGCGAGTTGGACCGCGACAACGATGAGCTTGATTTCGGCGAGGAGGTTGAGCAGGGCGGTAAGCTCGGCGTCGACGAGGATGTTGGCGTTGAGGCGGGTGCTCATAGAGAGGAGGGCAGGGAGGACGCGGGTGACGATAGCTTAGAGGTGGACCTTGAGGGAGGCGAAGGCGGAGATGAGGATGTTAATGTCGATGTTGGCGTTGGCGGAGGCGGAAGCGGTGATTTGCGCTGAGACGGGTTAGTTGTAATCTTCGGTTAGAGGGAGAGGGAATGGAGTGAAGTACCGATGATATCAAGGTCGGCTTGGACGTTGGCCTTGACGTCGACGACGATACCGGTGACGCTGACGAAGACTTCAACAACGGCTGAGACCTCGACATCGACATCGACATCGACGGCGATGTTGGCCGACACATCGGCATTGACGGCAATGTCGCGGCGGCGGGGGTGTCGTTCTGGCCCGAGGGAACAAGGTTGGCTGGGCAAGGGAACACGGTGCTGTCACAGCTTCGCCGAGTCAGAGGGACGGCCATGGCCGTGGCGGCGATGAGAGCAGCTGCGAAGAACTTCATGTTGGCGGTGGCGGTGGTTTGGTTGGAAGTTGAGTTGTGAATGAGTGTTGTTTGGCAGTTGTATTATTGAATGAGCGACGTAGTTGGAATGTTGAACGGGTGACTTTGCAAACGAGTGATGCAGTAGATGGATTGGAGAATGGAAGCGAGTTTAAGTGATGGTGGTGATGAGAAGCTGTGAAGAGGGAGAGCATCATCCAGTTTGTATACCCCTCTAGCATCAGTTTTCCCTCCGATACGCCTTGATTTCATCTCCACCACCTGCATGGCCAAACTGGTGATCGCGTTGTGGCTTCTCGCCTTTGTTTGAAGCTATGCAGTAGACATTATTGTTTCCGACTTCTCCTGCCGATTTCAATGACCCATCCGCAGTAGCTCATGCCACCGTCTTAGCCAGAGTATGTTGAAGTCTTTCCTTCCAGTGGTCGTAGCCTTCGAACTAGGATTTAACAAAATGAGCTGTATGTGCTTGATATTTCTTGCCGTTTCTTTTATATCGTTGACAGAAGCAGAGTATCCGCGTACTGGACTCCATTCAAGCCCACCCAACTCATTCACCGTCCCTGAAAACGCAGTTTGTCTTTCTGTTGCTTTTCTCGCAGCGTGCACTTCTCTGGTTGACTTTGCTGCACGATTTTGTTTTCTTTCCAGTTGAACCTGCATGATTCAAATCCTGGCGTTTTCGGCGTTTCTGAATGGCGCAGCAGCTGAGGTGGCCATGCAAGTTCGGTCTCTTGGCCTGCGGCCAACTGGAGAAAAGAAAAGTGTGGCTGAAAAGGAGCACAAGTCGTCCAACGGGATTGGCCATGTCAAACGACACAGCTCACTGTGTACACACTCTGCCGCGTCAACTTGTCTTACCGTCTTGCAGTATCGCGCCCGCCCGCTGCAAGCCAATCCGATGGCTCCGGGCTCGGCAGCAATTTTTGTTCGCGTCGGCGAGACCTTTTTCAAATTGTTTTGTCTGCTTGAATGCAGCTGGTTGGTCGCGAGTTGGTGAACATAGAAATGTGCATCCGGGAAGTCGGGCGTCTTGTACGCCGGGGATCGCGTAAGTCCGGGAGGGCGAGACGCTGGTATACGAGGTGGCTAGCTGCCAAAGGGATAGTTCCACCAACTACACCTGTCAGGCTCGGAGCGAAGGATGTCGGACCAAGAGCGAGAAGCGCTCCGCCCACCTATTGTGAGACCGGGCAACACTCATCGTATGGACAAAGATGTATGCTAGGGCTATATAACCTTCATTTTACTTTATTTTTCGGCTGTAGTTAGTTCTTGTCAGAAGCACTGCACTCTGGATTCTGTGGAATTGAAGGGGTTGTAACTTCGTGATTCTCTCGCTTTTTTTCGGCTCTCTGGCTTAGCCAGAGAACCTTCCTTATAGCTGTGAATAGTGGCAAGCCATGTGGCAAAGCAGCGCGGCTACAATTGCGCGTCTGTGGCAATGGTTACAAATCTATTGTTCTGGTGGTTTCCAGACTCTTCTTTCTCACAGTTCTGGCCTCTGGCCAGAACCCCTTTCTTTCTGACAGTTCTATTGCCTTTATTACCCTCGCTCTCTCCCTGTGTTTCTCTAGCATATGGATACCCAGATCAGAAACGCGCAAGCGTTCCAACATATTCCGTAACCTTTTCGGCATAGCGACCGCCGTTCTCTTTCTGACTTTCCAGCCTTTTATAGCACTACGTGTAAAGAGGTGGCAGTGCTTGTTTGCTGAAGCTAGTGTAAGGGACTATGCTTACTGGTGTTAGGCTCTCTTTAGGCTAGTACTATAGAGCTTCTTGGTGCTCTTAACTTTCACTACCTTTGCTGTACTTTTCCGGGGTTTTTCTATATAGCTCGCCAAATAGAAAGTGTCCTAAGCCGCCTGCTCGGAATTTTTGCCTATATTCGTTACACACTAGGGATAGAACGAAGCTAAAGGATTTGGTTGCAACCCTCTCCTCCAGATAAGTTGAAGTTATCTATTGAGATACAGACCTTACAAACTTATGCTACAGCTTATTGACCATGGTCTTGACGTGAGAAAGTCCAACCGATACCTTTCCATTTCCAATTGCTCGATATAGTCTGAAAATTCTACCTGTATTAGATGTTAGAGAACACTTAACAGGATATCTAATAACGTATTTTATAAGCGAGTGCCCCATATAAGCGAATGACACAGCTCAAGATGCATACATAACCCTGAAAACGCACTGCAACCTGGCTAAAATCACCAAACCTTGATCAAATCTCTCACGGCATCATAATCGAGAAGCTGCGCTTGATGACCCTCAGCCCTTGGTGGCAGCGAGTTTGGTAGGCCTGAACGCTTCTTCACAGTGATCTTAGTACTGACATTTGCTGGCTGCAGGGTTGTTCAAGAACTTGCTGTTTCGAGCCAGGCCATCATCCGCTACGGTTCCGTGCAGGCCCCCTGGACAATGTTCGTGACCGCTGCCACCGCAATCCAATCCCTTCATGCCCCTCTGGGACCAGAAAGCACAAAAATGCTGGACTATTTTGCTCGGCTAGTAAACACCTTCGAAAACCTTCGAGTACAGTTACACTCCAAGGCAGCCGGCGCGCCTCTCCTCTCTTTACTGCGGGCTTTCAACACACGCCAAGCAACCGACGAGCGCGACAAGGTCTTCGCGCTTCTTGGTCTGGCTCTGCCACAGCAGAGGAGCATCGTAAACACTCAGTACTATTCCGACGTGCCTGATGTATACCTCAAAACTGCCCTGGCCCTGATCCAGGATCCCAGCACCTCGGGCCTTTGGGCTGGAGACCTTGGGCGCAAGAGTCGTGGAGACTTGCCGAGCTGGGTTCCCGACTGGAACGCGGTGTTTGTGGAGGCCGACCTCCGGCGGATGGGAGTCGAACAACTGTACGATTCATGTGGGCCGTTTCGCACAACAGTCTTGCACTCTCACGACGACAATTCGGAGTTCGTTCGCCTCGGCATGCAAGAACTCCTCACCTCACTACAAAATTTCGACGAACATAGCAACCAGAGGCTGCCTGATTGGCTCGGGGAGGCGCTCAATGCCTATATTCAGTTCTGCCAGAGCCACTTACAATTAGTCTCTGAAGAGGGGCGAGTGCTTCGGGTGAAAGCCCTCTGCGAGGCCTTGATACCTTATTGCACCATCAACTACTCCGACCGCCTCTACGGGATGGGCTTGCCCAGGGTTAGGAAGTTTTTTCGTCGTTCCTTCGTTTTTCCAGGTCTATTTGAGCCAAAGCCGCGAGTGCCTCCGTTGACCTCCGCCCAGATTTGAGCCCCAAGGCTCTTAATTGGGCAGATCTTCGCCGGATACGCGACCTACAGCTGAGAACTCGAGGTCTAGAACTTGGTCTCGGCCTCGAGCCGCCCCCCGATCGTCCCTCACGGCCCATACTCTCAATCGAGTCCTTTCCGGCCGGTGCGGTGGCCTTTGTTTGAGAGAAACTGATATCCTGGTCCGACCAGGCGGCAGCCTTCTCTACCCTTCGCGAGTGGCTAATTTACCTGAAGGGGCCACCGGACCATGTCAACATTTGCTCAGATTCTACTTTTCTACCACTTGCACGAATATTAGTTGCTGACGTCCTCCCCATGGTCGATTATGGTTTACTAGAGGGCTCGAAGTCTTTCCGGCGACTGGGCAGCGGTGATTACAAGGCTTGGTAGTTGCTACCTCGACTGTCACAACGAGAGGGATGAGTTCACGGATGAGGACCAGTACCGTGGCAACTTCGATTCAGGGTTGCAAGGTTCATTGCCCCGAGAACTCCTCTCTTTGGATGTGTTTTCCGAGAATGAGGATATTGTGCGGCAAGTGAAAGGGGAAAGAGTGTATCTTGTGTGATATTTGGAAAATTCAGGCATATATCAACGCCACATTGGCTAAAGGGTATATAGAGTTGGTGGCAGCAAAGGGCCCCATCCAGTCGCTCTGACGTTTCTAGATCATTATTTCCCGCGTCCCCTTCACCTCACCAAGAAAAGAAAAAGGAAGGAGAGGAAGGACTCATCAAACACATCGTTTTGAGGCTGGTTACTGTGTGCAACAGGATCACAAGTGACAGATCGGATCAGGTCGTTGGGGAGATCACGAACCGAGCAGAGAGTCGTTTACGATGAGGCTGCACGCGCCCGTCAGAACTTAAGCTCAATAAATAGTTCATGTTGTGGTGTTGAAACGTGACGGCTCTAAATATTTAGCTACGGACTTTGACTACAGACTGAACAGCTAGAAATACCTGATTCAACGAGCCCCACACCTCTTCGTATTATACTTATTCAGACAACACACATCCGCTCGGTGGCTAAAGCAATAACCCTGCATCATAGCAGCAGCCCGCCTCTGACCCCTACGCGATAAAGCAAAGCCGAAGCCATGAATCACCATCACAACGGCATCCCGCTAGTCACGCCCATCGAGATGCCCCAGGGCGAGACCACGCAGTATGTCGACTGCCCCTGGTGCCACCAGCGCGTCCTGCTGACCGCCTCGCGCCACGGTACCTCCATGCAGATGTGTGCCCCCCGCTCCTCCGCCGATTCTTCGCCGATCTAACAACGCGTATACAGGCTCACCGGTCTTGTATGCTGCCTCATCTGCGTCTGCCTGGCCTGCGTGCCCTGCATCGCCGGCTGGTTCGAGGAGACGGAATATAACTGCTCGGCGTGCAAGAGGTTGGTGGCGAAGAAAGACGATAACGGGATGATTGATGAACAGTATCTAGAGGAAAGACGGGCGAAATATAAGATATTTGGCAGCTGGAGCGTCGAGGAATGGTATCCATTTGGGGTCGACGAGAGGGAGCAGGGTCGCGCTGGGGGGGAATTCTGGGTTGCTTATGGGCCCGGGTCTTGACTTGGGTTATGGCGGGTTTCTGATGAGGTATCTCTCAGTGTCTGGGTTCATGTATGCAGTATATCTCCTCAGGTGGTAGATATACAACGCTTCCAGCCGTAATCAAAAACTTCGAGTCTACCCACCGTAACTTACTCGCATAAAGGTACAAGCGTCTCTTTTACTCTGCTATGGTCGGCCTGATATAGAAGAAACACTTGATACTGTACTACAGAGAAATGGCTAATAGTAGAGAAACCAATAGGTAGGTCCGGCCGATGGCGTACCAGCATCACCATAGCAGATGCCTCCTATAAACTGAGTGGAAATGACATCACTCTAACCCTGTGTTAAAATAAAACTCGCAGAACCCCAAAGCATGCCAACAAGTTGGAGTAGCCAAACTGCTACAAATCTCCTGGACGGCCTAGTTCCCGCGCCTTTGTCCGAGTGACGGTGGCGAAAGATGTTACGGCTGGGGGAGGATTGGCAGTAGTTGCAAGACGCTGGAGACTTAGTGCCGTGCTTCTTGCTCCGCTTTCGGTGGCGGGAAGGAATGCAGTGAGATATGTTGGAGGGAGTGTCTCCTGCAGAATAGGTAGGTAGAACAGTTTTTGCCAGCAACGAAGCCATTCCGGGGGAAGCATGTTGATCTGGTGAAACTTACGGAGCCAGTCCAGAAATATGGACACTCGTTGTATCCAGGGATGTTTGTATCCCGGCTCCAGCTTGCAGCTGATATTCCAGTTGTAGAAACCCTCGCTCATCAGAGAGTACACCGGCGGTCGGCATGTGCAGCTGACAAACGAAAGACTCGATGCAGGCAGCTAGCTTTTGGAACACAAATTGGTCTCGTAGTCGCCGCTGAAACAGCTTTGGGCCAGCCGGTTGCACGCCCCGAGATCATACGTTGTTTTAAGAGTGGGCTCGGGTGGAGTAGTGATGGTGGTCGTTTTAGTTGCGAGGCGGTCGTCACAAGCCTGGTGCCATCCTTGGATGTTGTCGTCGAATTGGGAGTCCAGGGCGTGGGACCGGATGTACTTGTACACATCGTCTTTGCAGGCGTAGTAGGAATCGAGCATTTCCTGTACGCAGTAACAGTCGAGAGCTTCTTCGCGGTTCGTTTTTGCTTTGCAGGACTCGGTGCGGCGGTCCATTGCGACGCAACCTGAGAGTTCCTTCAGCCCTGGCAAGACGAGAACATCCCAGAAAAAGGAAGACGGCGGCGGAAGCAAAGGTCATTATTGTGCTAGGCTGTCGATACATCGCCATTCCGCTAACGCGTTGTATTTTGCTGGAGGGGAGGTTGAACGGGAGAAAGGGGAGAAGTGACTGGAGGGGTCAAGCTGCGGGATTTGGCACATAGGTGGGGGCACGCAGAGGAATGCCACCCCGCCCCCAGATTTGGTGTCAATCATCCTCAACCGTCGCACAAGACCGCCAAACTTCATGCATTTGGAACGCGCCGAGATTTGTGATATCCATCTTCTGGTATCTCGAATTTGGTGTTCTCCCCTAGATGAATCGGCTACGCCAAGCCGTACCTGTCTGCGTGCAGCGCGAGCGGGAATAAGGCGGCTTTTGTGCCGTCGCGGCTCAATTGCCCCGAAGGGTCAAGTCGCACAACCAGGGCTTGGCCAAATGAAGCCATCAGAACACGAGATCTTCGGCATCAATTTCCCCTGGCCCCTGCAATCCACCCGTGTTTGCACCATTCGGATCCACTCTGGGTAGCATATCCTCTCCGGTCCGCGCTGTTTTTCGAGACGCTCCCAGGCACGCTTGCCTTATCATCATCAAGTTCGCCATCCAAACCCAATCCCACGCTCGTTCATCCGAACAACAAATAAAACAACTGCAAAATGAAGTCTGTCCTCTCCGCCCTGGCGATCCTCGCCCTCGCAACCCCGGCCCTTTCGGTCTGCGGCATCCACAGCTTCACCACCTGCGACGACGGCATCACGCACTGGTTCGATCCTCTGACCGGTGAAATCTGCGACCCCCTCGACTGCGGCGGCGGTCGCGCGCCTCCAAAGACCATCCCCGGATGTCCCGCGTACAGCGGTACCGAGACGAGAGCGACATCGGCATCGTATCTGTCCTGCTGGAAACCTTCCGAGGCAACGACTACGCCCACTTTGGCGACGTCGACTACGAAGGGGACGGAGACGGGGACAACGCAAACTGGCTCAGCGTCGACGGGTGCGGGAGGCACTACCGCCGCGCCTACTGGGACCGCTGCGGGGACTACGACACGGCCCACCGGGAGCGGCACGGGCACCAGCACCGGGACGGGCGCGCCCGCGGCGACGAACGCAGGGAATGTTGTTGGTGCGAAGTTGATGGCTGTTGTTGCGGGCGCTGCTCTCGGAGCCGCCGCGTTGATCTGAGGGGATATTTCATTGAACCACCCCTGGACCATCACTGTATCACTGAGCGAGCACCGCACATTTCCGGAGTTGCCGAGCGAACGAGTTATCAAAAGACGAGCTCCAAACAACGAGCTATCAAAAAGATGAAATTGCCAAGGAGTCGGATCAGTCGCGGCAGTCCGTGCTAACGGCCACCGCGTTGCTATGCTATGGGTATGAGAGAGGGTATTAGGCTACGAGGGTACACTATACAAACAATATGGAGGCTGAACAACTGTCAACCGGATTGAGGCACACGACCCGTTACACAATCTCCTTGCTTCCCTTTCGCAGCGACCTCTGCTCCATCCTCCTCATCTCATCCTCCATCTTCACCTCGGTGGTCCGCCAAATCCCAGGCTTTCCCTCCATAGGCAGGATGTTCTCCTCGCTCTGCGAATCGCCCGTCATACTCTTCAGCCGGATGGCTCCACCAGTTCCGGTCTTCCCTGCATATCCACCACCGCTGTGGGCCCCCTTGGTAGTGCCGCCGCGGGTGGTTGCCACGCCAATCTTCACCATGATGGTCTGGAACAGCGACCGCAAGCACGGAACACACGCCGCGATGAACGCAACCTGCTCTTCGACAAGCGTCCACGCACCCATGGTAATACCTTCAGCGTTAGGGTCGTCCGTCTTTCCAAAGTTCGCTGCCGCGACGGCCTTCATGATGGAAGCGATGGCCGCAAAGCAACCGAGGCCCATGAGAACACCGATGATGATCTTCTCGCGCAGCGGACGCTGCACCTTGCGGAGGAAGCTGATGGGCAGCAGCGCGAATGCCACGTCGGTAGCGATGTTGATACTCGAGATGATGATCTGGTGCATGCCGATCGTCTGGCGGCTGAGGCACACGGCGTCCTTGTTTAGCTTGAGCAAGTCCCAGGCCGCCTCGAAGGGGAAGCACTGGATGGCTTGGATGGTGGTGTTGTAGATGGCGGTCGCGATCTGCAGGCCAATCATGAAATAGAGGAACATGCGCATATTCTTGACGGGCTCGAGGCGCAGGAGCATGATGGCCACGGAGATTTTGATCAGGGCCATCGACCACGCCCAGAGGGGCTGCGAGATAAGGGCGTACTTGTTGCCGTTGATGACGTCTTGCAAGGTGGTCTTGTTGGGGTCGGCGCCGAAGGAGTATGGGGTGCACATGAAGAGGAAGACGGCGTGCACGAGAATCATGATCTGTGGAGTGTCAGAGACGATGTGAGGGGAGAAGGGCGAATTGTGTTGGGAAACTCACATATGCCAGAGAAATGGTGTAATCGTCCCATGACAGACGGATTGTCGGGATAGTTCTCGCATAGACGCGGGCTACGAACACCAGGAAAGAGATGATGTTGAGGGTGATGCCCACGCCGGCAAGTGCCACGGCGATGTTCATCGCGAGCGGTGTTGGGGGGCTAGGGATCCTGCTCGGGTCGGGAGGGCCCGAGAAGCCGCCTGGGGGACCGCCGCCCGGGGCACCGGCGGAGCCATCTTGAGGAGCACCACCTGGAGCGGACATGTCGCAGTCTTGCAAGGAGTCTTGGTGGGAAGGATTTTGCGGGGAGAAAAAGCAAGCAAAACCCGACAATCACGAGAGATCGGCGACACAGGACTTGTAAACCTTGGCCTGATGGGAGGGCTTCCCCAGATTTCTATATGTACTGATGCCCAGTCATTACCGTGTTTGCGGTTGAACACTGGATGGCAGGTTGGACAGTCTAGACGAGCCTTTGCTAGCTCGTTTTGCAGAAGGGTCCTAGCAACTGAGCGTGCAGTAGCCGTTCACTTTGGCCGGATGCGGTAAGTGATGTGCCGTTGAATCGTCGAGAACCAAGAGAACTTCCTTAGCGATGCGGGGCGTTGTTGCCAGACTCCCAGAGCACAAAGTCGCCAGGCATTGGTAGACGCTAAGCTCGCTGCAGTTGATCCTTCACCTGAACAAGCGCACGAATAGCAGGCTAGCTACCACCAGACAGTGCGTGCGGAAAGACCACACCTAGGGAGCGGCCCGGCAGGACGACTCAGCGGCGGCGCCCTACATTCCCAACGCGATGTTCACGGACTGTCCCCGCCTCCCCAGTGGCCTATTTGCCTTGGCGCTGACGAGCTAGATTTCTGGGCAATCGGGCATGTCACGTAATGTCAGCCCATCGGTGCGACGCTCAGATCGATGCCAACCCTCTTGGCGTGCTCAGACCCTCTTGGCCACGGCACGTCAGTGTCGACACCAGATATCATCATTGCCTGGGAAAAGATCGTCTCGATCCATCGCCGCTCACGGACGGAAATCTTCTTCCACATTTCCTGTTTTTATCTTGGCCCTTCAGCTTGTGACCAGCGTCGTTCTGGCCGGCAGGCAACCTCCATGTCGGTGTTGTGCACGATGTCTTTCGCTGGGTCCACTGCATGTAAGTCGCATTCCCCAGTTCCCGTGTATCAATGCGAAACGTCCTTTGGGATTGGAAATAGATGGCTAAAAACCAAGAGCAATTTTATCAACGATCGACGGTACCTCCCGCCGCAATCGGTGGTAGAGACCAATACCAAGGAGTCGCCTGTTCGTGGTTGAGTGAGCCCCATCACGACATCCACTTTGCTTTTCGCCACGTCAACCATCATTGAGCCTCCAAGCCTTTTTGGCCCGCTAAAATCACACGCTCGCCCGGTTGAGTGTATCTTGGCTTCTGGTGATTTCCCTTTCTTTCTCGACAGCGCGGCATTGGCTCCATTCCACTGTGCTGCGCAAAGATGATGGATTCGCAAAACGTGCTCGAACCGTCTGCTTGGCCGTGTCAGGCTCCTGTCAGGGCACGATTGTTTTTCTTTGAAGGATTCTGACAGCCTGGCTCCGTAAAAGACTGCATACGATAGTTGCCACTCATCCGAATGCAGGTACTTTACTTGGCTGTGGGCAAAACATGCGACGACCACGCGGTCTGCCTGTCAGCCACGCGGTGGAAGAAATGGGTCCAGCTTTTCCGTGCAGTGCTGATCCCCTAACAGCTGTCTGTAGGGATCCCTAGGCATGAAGTTAGCGATTTCAAAAAAGAGGACCCATTTCTTTCCGAGCGTAATGCCTACATTCAAGATTAATCATGATCTCCGAGTTTTGCTCCGCATGTCTCTGGGCCCGAATTAGGTCTTGGAAGAAATATTGTTTTTTTCGGTAGAGCAAGCGGGGACGCCCAAAGCTAGCGATCAACCACACCCGAGGTAATCTCAAGCCCTCCGGTCGACAGGAGGCCTGGATTCCCGAGCCGCATCTACACCAGCAAAAAAACTTCACCGTTCTGCGTACTTGTTGTTGGGTTGCGAGCACACGTTCCCTGCAAAGCCACAATCTGAGACAGTTTCATGCATGCATCCCTTCTCGCTTCTCGCTCGCATCCCGCGTCTCATCTCTATCACGTGACCCCTTTCCCGTTCCTTTTTCCTCCCTTTTTCCCACCCCTCCCTCCCCCCTCACTCCCGCTCTCTCCTACTTACCCCATAACCACCGACCTCTACTTCTCACCCTCACTCCCCTCCAGCCTTAGCCCTACACAACCTCCCATTCTGACTCCCCGGATACCCATCCAGACTAACCACCTCCCACCCGTCACTCCCCACCGTCGTCGGCGCCCAAAACACCCCCCATGGATCCCTCCTCTTCTTAACCCCCTCCAGCCGCCCATAATTCGCCCCAAAGAAACTCTCCTGCCACTCCGGCTCCCCCGGATCCCCCTCGTTGATATAGCTCCCCGACCCGGGGGTGAGCTCTCTAATCGGCTTCATGTACCTCTGGACTTGGGACTCTTCCTCGCGCGCTTGGGAGGGGGACAGCCCCGACGGCTGCACGGTTATGAAGCACAGGTGCAGGACGTTGGAGCGCCACGCGGGGTGCACGGCGGAGGTGACGCCCGGGGAGCCTGCGACGGAAGCGGAGGGGCCGATGGACAGGCCGTGCAGAGTGAGGTTGCCGCCCTGGACGGCGGAGCGGATGGCGGAGAAGGTGCGGTTGAAAATGGACTCGGTGGCCCAGTTGGCGTGCGGGATGAGACGGCTGCGGTAGCGCGTGTTTTGGAGCCCGCCGGTGGCGGGGGAGGAGGGGGTGAGGGCCGTGCCGGCGTAGGGGGCGGGAAGGAGCTCGGTGCGGTTGAGGGTGAAGTTGAAGCCGGCGAGGGCGAAGGCGTCGTACAGGGGTTGGAGACGCTGGGCGGCGGAGGCGGCGGTGGTGTTGGGGTAGACGATGCGCGCGCGGAAGGAGTAGGAGCCGTTGCCGAGCGGGTAGAGGTAGTCCCAGTCGGTGCCGCGGGCGAGGACGACGGAGGGCTTGAAGCGGAAGTAGATGGCGAGGGCAGACCAGAAGCGCTCGGTGTTGTTGACGTAGTGGGTGGAGGGGTCGAGGGGGGCGAGGCGCGCGCGGGTGTTGGTGTCGGGGGGTGGATTGGAGGCGATGCTGAGGTAGGAGGTGATGAGGGTGATGGGCGGGTAGGTCTTGACGATGACGGAGGTGACGACGCCGTAGGTACTGCCGCCGCCGCCGCGCAGGGCGTAGAACAGGTCGGTGTTTTGGAATTCGTCGGCGATGACGTAGCGGCCGTCGGCGGTGACTACGTGCAGCTCGAGCGCTTGGTCGGCGGCGAGGCCGTAGAAGGAGGCGAGGTTGCCGTGGCCGCCGGCGGCCATCCACCCGCCGTTGGCGCCGATGGTGCGGTGTCCGCCGCCGACGATGGTGAGGTTGTTGCGGAACATGTGGTTGAAGAGCTCCCAGTTCTGGAGGCCGGATCCAAAATGCGCTGCGGTGCCGGAGTAGTTGCCTTTCTTGTACCCGTGCAAGAGTTCGAAGGCTTTGAGGTTGTGAGTCCAGATGCTGAGGGAGCCTGCGCCAACGGAGCGGCCGCCAAAGTCATGACCGGTGTTTCTGGTGCAGGGTGAGAATCAGGTTCACGGTGATTCGTTGGGGCGTAACTCACTTGATGACTAGTCGAATGTTTTTGTTGCGCGCAAAGTTGACTGCGGCTTGGATGTGCTGTACGGTTGTCGCGTTCACCACGTAGACGGGGAATCCGCCTTGCGTGCAGGTCCCGGTGGCGTTTAGAGCTGGCATGCAAGTGCCTCCCTGTGGCCACTGTGTTAGCACCGCCAAGGGGTCGTCGATCCAGAAACCGTCATTCGTGGCGTTGTTGAGGAGAAATGAGCACTTGGCCGCGTTGAAGTTGGGGCCTCTATAGCATGCTGCTGAAGGTGATGATGGCTGCAGGAGGGCGCCGTCGAGAGTCGCATTTAGGAGGCGCCATTCAATGTCAGAAGGCCAGTCGTTGCTGCCCGGCCAAGCTTTGCAGCGAGTTCGGGGGAGGCGATCTTCCCCTCGGGCAAAATCTATAGCCGGGAACGCCTTGGTGTGGTCCTCGGTGAGCTGAATAGATTCAAAGTCCAGCGTCGCTTGAGCAACGCAGGCAATGAAAGCAAAAACAAGGGGTTTCATCGCCTTTATCGTCGTGTGTCGCTAATCGTTCGTCAAATCGAGTCAGACAGCTCTTCGTTCAGGCCAAGAGGGCGACGCCTCTAGGTAGGTAGGTAGTTGGCATCATATATGTGCCGCGTCGTCTTGCTTCGGCTCCAATCCTTCAGAAAAGCTTGGTATTTGCCAAGACAGTGTCAACCTGTCGGCCGGAGTGTTGTTGTGCTGGTGGACGCCACAGGAACTTGTCATCTGGGTAAAGTCGGACCCCCAATTGGCTCTTTTTCTTGGCAACTTTGTACCTCCCTCACTGCGGGCTGTACGAAGGCATTCGCCGCCCTGCTCGGATTCCACAACACAGCGGAGCGACAGCGGTCACGTCAGCGCAACGCGCAGCTGTATTGCATCTGATGTCGAGGACATGACTTCCCCGAATGGTTGCCCATCGGCAGTTTCTTTTTGTCTCGTCGTTTCCCGCAACGGCTCGAATGTTGGTGGGAATTTAGTGCTGTGATACTTTAGCCGCGACTGTTGGAAGTCGGTGAGCTCGATCGGGGTTTGTGTGACCTGACAATAGCGGCCCCTAGAGCCGGAACCACGATTTCGATCCCTTGTCATGGGTATCACTGCCGGCCAATGATACCTAGGAATCCTTCGGTGCAGATCTCCGAAGGTTTGTCTGGGCCGGGAAGTAATTACCATTCACTGGTGGAATTCCCGCAGTACGGAAATGATTCCGTCTGCCTTACTGACAGCGCCAAGAAGCGGCTCGTTCATAGACTCGGTGAGGCCAGGCTGATTATGGATCCAGAGGGCAACACATAGGCTTCACCTCCGCAAATTTTCCGGCTATACAAGCCATGTTGACATTGTCGTAACACGATATAGGGAGTGTTCAGGCGGCAGTACTCAGCTTCAGCCTTCGATTATACACGGTCGGCCGTAGAAATGTCAAAACGTCCGCCCTTTTCTCGGCATTTCTTCTAAGTTGAGAACGAGACCAGTGCAGGGGCGCTGGCGTTGTGGCATGTCTGGAGATCTAGTGTGTGGACGAAGGGGGAGAGCTCTCAGAGCGGAGGCCGGATCGCTGGATCAATTCGATGCGACTCGAATGCACCTCGGCAGCGACGTCCCGTGAAAGGAGAATCGCTTTGTTATCAACTTTTGGCGAGGGTAGAGATGCGCGACTGCAGAAAGTCTGTAGCGCGGCCGACAGTTGACCAGCAGCTTCTTTTCTTCAATTGCAAGCCCGAGAATTTGAGATGGGCCATCGTGGTTGTGTAGGCTTCGCACGGCTATCACAGTGCCTGAGGCAGGCAGACCTGGCACAGCTGGCATCAACAAACTTCAATCGGAACGAAGAGCAAAACTCGCACCTCAGGCCGCTTTGTATCGTCAGCAGCGAAAAATCCTCACCGCCAAGCGTATCGGATCGGTTCACCAGATTTTCAAGCCTCTAAGTCGTCGTGGGGTGGGTGTCGATGTGGCCCATGCGCAAGATCCACACACCGCCAATTTTCATCCAAAATTATCCCTGGCGACATCGCCACTTCCGGAAAGCTTCGCCAACGACTCAAAACCCAACTTAAAGTCAGACCAAGCGGTCCAATATGAGCGAGAACGCTGGAATCATTGCCCCCGCCGCGGGGGAGATCCTCAAGGAGTGCCAGCTCTGCGACAGAGCGCCGCCCGTGCCGCTTTCGCTGTGCGGGGCATGCCGCGTTGTGTACTACTGCTGCCGCGACCACCAGGTCGAGGACCGTCCCACGCACAAAGACGTGTGCAAAGAAGTCAGCGCCGCCAAGGCAGCCGTCGACAAAACCAAGGGCGTGATTTTCGCCAGCGCCGCCCTGGGTGCGTCCAAACCAGGCGGCGGACTCGGAGTCAGCGCTGCGACTGGGAGGGCTCAATACAACGACTACGTCGGTGCCCTGTCCGACTATGGCCAGGCGCTGATCAAGGCAGGAACACAGGAGGCCCTCGTGGAAGCGCTCCTTACCTACAAACAGATGCTTGACCTGCGCCGCAACGACCCCAGGAGCCTCGATGCTCTCAAGATTATCCCGGGTCTGTTCATCCGACTCGACCGGGACCAGGAGGCTTACGATGCTTGCCTGTGGATACAACAGAATGACGGGAATCTCAACAACTGGCAGACTGACAAGAGCGTGCCGATCCTGGACCTCGACGACCAATACCCCGTTGACGCAGATCCCCTCGAGGTGTTTGACAAAGAGAACATCGAAAACACATCATATGTAATCCTGATCCTGATGCGGATGCATTTGGGCTTCAAGGCTGCTCTTAGGGCCAAGAGTGGCAACCCCACCTTGACCGACATGGAGGTTTTCGAGACCGCTCACGAGACCGAGGCCATGGATATTGTGGCGAGGCATCCCGAGTTGCTGACCGACAATGCGGCCAAGGCGTTATTCCTTCAAAGAACTGTTGCGGGAGCAATGGGTCTGGCCGCCGCCATTAATGAGTACAACCCATTTTACTGGGGCAAGTTGGGGAATTTCGACCTTTACGAAGATCAGCGCATTGAACCAGGCAGTGTTTTCCCGCCAGGGACCCTGTCTGAAGCGGAACAGGCGATCTCATTCACTCACTCGGTTTTGAAAGCGAATTCTGGAATATACAAGATTCTAGCGGACTCAATTCGTTCGATGCCGCGCCAGCCTAACACTGGCAAATACCTTAAGTAGTGGCACGTGGCTGGTCTCAGGAATGTCTGATAGGGCCAGGTCAGAGTTAACACACGATTTTCCATGGATATAAAGACGTGCCTAACCACGAGGGCAAATGCTTCGGTTTTGCATCTAGCTGTTTTAAATACCCTCTGCAAGTACAAATTACAAAAATTGCCGTCTCCCCGTCCCTCTCTTTCACACGTGCCTTGGTTACACAAGATGCCTGCCGGGCGATCATTCGGCCGGAACTTACCGACTCACCAGCCTCCATTCCAGCGCGTTCTAACGCCACCTGGCATTTCGCAATCTCTGTCAACATCCGACCACAACAACCAAACCTCACCACGCTCAATCACCCAGGCCCCGACAGACGTGACACCAGGAGCACAATGGCCTCCACGACCGAAACCCCCGCTCCTCCCGCCCCTCTGGCACCAGACCACGACCCCGCCCCATCCATCGTCGTCACCTCCCCAATGGGCACCCAAAACCCCTCCCCCCCAAGTTCCCCTCTAACTTCCCCCCCTCCAACCGCCAGCTCCCCCTCCTCCTCTCCACCCAAAATCCCCATCACCCTAACCGGCGTCTCCGAAACCATGCTCGCCACCCTCACCGGCCGCGCGCTCGACGCCTCCAAGCCGCCCTCTCAGCGCTTCCTCAACGACACCTGGGCCAAAACCGTGCTTGACCAGCTAGACTACAAAGGCCACAACACACACACCGACAAGATCTTCTACCAGACCATCTTACTCCGCGCGAAGCAATTCGACATCTGGACGAGGGAGTTCCTCGATGCGCATCCGGAGGGGGCGACGGTGTTGCATTTGGCTTGTGGGCTTGATAGTCGGGCGCTGAGGGTTTGGGCGGGAAGGGGAGAGGGGGAGGGGGAGGATGGAAAC
>Ga0247760_1001519_pt1 | contig 21116 bp, 18 predicted proteins | sample UWRJL171409R4_FD_179936 | JGI IMG/M metagenome (GOLD analysis project Ga0247760, IMG submission 179936) | Plant litter microbial communities from Arlington Agricultural Research Station in Wisconsin, United States - UWRJ-L171-409R-4 | ecosystem: Environmental > Terrestrial > Plant litter >... | reverse complement strand
TATCGAGTACGACACCACCAACCCTTCATCGGATCCCCTGGACAACACCCGCATCCATCCCGAAGACTACGATCTGGCCCGCAAGGTAGCGGCGGATGCTTTGGGCCTGGACGAAGAAGATGTCAAGGCCGAGACGGATGAGAATGGCCCGGGAGCCATTGTCCGAAAACTGTTCCGGGAGGATGAACAAGAAAAGGTCAATGAGCTGATCCTAGAGGAGTACGCAGAGCAGCTGGAACGCGAATACCAACAGCGCAAGCGGGCGACGCTCGAGACGATCCGCGCCGAGCTTCAAGTTCCGTACGAGGAGCTCAGGAAGAACTTTGCTAGCCTTCCTGCGGACCAGATTTTCACCATGTTTACCGGTGAGACTAGAGAGTCGCTCTGTGAAGGCATGATTGTCCCAGTCAATGTCCGCGTGGTCAAGGATGACTTCGCCATTGTCAAGCTGGATTGTGGTATCGAGGGTCGCATTGAAGTCCACGAGGTGTCGCACCGTCACTCGCTCAAAGAGGTGCTCCAGGTGGGCCAAACAGCGCAAGCCAAGATCATCGACCTGAGCCGCAAGGATTTCATCTGCAAACTGACCATGAGAGAGGAGGAGATGCGGCGACCGTATCGTAAGCACCACGACCACGACCGTGGACAGTGGGACTACCGTCTGGAGGATCAAGACAAGGAAGAGCTACGCGAAAAGGATAAGATCACTGGCCGCACGCAGCGTGTCATCAAGCACCCCTTGTTCAAACCCTTCAACAGCACGCAGGCTGAAGAGTTTCTGGGTGGACAGCCCGCTGGAGAGGTGGTTATCCGTCCTTCCTCCAAGGGCAACGATCACTTGGCGGTGACGTGGAAGGTTGCCGACGGCATCTACCAACACATCGATGTGCTGGAGCTACAAAAAGACAATGAGTTCTCGGTTGGCAAGGTTCTGCGAGTTGGCAGCAAGTATAACTACTCAGATTTGGATGAGCTGATCGTGGACCACGTCAAGGCCATGGCCAAGAAGGTTGACGAGCTAATGAGGCACGACAAGTTCAGAGCAGGCTCAAAAGCAGATCTCGGTAAGTTTTCCCGCGAGATTCGGGGTCCATCTCCAATTAATACTTTTACAGAGAGATTTTTGAAGGTGTTTATTGACGCCAACCCGACGCGTTCGGCTTACTTCTTCTGCCTGGACACCAAGCATCCCGGCTACTTCTTCCTCTGCTCCAAGGCGAGCCCCAATTCAAAGGTGGCTTCATGGCCGGTGCGCATAGTGCCGCACGCATATGAGCTGCTGAACAGCCAATACCCAGATATGAGAGCGCTCTGCAACGGCTTCAAGCTTCGACACCAGAGCGAAACCCTGAAGGCGCAGCAGCAGCGACGTTGATCTCATTTAATGTATTGTAAAGTTAGTGAAAAGAAAAAAAATTACGGTTTCCGTTTCGGGCGGTGGAACGGTCACATTCGGGATCTGGAGCACAAGGGTTCAACTTGGTAGCAAGTCAAGCATACTAAATATTTTCACGCAAGTCGAGTTTCTTTTGCTGCGAGCTTTGTAACTGGGCAAGGCATTCAGGTGACTGTGGCTTGTGATGTGGAGCATGTCAGCCGAATGAGAGTGTCTGATCTTCCGAGGGAGCCGGTGCTCTCTGGCTGCCTACCCTACCCCAGCGTGCCAAGCTAGTTGACTAAGTATCTTGGCCAACAAGAAACTGGTTGGGTTCTATTGCTATGCAGCGCGATTGATGGATGACGGCGAAGATGTGGTTCAAAGGGGCTTTCGAAAGCACAATTTGGCTTCCTCTGATTTGCTCATTGGTCATTAACACTTATTGGTCGTCATGTCATCCGAAGACACAACGTTTTTTTGCCAACGTCTTCCCTGGTTGCCAATGCGTTTGGTCTCCTGCAACACACGTTTAATCGTTACATTTGTTATTTAAAAATCGAGGTAATGCCGTCTTTTACCTCTCCCGCCAAGTAGTATTTCAGTGCCTTGCGTTCGGTAAATTTCAACTTGGCAAGGCAGACGGGTGACGGTGGCTTGTGATCTGTGGCTAGCCAATGGGGGTGGAGTTCGCGATGGTAGGGCTGATTTGGCGCTGACGGTTGGCGTGAGCTACCCTTTAATTGTCCTCGTCATCCCCCGCCTTCGTTGACGGTCTGGCTGAAATACCACGGCTGTCGTTCAAAGTTGTGGAGTCAAGCGCCGGCGATGTTGGATCATCCCTGCGACGGGTGAACTCTTTTTTTTGGGCAACGACGGACCTCAAATTGACGGCATCAGCACGTCTAGCGCATTCTCAGGCAGCGCGCGAAGCGAATAGGGAAAATGGCAGGCATTGAGCAGCTCGAAATCCACAGCAAGGTATGCAATACGCCCGGGGCTCTGGTTGAGGAGAGGTTTTTTTTTCCTGGACGCGATGCGCTGACCATAGGAAATTGCTTTGCAGTCGTACATCGTGCGATGGGTCAAAGTTGACGAGGGCCACACCATCTCGTGGAGTGTGCAGCCGCACAAGAAGTCCATGTATGAACTCGACGCCCACCTCCTACGAAACAGCAGCACTATATCGCTAACTCTAATGCGCAGAAACTTTGCCATTGTCAAGCACCCTGGTACCGGAGCGACCACGTTCTCGTCACAAACTGAAGGCACGGCCACACCCGACACACACACGGAAGGTGGCGCGGATCCCAAGACGGGACTATTCGCGAGGAGGGACGTGAGCACGGCACAGGACCAGCTGGCCAAGAAGGGCTTCATTCCCATAAAATGGTATGGGAAATGCGAGGCCGACAAGGTGTCGGTCGGCACGTACGATGTGACCAGCGGTGGCATGTTCGGCCTGGTCTTCGACAACACCTTCTCCAAGCAGACTTCCAAGACTGCCACCTTTGTCCTGCTCACCTATCCGACGGGCGCCCCGCCCCAGACAGCACGCCATCTGCCCAATCTTCGGGCCGGCCCGGACGCCAGCTCCAGCAGGACCAGCTTGGGGAAACACGGTAGCCCCCGGCTCGGCGCAGTCACATCCGAGTCGGTTGACAGCCTGCACAGCCATACCGCCGGGCGCGGGCTGTCTATATCGGGGAAGACAGACGGAAGCTCCTCATATCATGTGGGCACATTGCTCAAGCGGAGGCGCAAAAAGGGGCAGGGTTACGCCAGGCGGTTCTTCTCTCTTGACTACACAACATGCACGTTGTCTTATTATCACAGCCGCAACTCGTCAGCCTTGAGGGGAGCTATTCCCCTCAGTCTAGCTGCCATTGCGGCTGATGAGAGGCGTCGAGAGATTACCATCGACTCGGGCGCCGAGGTGTGGCACCTGAAAGCATCCAACGCGAAGGAGTTTACAGACTGGGCGCGCGCACTGGAGCGCGCAAGCCGGATCGCCCGGGGCCTCGAGACGCTGGTCAGCGATGCCATCCCCGAGCGGGAGCGGGCACCGCAGGCTGTTGCCGCAGCGCCGAACACGCACCAGGAAGAGGATAGGGAATGGAAACAGGTAGAGACGCTGGTTAGCAGGATTGTGGGAACTAGGGATGCTCTGAGACGCCTTGTCAAAGACATGGCTGTCCAGAAGCACGCAAGCAGTAGCCACTCCCTGCTCTCGCCCGGAACGCCAACTCTTGCAGAAGAATCCGACAGCTACTTTGCCCAACAGACCGAGAAGCGGCCCTTTTGGAAGCGAAAGGCTAGTGCCTCGTCGCCCCTCACAGGACAGACGCTTCAGAGCTCTGTCAGCTCCACGCTTGCCGTCCCGTCCCCAGGTGCTACTGCCAGTCTGTCGACCAACGGTACCAAGAAGGGCTACGGGAAGCTTCAGGAGGAACGGAATACGTACGACCACTGTGCGGCGCTGCTGGCTGACCTGGACTCGGTTGTCGTCGAGTTCTCGAGCCTCCTGGCCACGAGCAAGCGCAGACGGCTACCCGTTCCAGCACCTCTCGCCTCGAGGTTGAGCATTGAATCCACCTCGACCGACGAGTTCTTCGATGCTGAAGCTGGCGACGTTGCCGCCTCTCAAAACCAGCTCATGATTATCGATCATCAGAGCGAAGAAGACACCGCTGCCTCGGATGCAGAAGAAGTGGACATTCACGACTCATCTTCGGTTTCATCGCGCGAGGAAGAGGAAGAGTTCGCTCACGGCCCCGACGGCGCCGCTGGTCTCTTCCCTCTCAAACCAAAGTCACTCTCGCCACTTCCCATTCCCGACAAGGTGGTCAGGCGGTCGGCAATCCCCGCAGCCAAGGTAGCTCCGCCGAGTTTAATCGCCTTTGTCCGCAAGAACGTAGGCAAAGACCTGAGCACCATCAGCATGCCTGTGTCAGCCAACGAGCCCACCTCGCTGCTCCAACGCAGTGCTGAGTATCTCGAGTACGCACATCTGCTCGATGCTGCCGCTCGACAGTCAAGCCCTAAAGATCGACTGCTTTACGTGACGGCATTCGCCATCTCCCAGTTCAGCAATGGCCGTGCCAAGGAGCGTGCCATACGCAAGCCCTTTAACCCTCTGCTGGGTGAGACGTATGAACTCGTCAGGACCGATGCAGAGGTACCAGGGGGCTTCCGGCTCCTGGTAGAAAAAGTGTCACATCGCCCTGTGCGGTTAGCCATGCAGGCTGACAGCGCTCTGTGGTCATTCTCGCATTCACCTGCGCCCTCGCAAAAGTTCTGGGGAAAGAGTGCCGAGATCACAACTGAGGGGAGAGTCCGGGTGGTGCTACGCACGAGCGATGGGGAGGAGGAGCTGTACAGCTGGAACGTAGCCACCGTCTTCTTGCGGAATGTTGTCATGGGCGAGAAGTACGTGGAACCGGTCGGGACCATGCATATTGCGAATGACAGCACGGGCGCTAAGGCCGCCATCGAGTTCCGCTCCAAGGGCGTCTTCGGCGGTCGCGGTGAGGACGTGCAGGTAGAGTTTTACGGACCTGATGGCGGACACATGGGCGTGTCCTTGACGGGTACGTGGACCGGTGGGTTAAAAGCCATGCCCGGCGGCAAGGAGATCTGGAAGGTGGGCAGCTTGGTTGAGAACGCGGCCAACACGTATGGCATGACAGCCTTTGCCGCGAGCCTGAACGAAATCACGCCTTTGGAAAAGGGGAAGCTACCCCCGACGGATAGCCGTCTCAGACCCGACCAGAGATTGGCTGAGCAGGGCGATCTCGACGCAGCCGAGGAGTGGAAGGTCAGGCTGGAAGAGGCGCAGCGGGAACGCCGCCGGGTTATGGAGGAGCGGGGTGAAGAACACAAGCCCAAGTGGTTCGTCAGGGTTGATACGGGAGCTGACGGGAGCGGCGAGGAGGTGTGGCGACTGAAGGGTGGGAAAGAGGGATACTGGGAAGAAAGGGCTCGGGGAGGATGGGGAGGGCTGGCGGATATCTTTGCTGGGTAACCTCTGGCGTTTTGGTGACGAAAGTGACGAGCTGTGAGGTTTGGGTTGGACTGATGGTTGGAGTTGGGGCGCCTTGCTTTGATTGGCGATGTCAGGGGCCGTAGACTGGCTACGACGGGGAAATGTATACATAGATGGAATGACTAGAGGTTATGCGTTTACGAATGGACTACGGCTGTACTCTACTTTGCGGGGCGGTCTCGAGCATGCTTGTCCGACAGACTCTTTGTGAGCTGAGAGGAACTGGCAGGGACCGGGAGTCATCAACCTTGGAGTAAATCAGGGGGGGGGGGGGGGGGGTGGGTGTCTTTCCCCTGTCAACCGGTTAGCTGGTGCCTACCGTCCTTGTTTGACTCTGCAACTCAGACGGTGTCGTCTCTTGGTAAAATACGGCAAACTCATCACATTTCTAGCTGGGCATGCCAACTTATGGCCACCATTTCCCGTTCATCACTTGTCGGTACCCTGGGGAGCACTTCTTGGTCACCAAAAGACGTTGAGGAAGCATATGGAAGAACCCAGCTAGACTTGGAGCAATTCCCAGCCATCAGCTCCCAGCTATACGTAACCGGATGTAGGTACCTACCTAGGCAAATATCTATATATTCATCCCGAAGAGAGTCAAACTCCTCTCCTAGACGTCTGCCTGCACGGCTTCCCGTTCAATGTATGGACAGGCCACACTAGAGCATACCGGCCGGCTATCAGGGTTGGATTTGAGGCCATCCATATACGGGCTGTTTGTGGTTGGGAACGAGATTACGCAGCTAGGCATCGATGATTGCGAGGATAGATGTTGGGGAATTTCGCTGCGGACGAAGATATCATGCTCTTCAAAATACTTCCATGGGGAAAGAGGTTTATCAAACTGGTGATATTCGGTGTCGGTGTTGCTCTCCAGCCCCCAATTCTACTTTCCATCAATCTCAACTGTGTCTTTCTTGAAACCTCCCGTCTCTAGGTTACGGCCAGCACCAGGGAATAGTTCTCTTCGTCTTCCTGGGGGCGAATTTACTCTAAAGTTCAGTCACGGTGAACTCGTGTCGATTCCACCAAACTCGAGAAACGTCTCGTAGAGAAACTCATGGTGATAATACACTGCAGTGAAGTGTAACAGGGCAATAAGAATACGATGCGAAGCATATGAGATATGTCTATCATCAAGATCGGGAGATAATAGAGCGGCAATCGGCAGTCGGATCACGGGCATATTTGCATGGCTAGGTAGGTACCTAGCAACTAGTCTGGGGTGCATAATACATTTCGGGAGATGTGGAACCAGAAAGAACGCAGGGGACGAGGAGGGGGTGTAGTTAGGTAGGTAGGTAGGTAGGTAGGTAGGTAGGTAGGTAGGTAGGTAGGTAGGTAGGTAGGTAGGTAGGTAGGCCGTGTAACATACATAACATGGTTTATGTCTCTCCCTCTCTGCAAGTTGAGGAGGGTGGTATACTTATTGCGATCGTGCAGGCCGTCCATAGGGTTGGGATCAGAAGAGAAACCAAAAATTTGCATGGAGGCGGCACAGAGGACGGAATCCGGGGAGCGAATTATATCTGGGTTGCACTGAGGCCTGCAGGAGGAGAAAAGAACATGGAGGAGTGCCAGCTGACAAGGAGTTTGCAACATCACAGTGAGGGAGGCGGTTGAAACAAACTGAACTGACTTGGTACCTAGCCTCTTTCACTGCCCCTTGGATACCAGGCGGGATAAGATGGAATTGTTATCTGGGTTAGGGCTGCGTGAGAGAGAGTGTGTGTAAATAATCTCAATCCCGACCGAGACGATGTTCTACGCATCAAAAAGAAGTGTAAGTGCCGGCAACAGCCATCATGATTTCTCGACACATGATACGATATAGACCCAAGGTAAAAAAAAAGGGGAGGTAAGAAGTACGTATCCCGCCTACGAGTATTACTGACTGTAATAAGCCACCTCATACCAAATTCAGATTTAGATAGCAACAAGTTGTAATACCCCCCCTAACTGATAGTACCGAGACTGCAAATAGAAGCAGAGCACCCCGGAGTTGAACCCTGAACTTCGGGCTGCCGTGCCATGTCATGCCATGCCGTATCCCTTATCTACACAGCCAGGCGCATACAGAGGTGGACGATATAGGAAATTCGTAGCGAATGATCGCCTGTTGTTAATATTCAGAACCAGCGGGTTGTCGGATTCGTCAGACAGGGGTTGGTTTACGAGTCAGCTACTGAGGTACGGTGAGTGATTCTGTATCAGGCTGAGTGAGAATTGAGGGAGGTGTTAAAGTTATTTTCAGGCCTTATTTAAAAATATTTGGGAGACGACAATGTCAGAAAAAAGTTTATCGTGCAGCAAGCATCCTGGACTTGGCGCACTGGAGATGCCATTTGCCCAACATAAACCCAGCACCATGTGTGTATACAAGCCTATTAGAACACCATCCATGCTAGCAGCTGGCCCAATATCATAATCCCTCATGAACACTTCCTAAACTTGGATGGTGCGCTACAAGTAGAGTAATTCAAGAATATCCTCGCCAAATGTTAGCTCAGAACATGCTGACCAGAGCCACCCAAGTTAAATGTCAACAACCAAAGCTCGCTGCACATGAGGGTTTACCTGCCCAGTAATCCTGCCGGCAAAACATTCTGCTGCAGCGAGACACCCCAATACCACGCCGCAATCGCCATGGCGCCCACGCTCATACCAAATGCCATCAAAAAGTTCACATCATTGTTATCTAACAAATCCCACCCATTCTCCACCACTCTCGACGGCCTCTCGTCCCCAAAGCTTGACTTGCGATGCTTATTCCTGGCATCATAGCGATCCTCCCCATCCGCCTCATCAACCGCCTCATCCGTCCTCTCAACTGCGCCTTTCCCCTCCCCACTCAGCACCGCCGCCTTTATCCCCGTAGCCGCTTTATGCTCCGCCGCCGCTGGAGAGACAAGCACACGCATACCGCCCTCACCTTCGACGACCTTTCCTGATCGCACATCCCTAACTGTGCGCTGGAACAGGCCGCCGAGAATACTATCCACCACGCTCCCGAGGAAGCCCCAGCCCGTCAACCCCAGAATCAGCTTCCTCCGCTGGTCCCCCGTCCAGGCGGCCCCACCGCCGGGGACGCCTTCCATCTCGGGTCCGCAGAGTGGAAGAGTAAGGAGCGCGGCGGTGACGATGACGATACTGCCGAGCAGACCAGCGAGGAGGCCAACAAGGGTGACACCCCCGTTCGTACCACGGGGAACCTTCCGAAAAGTCAAGCTGGTGATGAGCCGCGGGGGGTGAGGCGACAAGATGCCGAGCTCGGAGCTGAACGTGTCGGCGGCAACGCACGCGTAGTTGGCAATGATGCCAATAACAAGGAGGTCGCCGCCCCAGGAGAAGCATAAGCTTCCGCTGGAATTAGGGTCGGCGATCTGAAGGGCCTGTCGACGCGTGTGCAGCTGGTAGGCGTGGAGTAAGCTGAACAGCGAGGCGGTTAGGGAGTTGGCAAAGACTTGGACATGGGTCCGAGGGCCATCGCCGCCTGAGGAGCCACGTGAGTGGACAGTGAGGGTGGCCTTTACATTTTCCTTGACCTTTTTGGCGAAGGTTAGCAGGGACAGGGAAGGGGCATGCGAGCGACAGAAAAACGCACATGAGTCGCCCGTGTTCCTGCTAGAAAGAACACAACGAGCAGGATAAAGGGAAGGTTCCACGGATGCACAGCATGCGCAACGGCCGTGATGAAGGCCGCAAAGATGCCGCCGGGTGTTAACGACTTTTTCGAATACGCCCGGTAGCACAGCACGGCAATCGCGGGCGCAGCGATGGCGGGCTTCATTTTGCTAAGGGGCGTTGCGCTGTGTTGGGCGCCTGTTGATCCTCTGTTAGGTATGCTACGTTAATGTCTGTCCAAATCTCGGTGCTTTTGCTGTGCTGGGTTCGCTCGCGCGCGCGTCCACTGTTCGCCAAACCCAACTCCAAATTCCAGGCTTTCCTTGGAACACGCACACTGTCCGGGAGAGAGGTCAAAATGCTGACATCAGCAAAGTCCCACTGGACAAGGGGTCGGCCTTGAAGCCGGCAAGACTTGGCGAGCCCAGATGACAGGTCGATCTTCCAAAGCTTGGCTCCGACTTGGCTCAAACTTGGCACCCCACTAAGATATGGCTTAACCGGGGCACCCCCTTAGGTGCCTAAGCTAGACTCGAGCTAGCGCACTGCGTTCCTGCCAAGATGAGCGTCTTGCAGCACAAGTTTGTTCAGGTTTGTTCGCGTTTGTGCCCGTTTCGCACCTCCCCTCTCTTTGCTGGCACCTGTCAGGTCCAATGAGCAAAAGCCAATCAGCAGGGATGACCCCTTTGCCCCTGAGTTGGAAAAGGCAAGACGTCATGTCGACTTCGGCGATGGACCGCTGCGATGGCCGACCATCCGTGAAGCAATGCTTGCGCCTCGCAATTTCCCACACGCGCGTCCCCGCCCCAGCCGTGCTCATTTTTTTTTTTTTTTGGCGTGTGCACAATTCGAGCCAACATTGCGATGGACGAGGACGAGACGGGCCAAGGCGCCACGGGCTTGTTTAGCATGAGCTTGTTTCAACGCACTGGTAGACTCGAACACCACAAAATTGTCTGGTTCTAGGGGGGGGTTATCTACTCCAATTCGAGCTTGACTGCTACCCAAGGGACAGAGCCGCAATCAAAAGATGCCCTCTGGCAGTTCCCGAAGCTGACGTTGCCGTGGCACATGCTACGTCCAAGGTCGCATTCTCGGTCGGAGCTCTCTCATCCCGCTCAGTTCCATGACCCCCGCAGCGCCTTCGATGGGGTTGTGGCCGGGGCCTTCGGTCTTGTCGGGACTGAGGCAACACTTGGCAAGCGCCCGTCGCCCGGACGTTGGCTGCAGGGCTGGGCTGCGACCCCACCTCAATATCACCTCGTGTTCAAGGTGAGGCTGCAGCTGATGGACATTCTCGAGCCCTCGGCCCAAGGAACACCCCCGGTCGCGGCCAAAACGGAGAGAGCCCTGGCCCAAACACCACCGTTTTGTCACTTAAAGGGAGCCCCCGCCGCGACCCATGCGCCAGGGGTCGCATTCTTGGTCATGGCAAGGTCGTTTTGGGCACTTTCGAGCCCCGTCCGAGATGCAAGAGCACGATCCGACGCCTGTTCCACCAAACTCGACCACGTCGTGGAGCCGTATCCGTGCGGGACCTGGCGATACTCACGAACACACCCCCTTCTCCTCCCCTCAAACCCCCTCATGGATTCGCATGCTGGTCCCAACCCCCACACCCTTATCACTGTGAGTATCTCCGATGCGGCTGAAGTCTTCGATGCAAAAGCTTGGCCGGCAAAAGGACTCCCGCTGTTGCTTGGTCGCGAACTCGTCTCGGTGTGGTTGCAATCAGACCGTGGTCTCTTCGTCGCCATCGTGTCGGCTGCGTCGGTCGAGGGCATCTGTCGACAATATGTCTCGGCTTCGGTTCGCATTCATGGAACCACGGCTCGACGCGGCAAGCAGCTATTGCTACCATGGTGCGCGTCGCCATGTCTGACTGTTCCTGCCATTCAATGTTGCAATCATGGCCGACAGGCTGTCGCCGTGCCAGTCACAAACAAACCAAAAAAGTGGCCTTACATGACGCATACTGCTGTCGGCGGTTCGAAAGCGGTCGTCACGTCGTGCTCGGTCTCGGCAATCCTCCGCATTCCGTCTTGTCCACACGAAGGTCATTCGAGCTGACAAACGTGGGCGAAGGTGCGGGGATCGAGTGGGTTTGGTGTTTTCTTTGCTTGACGGCTGTTCTCGAGTGCTCCGCTTCCGGCTTTCTGATCTTATTCCACGTTATCAAGTCCGGACGTCGGTGTTTGCTAACCTAACCAGTCCAGGGTAGCGCTAATGATCCTACGCTGTCGCTTCAGGGTTCCCATTCCTCTTGCCTGACCGCCCATTTCCAGGTGCGGCCAGCTACCCCCTCCGTCTTGGCGTCCTTCCTTCGGGGTGGATCGCTTCGGCACTCGCATGCGGACATGATGCTCCGGGTGGGGGCCCCGGCCACACGCCGGACTCTGTCTTGTTCCGTGTTGTGTCCGCGCGCGGCTATCCTTTCTCGTTTGTTTAGATTCGCACTGAAGTCCAAAGCTGGTCAGTTTGGCCAATCCCCCCTTTTACCAGAGTGACTGCCCCTGACAGCCGAGGTTGGTGCCCCTGTTGTCTCGGTCTTTTTATAATACCGGGGTGTCGGGAAGTTCCGATGTGTGTCTTGACCCTTGTCGCTTGGTTGCTCCACAACCAACAACACCATTGTGGTGGATGTTGATTGTCGAGAAAATGGAATAGGGGGGGTTGTTGACTTGGTTGAACATCGCGTCGCATCGTTCTTCGAGCATCGTCGCCTGCCTGGTGGTATCCCTTTATCCTTGACTTCCTGTCGACCAGTGGCCGACCTCTTTCACCACCTTCCCGTAACTGTTCGACCCTCGCATCGCGGCGTCACTCCCGGTTAGTTGGTACCGTTGCTGTCGGTGAGGTTTCTGGATCGTCCGCAGTACGTTAATGTCCTGTTGTCGTGAGAGGGACTAGCCTTCCCGTGGTTGTCGACCAGACCGGCAGGCGTCACACTCAAGTGAGGAATCAAGTGGAAGAAGGCACCCCACCCAACCTCCCACGTAGGAAGGGGGTTAGGTTTTATATCTGATGTGGCAAGGGCGAGGTGACGAGAGGGCAGGTCGGTGGGAAGATCGGACAAGAAGCGCGAGAATGTCCGATATATGGGGGGACCCTTCCCCGGTATCCCCCATCCCGCTCCCGCCCGGCTGGTTGTGTACCGAGCTCCGCTTGTCCAAGCGCCAGCGACGCAGAACGAGTGGCAAGGGAGTACTCTAGTATAAAAGGGACATATGCGGGAAGCGGCAGATCTTCACCCTGGTTGGAAGGGAAAGGGAGGTGGGGGGAGGGGAGTGAAGAAACAGAAACAGAGCAAGAGAGGAAAAAAAGAACAATATACATTCCCGTCACTGATGCATCTCTCCTCTCTTTTCCCCTCCATCTCGAGCTTTATCCCCATACCCTTACAGCCCCACTTTCTCCCTCGTCCCTGGTGTACTCACGGCGCAAACCCCGTTACACTCTGGGTGTTTGCAGCCTGCGTCGTGCATTGCAGCTCCAGGGGTAACCGGAGGGAGATAAAGAAGGAGGGAAAGAGACCGAGAGACCGAAATACGGGCACCGAGAAGGGGGAAACGGGAAAGAGAAAAAAGAGGGTAAACGGAGACGGGTGGTTTGTCGATTATTCATTCACACGGAGACGGGGACCTTCGCTGTATATGCTTGTGATGCCTTGCTTTTGCTTGCCTGGTCTTGCCCAGTCTGGACTGGAATGGCTTGTCTTGTCTTACCTGGTCTGGTTTGGTCTGATCCTTTTTGGTCTTGTTCTGGCTTGCTGTAAGTGCTGGCCCTGTATTGTACGTACTGCGTGCGTACGTCATGGCCTTTTTCTTCTCACTCCCCTTCCTCCAAGGATAAAGGAGCAAGACATGGGTTGGTGATGTTCCATCCGTACGTACTATACCGAAGCTGGCATCAGTTGGAGCTGTGTGTATTTGAGAGAGAGCAAGACAGAGAGAGAGAGAGCGAGCGGCCTGGCCCGAGTCCCGTGTTGAGACGAGGCGGAGGTGGGTGAGATGATGCTTGATACTGCCGACCGACCGCCCGACTGCCCGACGAGAAAAGGGAAACAAGCTGACGTATGCTTTTCTTCCTCTGCAGCATGTTTCTGTCCTTTCTGTCATTTCTTGGCCCACCAGTAGGCGGGCGGGCGGGAGGCGCAAGTTGAGTAAGGGAGATGCGCCAGGTAGTGACAGGATTTGGGTGACTTGTCCCACCATGGGGCTCATGATATCGAGATACCTAGCCGGCGTAGCAAACTGTGGTACAATGCTCAGGTCTCTCCGGACACCAACACGGTCCCCACCAGGGTAACCAAACCTCATGGCCCAGAAGCACACATTCGCATTCCAACCGTAAACCCACAACCCGAGACCTGTAACCCGCAATCCGCAACCGACAAACCACCGCAATGCCATGCAGCCTGCCAGAGAAACTCTGTATTCTAAATGCTGTTCGGCCAGGGAGGAGCGGGCCAGGGACCAGGGGGTAGTCATGGTGGAGGCGGGAACCGTTTTTGCTGTTATTTTCTTTTTCTGTTGTTGCCCAATCATGTCGTTGCAAACTCGGCTCGGATGCTCGGTTGTCCAGCACTCCGACTCGGGACCGAAGGGTACGGAACACGCCGACATGAACTCCCTTATCGCATTCTGTTTGCACCTCGCTGTTTCTACCTGTAAAATACTAGTGAGAGAAGATAGAAAAAGACCTTGATGACCCTGTCGGGGGCTGTAGGCCGACAAGCGCCGCGCCCCCACCATCCCTCCCCGCGCATGTTCATTCGCTCCGGCCGGACTGCAGGTCCTCCCCATTTGTCTGTGGGGAGCGTTTCAGAATATGCCACCACCTTTTGATCTTTTCTTTTTCTGCTTTCTTGCAGCTTGTGTTGACGACTGTCGATGTTGACGATAACAATGTTGACAATTGGCACTCTCCCTGCTGATGATTTCACCACTTCGTCCCCGTGCCACACAATCTCCCCCGCCTTCGGATCCAGCGCCAGGTGAAGGAATTGCGCCTGGTCTGCTACTGTTTACCCCGGCACACGCAAACCGCACTGGCCCGGCCCGCTTTTACATATATGGACCACCGTACACTAGTGCTAGTGTCATACCTTTGTTTTCTATTCCGGATATTTGTTGATAAAAAAAGTGTAATGCGACGTCGGTATAGCCTACTAGATTGATGGAAAAGACGAGTGACGGCTTGTAAATGACAAGGGCATTGGCGGGACCCTCAAACTTCCGCCTGTCGATATCGTCGACATCGGCAGCCACGGCGCTCTTAGTCCGGACTTCAAACAGGTTTTTTTTTTGTTCAATGCGCGATTCGGTGGGACTTGCTTGCGTGCTTCGGTGCACGTCGGTCTGCTTGCTCATCCAGAACAGAACACGCAGAATAAAAACGTGCCTCGCAGGGGACATGACAGGGAGGCTGTTTTCTGTGTCGTGCAGTGCAAGCCACCGGGCGTTTTAAGATTCATGATCATGTCTCTTTGTTCCCGGGGTTAGAATTTGAGTTTGTGTTGTCTGTTGATAGTGACCTGAGTGGTCTATAGTCGGGATTTCCGAAGTTAGCTCAAGTCTGGGCGAGTCAAGTCGAATCAAATTGAGTCGAGTCATCAACAAATCTCTTCGAAAGGTCCAGACTGCGGTTGTCGATCGGTCATCGGCGGGACGGGACGTGAACGTGACATCGCAAACCGCTGTCTCCGACTCTCCGATGTCACGTCTCGCTTGTTCATTTTGCGATGCTGTTTTCTACACGCAACCTCGACTTTTACCGGCTGCTTTTGTGTTGCATGCTCGTGATGATTGCTGACCATCTAAGACTGCCGAGAACACTCAAAAACCTTGATAGATAGTTAGACAATATCTCCTGTGGACTGGGCAAGTCATGGCATGGTTGTGGCGACCCATGGGGATTTGCAGTAGCGCCGCCCTTCCATCCTCCGGACCTCGTCATGGTTTCTCGGTCCTGCTCGACATGTCCGTCGGACTCACAGGCATCCCCTTGCCCCTTTCCTCATGGATGCTTGCATGCTGGTCGGATTGAGGATGGATTTTCGCACTGGATACCACGTGTTCTGCGCCACCGCAGTTCCCATGGCTCAACCCGAATGCCTGGCCGAGGGGCGAGGTCGCACAAAGGGGGTCTGAGGTCTCTGATATCGCATGTTATGAGGATTCTGCAGCGGACCAACCAGAGGATGATCGGGGGGGCAGACGGTTTGTCGGACCTGGAACGATGAGATCGGGATCTCGACAAGTTGTCCCCGATGTCGACCACCCCCTGAGCCTTGAGAGGCATGGACAACCCCAACCAGATGCCCGATATCTTTACAACTTCATGTGAAAACATTGTGAGCCGCGCTACTATCGTCTGAGGCGTTAATTCGGCCTCACTCTTGTGAGAGCTGGAATATCCGCCGTGGCGCCGAACCGCCCGTGCTTCAACCACGGCTCCAACATGGGGCAATACCGACCTGTATACCACGTCAAGTCCTTCATATGCCGGAGGACACATCGGGGTATACAACATGTAGACGAGAAAGCGGCGGTGATGTTCGATCAATTTTCTAGAAGGGGCCTCGGTGCCGAACGTCGTGTCTCAACCGTCGGAGGCACGGCAGGACAAGCACAGGGGAATATCAAACTAACGCCAGCAGGTAACTTTGAGCGGAATGTGGGAGGACCCTAGTCTTCGGACATTGGCAGCGGGCCGTGGGGAACAAACCAAGAGCATCGTCGCTGACTTTGACCAAATTCCAGCATGTCTTTTGGCTTTAGCCGCGAACCTGAGCTGCGAGGTGGGCCGACAGCAGCAGGAGGATCAAATCAAGATCAAAAAAGGTCCTTCGAACCGTCTGCCTTGACTGTCCGAGGAGAGCAGCAAACTCAAATCATCTGAGAGATGCAACAATGTTGAATCGCAGTGTGTTTGGCAAGCGACCCGGTCTGAACGCGTTCATAAAACAACGCCAAGACCGGGCAAAACAGAACATGGACACACTTCGACTGTGTCGAAAACTTTTGAGATGCCCGAACCCCGAGGCGAGGCTATGATCTTGGGGTAATGAGAAAAGTCTGTCGTCGAATCAGAAGCAGAACTGACGTTCATCATGGGGTTGATGAGTTACACTTGCGATCTGGGGCATGCTCTTGTGTCTGAGACCTGGAGTCCTTGACGGGTGGCAGGCGCCTGTCAATGCAGTCTCGGGTAATGAAGAGGGCCTGGCACCCGGCGACGTGCAGTTGCACCTATCCCGTCCATAGGCGGTGCAAGTCGCTGTCGGTCACTGTCGGCCCAGAATTGCGCGTTCTTTGGGCGTGGCTGGGGCACTGTCGGGCAGTTCGCAAGTTGCATGCCGATTGGGGGTCCGTCGCCTGTCAGTCCGTCGAGTCCGTACCTAGGCGGGGACCCGTCGTGGAAGGGGTCCCTTTGCACCCCGCGAATCCCGAAGAACAGCCTCTCTCCCATAAAGGTCAGGCCGCGCCATCCCACTTCAATCTTGCCTACAGGATGAGTGAGGGGATGTGGGAATGCAGGCAAAAAATGGTGGAAAATCTGCTTGAGAAAATGAGGAATCCCGAACTCGCCGCAGCCGACACCAGCTACACAAACCCACACACACAGCCGACTTTGAATTGGGTTCTTACTGCGTACTCCAGTTCCTAGGCCGCCCAAGGAAAAGGTCGAACCCCCCACTCAGCGAGCGACTCTGCCCCTCCCTCCGCCCACCGCCAGTTCATCATTGGGCCGTCACACAGCACCCGACCGATGCGAATTCAGAAGTGTGCACAACAACGCCGGCGACGCGGAAAACCCCCAGACCCAGTCCTAGACCGTTGAATCCTAGGCCGGCTAGTTTGCTTCCCATTCTCCTTGTTGAAGTCTGCAGCGCGGCGCCTACGTCGGTCCTTCTTGACCACTCCGAGACTGCCAACTGGCGCCCTTCAACGCTTGTCGAACCTGGCGCAGACGTCATTCCTAGGATGCTCGACTCCAACGCCCGATTCGGAGAGGACTGCCTCGAGATAGACGCATGCGTGCCCAGTCGTGTGAGTAGTTGATGTGGATCGCCGAACATGTGCGCTCAATACGAGGCCCAGTGTCTCCCACCCCGCCCGTGGCTTGACGCTTCCATTGGCGCAGAACCGCCATACTCTATCAGGCTTGGCACGAGTTCTGTGTCTGTATCTCTCCATGACGCAAGGGCGACCTCTCGAGCAAAAACGGTCCAGGATTGGCAGCAGACTATTGGTTGATCATTGCCGGACACAGCTGTTGGAATTTGGTGATTACAGCCGCACGCCCTGCCAAGATGCAACAGGCACAGCCGGTTAATTCGATATCGCTGTCGACGATTTACGATACTCGGTAAGTGTCAACCGCAAGCTCACCGAGGTGAAGATAGTTCCGAGAAGCCCCCGAGTCAACGGCTGCTCTTTGCAGCTAGCCGCGACATTCCTGGCTGCACACCCTTGACTGCTGAGTTGTCTCGTCTCTTCTTGTTCAGGCGGTGTGACTGACGACTGCAGGTGTCGGGAGGCGGTGTCTTTGATGTTTTCTTCCGAGCCTTCGATGTCTCTCTGTGTCCCTCGTCGGGAGTGTAGAGGTGCCACGACGGCTTGGTACTACTGACTCTGCCGAGTAGAACTAGGCGGTGATGCGCAGGCGCACCTATCTCGTGATGGGCATCTAGACCTTGGGCCGACGGCTGCGAGCTTTGCTGTGCTAGCTTTGGCCAATGGCGCGGCGGGACGCAGAAGCTGTCTAAAATTATTACCCTCGTGGTGGACTCCGCCACCGCATCACTTGATTTGCTGGGAATCGCCCCGCCATTTGGCTTCGACTGTGGGCGACCAACCCGAAGTTGGTCGTCATGTGAATATCGACAAACCTTTTCCATATTGGATTGGGATTGTCAATTTCCCTCCGCGACAAAGAAAGCAACGATGACGCAGGCGACGCCCAAGGGCGGAAACTACAACGCAGGGATAAGGAGGTAGGGAGTTGACAATTTCCGCTGGACGATGTAAGTGTCAAACTCAAGCAGGGGTTGCGGGTTCAGCGGCAGAAGAAGCAAGAAAGGGAGGCGCACCGTCGTCTGACGGTGAGATGTTCTGTGACGTGATCCTAGGATTTCTCGAAGGCGTCTGCCCATCGAGTTGTGAAAATGCGGCACTTGAAAATGGAAATTGCGATGGACAATGCGGCCTCAGTGCCGGACCGACTTGGACTTCAGCAGATTTTTTAACTCACTAAACCGCAATTGGAGCGCAATGTGGAGTTAGCGTTAGCCTCTTGTTATGGTTCGTCTCGCAGCTTCCTTAGCGTGAGACTTCGACCTTGGCAATGACGATGAGGTTGGGAAACGCATCCTCATCGGATTTTGTTGTGAACTATGTGCGGATGGAGGTCATGTTGCCAATATTTTGAGCCTTAGTGTGAAATTTCAATATCTCTGAGGAGAATTTTGGCCCTCTATGGTCCTTTGAAAAAACACTGGAATGAAGTCCCACGTGAACAGGGTTTGAAGATGAATGGAGCTTGCGCTTAACCTTCAGAAGTTAATCGCCTGTTGGTGCTTACTTTAATTCAACCTTGCGTTCCATCATTACAACTGGCATCCATGGGTCGACAACAACAAGAACAATGACGGATGATGCTCATCAAATCATCAAGGCTTATTTGTCATGGTTGACTTGGGATGTTGTGGCGGTCGACGATATCAGTGTGCACGACGTCGCTCCTTCCGTATCCATGACTCGCAGGTTTCCAGGCGCGAGCTGGGAAGGGACTGAGCTCAGGAGGATCCATCGTCTCCTCCCCGGGACCACCCCCGGGTTTCGGAAGCCACAACGTGCTATCGCTACATCCCTGTGATGAGTGGGCCGATGACTTTGGAGGGACTTGATTGAACTGCCTAGTCACCCAGAGTGCACTTTCACCACCGTCATAGGATTGTTTACGAATTCTGAGAAATCAGCACTGAGGCTGGCTTTCCCTTATGTTTCTGTTTCACGGCGTGTTTGTTGTCAGCCGAGAAGGCCGCATTGCCGCGGGTGGCAGTTCGTGCAAGTTGAGCCGCAAGCGCTGCGATACGACAATGCGATCAAGGTCTCAAATCTGGTGACGACTAGATGGGCCTCAGGTTAATTCTAAGACAAGATGCTAGACACAAGGCAGAAACATTCGGCGCCGTAAAATGGCCGAGGTTGCCTGTCAATGGAGCGACGTCGCCCGGCTTACGTTGTCGTCGACCTATCGGGTTCCGGTCAACGCGGTAATACTTTGCTGCGAAGCCCTCCGTCTCGGCGCGGTGCCGAGTCACAGGCGCCAGGGGGTGGGCTGATGGACCAGAAGCAAGTTAACTAACTACACTAGTTAACGTTAGTGGCCGAGGTATGCGAAACCAACAAGGGCCTCGCGCTGCACTAAACCAGAGCGGCCAAGCCCTCTTCCCGTTCCGCCCGCAAAGCGTCAGCACTTTACCGTCTAATTCACGGTTAAACGAGGCAGCCCGCGTCTACGGCCTTGGACGCCTGGTTTACCTTCCCGCTCCATTTATTTGCTTGTGTGCAATGGGCTACGCAGGAAGAAGACGCATTTGGGCAAGGAAGAGGTCGAGGAAACTCGCTTTGCAGCTAGGCAAATCCAAGAGAACGATGCGGGGCGGCATCATTGATTACCGCCAGGGTGAGGCGGCATGATTATCTCGCCGGTATGTTTTGCTCGTCGTGCATGGCATGGCTAGGAAAAGAAGCTGAAAGCTATGTTTTGGCGATGGCCGTCAACGTGGTCGACGCAGAGCAAATGCACTGTTTGTCACACACAGGCTGCATCCAAATTCGGACATATATTTGTCTGATCCGGCGTCCAATTGGTCCAGCCCAACATACTACCGCGCGGGGCTCAGTCTCCAGCCCGTGGCGATGGCGTCGCTGCTTCGTCGACAACCACATCCTCTCGCAGCGGATGGGCGAGATGCCGGCCCGGGAGTGGGAAAGGCGAGATTCGCAGACACACCGATCATGATGAGACGCACACACACTCACCCTCACATTTACACCTTGCTTGACGACTCACTGCCACCCCGACGACGGCAATTGGTGATTGGTCGGGAGGGGCATTTATGACTCTAATCAGGCTATCAAGGCTCTGTCTGAGAGGACCAGCCGCACCGGCATTCGGAGAGATACACACACACAAGCACACGACGACGGGCGGGCTTTATTTTTGGGCACTCCTTTGCAATCTACGCGTTATTGAAGTTCCCAGTGAATCATGGTCTGGGGATATTCCCACACCGGCGGAGACGAAGGCTTGAGCGGGCTGGCATGGTGTCGTCGACTATGCCGCCATGCCGTGGCCCGTTTCTCAAAGAAAACGTCATGCTGGATGCAGATTCCTCCCTTCCACGACCTGGGAAAGCTAGTAAAGGGTCCACAATGCGAGAACTTAGCTAGTTGGATGGTTTGTGAGAGGCGAAACATGTCAGCCTTGTTCATCACACGCCTGTGTTTCCTTGGGGCTAGCATCTTCCAGGTTGTAAATGTCCTAGCGTCGTGACCTCTACTAGGTGATGTCGCCGCTGCTGTGGAAGCGCATGGCGAGCGCGATATACCGCTGTATATACCCGCTGCATTCGCGTATTCGACATGACACGAACGACACGACCAAGGATTCAGGTTCGCGGTACAGTGGATGCAACCGTTCGCGGCTTGCGTGCTCGAGGCGGTCAGGTGAGTTAGGTGGCCACCATTCCCACTCCCCACGTTTCCAGCTTGATTTTAGCCTATGCTCCCGCCAATGTTCGAAACACGAATGCTTTCACTGCGAACCTCACAGCAATGTTTTCATGGACCCTGAAATGTGAAGAGCAAGAGAGGATTCCAGTCCATTCTTCCTCTTGTCAATACGGAATGTCTCGGGTCTCCTCGTCCCTTGTCTCTCCCCTCTCGACCCATCGAGCCCCATCACTGCACCGCTTGGTAGTGTTGGGTCTAGCCAGCCGAGCCCAAGAGACAGAATTGAGTTTGGGTGCCAGCTGCGGATGGCCACTGCCCTAGA
>Ga0247760_1001518_pt1 | contig 21121 bp, 20 predicted proteins | sample UWRJL171409R4_FD_179936 | JGI IMG/M metagenome (GOLD analysis project Ga0247760, IMG submission 179936) | Plant litter microbial communities from Arlington Agricultural Research Station in Wisconsin, United States - UWRJ-L171-409R-4 | ecosystem: Environmental > Terrestrial > Plant litter >... | reverse complement strand
CGCGCCCTTGAACGACGCCGCGCTCGGTGCGGAAGTCGGTGAATTCGCCTCTGTCGAAAAACTCTAACTCTCGGGGGCAGTTGGGGTCGATGTAAGGGAGGGCGGAGTAGAGGTAAATGATGCGGGGGTTGAGGTTGAGGGAGACGTAGAGGGAAAGGATGGAGGGGGGGAGGTCGTGGGGACCTTGTTGGATGTCGGAGGGGGAAAGATAGCGCATGCGGGCGAGGGTTTGGTAGATTTCGAGCATGAGGGATGCGACTTCGTCGAGGCTGGCTTTTTGCTCGGGGGTGAGCCCGGCGGTGAGGGAGGCGAGGGTGCGGATAGGGAGGTTCATAGTTACGGAAATTGGTGTTGTTCACGATCGTGGAGGTCAAGATCGCGCGGGGTTCAGGTGTTTAGATAGAGAATTCGAAATGATACAGGAGGGGAAGAGAGAGATGGGTTGGTGACTGTTGCCTTTTGTTGTGCGGCGGCAAGGGGGTTCGTGTATGCGGACCTGCGGCACGGGTTTGAGGACACAGCAAACCACAAGCCACCGCAAACTTGCAAAGGATTCCGCAAAAGCGAGGGCCAATTGACGTAATGCGGTCGGGTGGTGTTTGATGTAAGAATACTTTCTATGGCTGTCATGAATCGAAACGAAGATACAGTTCCGCCGCTGCAAATCAAGGGTGTCGACCATTTCTCCAAACCCATTGCGTCAAGTCTCCAGTCCCAGATCGCGAAACAGGGCTTGAAGCATGAACAGAGGCTTCTTCGAATCATGTCAGCAGTATGGCTGGAAAATGTTTGGACGGAAACGCATCTCATTTCCATTGCTTGGCTGGGAACATAGGTAAGTATATACTATCGGTCACCCTTTCTCGTCATGTGGAATAAAGGACTCCCAGAATCCAACCTCCCGAGGACGAACCCTAAGATTGTATACATTGTGCTCTATTACATAAGCGTCTTCGCGGCTTGGCCCCTGCTGCCGCGGATGTTAATAGAGACATCTTGCTAGATCCTGTTCGCTACTTAGGGATGTAATGCCGTCTTCTTCGGGGAGCTTTCAAACCTAATCGAAACTAGAGAAGAGGAAGCTTTGGGTGGATCGGGAGCAGAATATGGCGAGATGCTGTTATCACGGAAGAGTAATACCATTTCGGGCCTATCCGAAGATATGCATAAGCTTACGGAACGAGTGAACCTGCTAACAGCCAAACTTCAAATGACCCTCTTCACCCCGGGATTGGGAATAATGCTGACGGGATTCACACAGGCCATCATCGGGAAGGCCATTGTACGGGCCTTTTACGGAAAGGACGCGTCGTTTTCTTACTGGAACGGTTGATTGCAGGGCGGTCGACAGGGTTTGATGCTCGCGCAGCGATACCCCGATGCATACGACGGCATCATGGCGGGCGCGCCGGGGATTTACTGGCCGGAGTTACTCGCCAACGGTCAATGGCCGCAGCAAGTTATGAAGACATTGGACTCGTACCCTTATGGTTGCGAACTGGATACCATTTACTGCTGCAGCAATTGCCGCGTGCGATGGCCTGGATGGTGTTGTTGGGTGTAGTGGGCGAGGTTGATGCTTGTTTGGAAACGTTTGATCCGTTTGGTTTGGTTGGTAGTGTGGTGGATGAGTGTCCGCAAGTTGAGGATCGAGGACTGATTTGCGTTACCTGGGCTGCAGCTGTAGTCGCCAGCGAGACATGGAAGGGGCCGGTTGCTGTTGGTAATGGCTACCGCCATCTGTGGTACGGCCTCAGTCCCGGTGTGGACCTGACAGGCAACGATCCCTCGTACTAGCCTGGCCCGGACGGACTTGCCTTTACGAACTGCAGCAGTGGGACATACACGGGAAAGTCGAATTCGAGCTTCCCGTGGTTTCAGCTTCTTGTCGCTAAGGACCTATCTTTCAGCCCGAGAAACCTCGCCGACCAGCAGTTTTTCGATATGGCACACGCTAGGAAGCAGCAGTAAGCTTCTATCCTTGGTACTGACGATCCCGATCTTTCACGATTCAGAGACTCCGGAGGAAAGATGATCAGTTTCCATGGACTTGTAAGTTTCTCCACCCCGACTGGACTCTCTGCTTAAGACATCACTTACGTGGCTGCCCCTTTTCAGGTGGACCAAGCCATCCCACAAAAGGGCACCGAGCATTACTACCAGGCTGCTGGCAGCATGGTGCTAAACGTCGACAACTTCTACCGCCACTCCGAGGTCCCTGGTTTAGGTCATTGTTTCGGCGGCCGTAGTGGTTCGCCAACGACTCTCTTTGACCTGCTTCGCGCCTGGGTCGAGAACGGCACGGCACCGGAATCTGCGCCTGTTGAGGTGATGGGGCTGGACGGGGAAGTTCAGCAGCGCAGTCTGTGCCCGTATCCTCAGACAGCCGAACCCACAGCAAGCGCAACTTGTGGAGTAGCCGAGACTGACTGTTAGTCGTGTGTTGACCATCCGCGGCGATCGCTGGGTGCCGGCATGAAGGAGGACCTTTGAACCAAAACTGAAGTACACAACCAACTCGAATGCTTGTAATTAGATGTCAGGGAGGAGCGCCCTGTCGTTTTGTGTGCGCCCTTCCATCGACCACCAGATCGCCCTGTGACCTCACTGCTACCCCCTTTTCTTCCGCGCAACTCCAGCTTCAGGCCAGCACCAACCCCTCAACCACCACCAAAACCACCTTTATTGCAAGCAGCAAAACGACCCCGCCATCACAATCAAAATGCCTCTTACCATTGGTTCCCTTGTCTGGGGCGTCAACGACCTCCCCCACGCCATCAAATTCTGGTGCGCCGCGCTGAATTACAAACCCCTCCGCGAACCCGATGTCGGCTAGGCCATTTTCGTTCCAGTCGAGAGCACCGGGCCGCAGCTAGCGCTAGACGTGATCACATTCGAGACGCAGCCGAGGCAAAGACATCATTTGGATTTGTACGCTGAGGACCAGAATGCCGAGGTGGACAGGCTGTTGGGGATTGGGGTAATGAGGGTGGAGAGGGATTATCCTGCGGATGCGGATTATGTGGTTTTGGCGGATCCCGATGGGAATCGGTTTTGTGTTGTGAGCAAGGGAGGTTGAGCGGGAGACAGGCTCAAATAGGTAGAGAGGGGATGGTGCGGACGGGAAGCGTGAGGTGGTCTTTCAGGGGGGTTGTACCTATGGAAACAAATACCGGGCCTAGCTACTGCTTGAGATTGGCTGTGAATGGGTCGCCGGGGTGGAGTCGGGAGAGATGAGGACCGGTCTCTTAGTGCACGTGCGAAGACTGGGGGGCCATTTATTCAGCGAGGTAGGTAGTATGTAGGTAGCTATTTGACTAGTAGTGTTAGAAGTAGCTCGCTGAAAAAAGACCCCCACGTTGTACTCTCTGGAACTCGCCCTGATTAGGCCATTTCGCCGAAACCTAATTGTCGGCTCGGCATTGTTGCACTGATTGCATCCGAAATTTCGACGTGTAACCCGCAAGTCAAAAGCAAAATAGAGCAGCTACATTGGGAAACCGGCTAGCTATTCTCATGAAGATAGGTAATTGCCATATTTATGCTTTGCCTTAGTTATACTCCCACTTGGGATATTCATAGCACAAGTTGGCGTTGCGTGTATCCATGTAATCCCCCACAATCCCGTCCGGAGCAAGGTCTCCCATAGGCAGGGTATCATTCAGCGTTACCGGCGGTCCTTGTTCCCCTTCCGGGGCACCTTGAGGAGGGCGGTGGAACCCGTCGTAGGCATTCGTTCTGGACTCATCGGCTTGCTGCCAAATCCACCACAGTCTGTCCACCATGGTGTGGTGGAGGAAGAAAATCGGGTCTGGTGGCTACAGGGTTAATAACTCTGAACGCGGCCCAAAAAAAGACCAGAATTCAACTTGCCGTTTGGAGAGCTGCTCGGCACAAGATCCCCGATCTTCCCTACCCCCGAACCTACAGCAACTCCGAAATGAACGGCTGCGTGAGGTCCGCCCTCGAGCGTTTCTCGGAAGCCATCGTAGCTTGAATTTGCGAGGACATCGGCCACTACCTGGGGCGTATACCGATGACCAAACAAATCCTTGTTTTCGTCAAATCCTCTCGCCCAGTTCCGACACAGCCGGTGCTGGTCTACGTTGGTGTCCGAGTATAGCGGGCGATAGTCTTTGAAGGGCCCGTCCTGAACGGGGGGCGCATGATTACCGTGGTTACCTGTTCCCTGTCCGTTGCCGCCGAACCCAGCAACCGGGTCCCAGACCGCTGCCTTAGTCGCGTCCTCGGCATCGGCCACCCAGTCCCAGTACATAGCAGTCCCTTTGTAGCCGCACTCTTCGAGGGCTTTCTCGTACAACATGACAAAGTACCGATGCCATGGTAGGAAGCCAGCAAACGAATGAACTAGGCAATGGAGCGTAAGCGGGTGCTCCGCAAAACTTCCTCACAGGCCCCTTAGGTAAGGTACCGTTATGGTAGAGTGAAAACTTACTGTCATAGTTCAGCAAAGCATGCGTGTAGGCAAAATCGTCGTGGAGTGTTGCGTTTGGTTGTTTTCCGAGACGGGAGGGCTTCTTAGTGATGCAGACGGCGGCGTCGAGATAAGCCAATCTCTCTTGGACAGTCGCTTGGCTCCATGACTTTCGAACACGAGGAGACGTGCACGTCTGACGGGCTGCGAGGTTGGTGCTGGAGGGAAGCGCCGAGACCGCCGTGATCAAAAAGGTAAACTGAATGAATAACATGACGAATATAGTATATCAGCCGCAGATCCGCTAACTGAGAAGCTGGTATTAACGCCTCTGTTTGCCTGTCGCAAGAAAGCAGGTGATGTGTCTCCTTAAATATACAGCGGTTAGGTAGAGTCCGCCATTGCTATCTGTTCTATTCGACATACGGCGATGTCAGAGCACAGTAACTTCGTATAATCTCACTGTCTTTTCGAACGCCGGGTTTGATTATGGACACGGAAATGCCTACGGTCAGCTAGCCAAGACTGGGGACCGAGAAAGGCGAGGAGGATTCAATGCAAGTCAAAGATGACAGGGGTTTCGCATTGAGATCAGCAAATGGGGGGAAGGATGACAAGCCAGCGGCATCTCTGATTGGCCTTTGCCCCTGTCATGCGACTTTTCTTTCAGGTGTCAGCCTAGCTAGGTATGCTGAATAAAAGAACCTAAGGCTGAATAGGTACCCAGAGAGCAGGGACCTGGGAAAATACACAAACCGGTTCTAACACCCCCATATGCCCTTCCAGCCTCGGTTGTGGCGCAGCATCTCACGGTCTTACTCTGCAATTAGCGTGCACACTGTTGCCTAATGCGCTGAGGATTCCAGGACGTGGTAGTCTTATCTAACAACCTTGACTTCTCCTGGATTGCGATCGGTCCGAAATTTATGTCTTGCAGAGGCGCAGACCTTGATTTCAAGAACCTGACCGTTCCAAGGTAGACCAATATTTGAGACCGCGCCTCAAGTATCCATTGTATGCGGGGGATCCTAATGTCGTTTTTGTGCCCTTCACCAACTGGACCCGCGCCGACATTTCCAAGCCTGTTGACTTTTCCCCAGCTGTGGTCCGCGCTGGGAGATACATCACCTAGGAGGACCAACCCGCCAGGGACAATTATCTTTCACCACGCTGGAAATATGCGCTAAAGGCCAGAGGTCAGGAACGTGTTTGCGCTCTTAGGCAAGGACCACTACTATGGGAATTGCTAGATGAAGAGTATTTTGCTGCCGAGGACTTGCTTATATGTCCTTAAGCTCCTTTCTTTTTCTAAAGGATGATATGTTAACAATAAGGGGAGGTTATATCTGAGAGTTTAACAAATGGTGTTTAGTTTAAGACGTTCATATTATATTACAACCTGCTTTTAATAAGAGCTTAAAGGGGGTCCGGATAAGATTACATAAAGTATATACCAGGATATTAATACTTAAGGGGTAATTTAAAGACGGTTTATTAAACTAGCACTTTTAAACGACAATACATTATTATTATAGGTTGCTGCCATTATAATATATGAAGGGAAATCTAAACAGTAGGACATAAATAAATAATATAATATTAGCGTGAGCAACTAGGAGTCCCTTATAGCCATCGTGGTCACGATAATGTCTATTTATACTAGCTATTTAAAAGGTACCTTATACTTTACTCACAGTGTTATAAGTACTTATAGGGCAAGCACTTCACACCACGCAAGCGTTCCGCTCGTGAGGTTTTCCGTGCTCGCACTGCAAGCACTCGGCATATTACAAGCACTTCCTTATTAGCTGTAGGGGCTTGTAGGTCTTTGCACTCCTGGCCCAGTGCGCAGTACCGTGCGTACTGTCTTTCTGCGCTGTTCCTTCTGCAGGGGATTCGTCAGGCTGCGCCAGCCCAAGTGACAGCCTGCAAGGTCGTCACAAAACCACCAGTTGAATCTTCTGGAACACTAGAAGGTTTCAGAGGATTCCAACCCACTCCAGGGCCCCTTAGAACCCCTGAAGCACTCCGAACCTTCTGGAATTCAGGGGGGTGGAACCCTTTGAATCCAGTAGGGCTAATGCTCTACAGAATTAATCAGAAAATTATAGTAGCCACGTTAGCTACTACGTTAACAGAACCACGCAGAATGATTCAGAAAAATATTATTCCATTATTATATTTTAGTTAGTTGTACCTTATAAAAGGCTCTGGAATTCTTCCAAAACCTCTCACAGCCTATAACAGGCTCTCTCCTCTCCTGTATCTAATTCTAGTCAAGCAAACAACTCTACTCAACTCTAGTCATTACATAAGGCACTGCCTTCCGGATCCTCTTGTTCTACAGTGTTAAGATTCACCGTAGCAACCTTATTTACAGCGGCACTGCTCTGAAATTCAGGCCATTGTTTGCTTCCTACAGCGCTTACAGCGCTGTAGTCAGCTTGGACCAGTACTGCACTTCTTCCTCTGAGCCACAGCCGCTGTACTACAGCCCTGTGGGTTCCTGAAGTTTAACATTAGGAGTTGGAGTTAAAAGAAGCCAGATAATAAAGTCCTTAAGTTACGTAATAAGAACAATGTAAAGGAACAGGCGCACAGTACTGCACACTAAGCTAGGGACGCAAAGACCTAAAGCTCCTATAACTAATCCAGACATGCTTTATCTTAATAATGTCACTCTGCTATAAAGCAGGGAGAATACTACAGAGCAGTGCTCTGTAATCTATTAGCATGATATAATAAAGCAATAGAGTAAGGTATAAGGTACCTCTTAAATAATTAGTATAAATAGTTATTATTATAATTATAATAGCTGTAAGGGACTCTTAATTCCTCACATTAATATTTAATTATTCATTTATATCTTACTATTCAGACTTACCTTTATATATTATAGTGATAACGACCTACAGTGATATTAAACCCCTGTTTAGGAGTGCTAGCTTAATAAGCCGTCTTTTGAACGCCCATCTAGTCTTTGGCGTCCTGCCATACGTTCTGTCTTAACCTGTCCAGTCCTCTCAAGGCCTGTGTCAGGTGCAGGTTGTAATAAAAATCTGAAAAATCTGCTTTTCCTTTGAAGTTGCATCTCCACCAATAGTGCTCTAAATCCAAATCCAACTTCAGATTTAGAATCCTTGGATTCAGACCATCTTCGGCATATATTCTTTTATATAGGGGATATATTATGGGACCTACAATCAAGGAGTGTTTCTGAAATCTTCATGCAGTTAAGGCTAATGACGCGGATCGCCTTTTCGCGCAGATCGTCCACAAACCTTATTCTTGTCAGAAGTGCGGCACTCTGGATTCTGTGGAATTGAAGGGGTTGCAACTGCGTCATTCTATTGCTTGTTCGGCTCTCTGGCTCAGCCAGAGAATCTTCCTTATAGCTGTGAATAGTGGCAAGCCGCGTGGCAAAAGCCATGCGGCTACAATTGCGCGTCTGTGGCAATGGTTATAAATCTGTGGTTCTGGTGCTTTCTAGACTCTTCTTTCCGGCACGGAAATAACGCTAAGTACAGCCTGGTACTCTGCGATAAATCTGGGCACATGAAATTTCCTTTTTCATTTGTAGTCCCGAGCTGGGGTGAGCTGTCCGGACCTTTCCCTAATTCTTCCCTGAGGTAGCGTGATCCCAGACGCGGCCGCTGTGCAGCCTCAGAGACCCGTTTTCAGTCCCCCTGGCTAAATTTCCTTTCGGTAAAACGTAGGTGATAGTAATTTTCGTTACAATGTTCTGTTGAAAGCGCGGCACTGTGAATTCTGTGGAATTGAAGGGGTTGCAACTGCGTGATTGTATTGCTTGTTTTTCCGCTCTCTGGCTTTGCTAGAGAGCTTACTATTATAGTTGTGAATAGTGGCAAATGGTGTGGCAATTGTGGCCCACACCAGCTGAACTGACTGCGTCAGTTCAGCTCCCCTGAGCTCCTTTCAGCTCGGATGCCCACACTAGAGCTCAGCTCTGCTAAGGTCAGTTCAGCTCGGTTATCTACACCTTCGTGGTGTTCTGGCCTCTGGCCAGAACCCCCTTCTTTCTGACATGTACGTGTATACTAGGTGTCCGTGTGACTTGTGTTATACGTGCCAGCGAGGTTATATATGCTAGTCAGTAGATCGGGATGCTCCGGCCCCAGCACCCTCTTTCTCATCTCTATTAATTGCAGCTCCATCGATTCGGTCTCTGCCTATTGGTCCTGATTCTTATATATCGATGCTGAGTTGGCTATACTGGTTAGCGTGTTAGTATGCTCCATCCCCAGCACCCTTAAATAAATGTCAAGCTCCGTTACTTTTACAGTCGCTTAGAAAACCAGCTTCACCCCCTTTGCTTAAAAAGAAATTCTAAGCACAAACTATATATCCACTTTTGGCAGACACAGTGTGTTGCAATTCACTTTAAGATATGTTTATATATGTACTGTATAGATTGATTAATCGATAATTAATAATTACTAACTAAGGTTAACCTTATATAACTACCTGCGCGACCTAAACTCTAAGAAACTAAAGTTAACTGACTGTGTTTAATAGGTAAGAGGTATTATAAACGAGAGGCATGTAAACAATATATGTAACGGTAGATTATGTTTAAATCGTAAAGCCGTCTATTACTTCCGTGCAGTTCTCTAAGCCCTTTACTTTTCCTTAGTGGAAGAACTCTGCAGCGCTCTTCTTTCTCGGCATTGTTAAGGTAAGTATAGTATAGTATGGAGTAAATTAAGATTAATGTAAAGGTGGAAGTGTAAGGGTTAGTAAGGTGCAAGAGGGTACAAGGGGGGATAGCCAAGAAGTACGGACGCAAGGGATATAAGAGACAGAAGAGTCGTAATAGGTGGTAGGAAGGAACGAACTGCCTATTTATCTAGCTGCAATCTGAGAATAAGTAGTCGTACGCTAGGTAGTAGAGGACAGATTAAACAGCATCTTTGCGACTGGGAAAAGATAAGTTACGCAGTAGGCAGATATAACTACTATAAAGCAGAACCTTAAAACAGAGAGTGAATACGCTGGCTATAAAGTTTATTTTTTAAGACTACTGTTTTTCCCTCAGGGGGGGGGGGGGAAGAAATGGACCAGCGCCATCTAGCCCAAAACTAATCCCTCGTCGCGTAAAGTTATCATTTTGTAATATAGTAAGCTGGGAGTAAGTAATGGTAAGCTAAGGGTAAAGCGAGCCTGATTTTAAGCTAACTAACCTTAGATGCGGCTCTTTTCATTTTAGCGACTGACTACCTATATAGTCTCATCCGACAATTTTTTCTATCCGAATCCGTATTAGTCGCAAATCCTGAGCTGGGGATAAGCCACACTGAGGGCCGCCTGAGCCGAAATTTACCCCAGCTATATTTACCGTGACCATAAATAGGGTAGTGTGTTACAAGGAAACCTATGCCTAATTTTGGGACACTAGCGCCCCTGCACGTAATGGTAGCTTTCCCTCGCTACGTAACTACCGTTTTCTCTTCCCCACCTGAGAAATCACCGTTATCATTACAAGTTAATTAAAACTTCAAACTTTATACGCTTTATTAAACTATGTGGTACAGGCACTGCCTTACAAAGGCAAAGCAAACCAGGAAAGTGCTATAAGCTAGGAATGGAGTGGAGCTAGGGTGATCCCATACGCCGCCGCCGCACAGCCTCAGAGGCCCCTTTTCAGTCTCCCCCGGCTAAAGTTTCCTCTTGATGGAAAGCTGTTAGAAAGGACGTATAGTAGTACCGGTAGAGGTCCGCCGGCGTGGTCCACCAGCTGCACAACAGCGGCTCACTGAATCTGTAGAAACACATCGCTGGCTTAACTGTCACACGGGAAACTACTGGTTAGCACCGTGGCCTCCTGTAATACCCACGTTCTGGTAAACCACGGTCGGTTCATCAGGCTTCCTTCTCGTGAGTGTTTTCGATCGTCTTGTCGTCCAACTTTTGCTCGCAAATGAGTCCAGAGCTGGGTTGCATATCGAACAACGGACTCGATTAACTCCTTGAAAAGGGACTTGTAGAGTCCAAGCCATACGCCAACACGGCTGACGTGTTCGTAGATGGCCGTCATGCGCTGCACTGTGATACGTTTAGAGGTAACTGAAAGAAAGGGGTGCATCCCTTTTTTAGTACGAATATCATTATCGACGCTTCTGATTTATAAGCCTCTTTCCCTCGACCGCGACCGCCTGTGGTGGATACCCATTGGCTGGATGTTTCCTTGGCGGCGGCCGACGAAGGGGCGCGCGCTCAGGGGCAGAATTTCTTCCCTCCTTCACCCTTCCAGCCTTTGGTCCTTACCCCTGAAATTCCACCTCCGGCAGTTTCAGACATACAGAACAGGCGGATTAGCCTACTAAGGAGCCATGTAAGTCGTACTTTGGGAATATTACTGGTTGAAGTGAATTTGCTGGCTTCCGATTGAGGATTGACCTGCCTACCTTGCCTGATGGGTTGAGACGATGTCATTGGTAGGTCGACTTGCAATGTTTACGTACGTACACTGGGTGGGCGAGTGAGTTTGTCTTTGGTGAAGAGTTGCGGAGGAAAAGGGTGGGATAAAGGAATATCTGGTGATCTGTCGTCAAGAGTACGGCGAGTTTCTCAGAGGAAGACGGCGGCTGATACGGACTGTGTTATTTTCCAGCTGTCTATGTAAACGTCATCTCCATACCATTGAACCGAGATCCAAATCACAATCAGACTCCACAAGCACATCTTCCTACTCTTCTTACACAATTTTCACTTACCTCATAGCTTTACCATCTTGACGTCCTTGTTCCTGGCGGGGATCATCTTTGCTTCCCCGGCCCCGGCCCGGTTATCAAAGCCGACGTTTCGGGCAAGGCCAACTTCACCAGCGGCAACCCGACTTCCCTCGACGCCCAATTCATTGATGCGGCCACGGGCGTCATCGGCCAAGCCTCGGTCTACGTGCACCCAGAAGGCGACGTGTCGTTCGACCTACACGACTGGCACCTAGTGCCAAGGCTACGGCATCGTGTGCGTCATCGCCAACTCCAATGGAAACGCTTACACCATGACCAGCAGGAGCACCGTCTGTTCCGACGTCCCCAGTAACCTCACCACTCCCGCGCCTGTCCGAGATGAGGGTCTTCGCGAGTATGTGGCTACCAAACCGGCGAGCAATATCATGATGTTCTGCACCATGTAGCTCGATACCGACATTGAGATCATCAAGCAGACTCTGCTGTATCGGATCGCGGCTCGGATCGGGAGCGCTTTGCGCGCGGTTAACGTGATTGTTATCGGTGCTTAGTATTAGTCACTACCTAAGTCCCGTAGTACCGGCGGCAGATCCCTTTCACATGAAATTCCGCTTGTTGAGAATCTGGTCCCAAGTGTGGGTCCGAAGTGATTGTTGACTAAGTTAACCGGTGATCTAGGTGTAGAGTGTGGGCTGACGTAGGTTTCCTGATTGATACGGCTTGTAGTTGACAGCTTGTAAGAAAAGGAACAGCCACTGGAATCCATGCTAGGTACCTGTTGTATTGATGCCGGTAGAGACTGTAGCTATGAAATGCAACAACAACAAAAGAAAAAAGGGGGCCATCTAGGCCCGCCTATCCACCGCAAACAAGAACCCCTCCCCCCCCCTTTTTTTTTTCCTCGTGCGCACTCATCTCGCCCAACCTTCACGTCTACACAACAAACAAATGAATGTGATGCCGTGCTGCCCCCGGCCCTATCCCCTCGCCGACGTTCAGTCCAATAAACGAAAGTCCAGAAGTGAATCCCCCCCGACGATTGTGAGTAGGTCTACCATGATAAAACGATATTCACCCTCCTATCCACCCGCACCCCTATGCCTCCACGTCATACTCTCAGCATCCAGCTGTACCACCAAAAGCAGCTTGGAAACCCCTATTGACAGCATCTGAGCTACCTGCGGGGAGGGCAAATGATGTCTCGCAATCGCCATTGGCCAGAGGTCCCGCACCCCAGTTCTGAGGCTGGTATCCTGTACCGCGGATGTTATCCAGCAGGGCGCCGCCGCAGCCCGGATGGCCGTCGCCGGGAATTGTCACTATGTAATGCCACAGAGAGTCCTTGATAATCCGGCACGTGCCATCAAAGCGTTTGGCAAGCTGGCCCGGGTCGGCGGCTGTAGTTGGCGAGGCAAAGGTGCTGCTTGCGAGGGTAAAGGCGGCGACAATTGCTGGGTTGAGAAACATGGTGGCTAGTATGCTTGTTCGATTCCTGGATTGGGCTTGTCTGTGCGGCTAGGTTGAAGGCTTGTGATGGTCCCAATGTCTTTGTGCCATACCGTCCTGAACAGAGCTCTCTTTATATAGCTTTTGGCAAGGCGTTTTACGTCAGCTTATTAACCAGTATATTGGGACAGAGTCTCATGCAGTTATCTATATTGGCTAGGCTTCTACGCCGATTAGGAAGCTCCGAATATCATTGCCACAGCATTACAGACCATGCTCATCACAGTTGTACTGCAGAAGCGCATGCGAACCTACGGCGAAGTAGACTGCAATATCTCAAGATCCAATCGAACCGGGGACCATCACTTGGATTGATTACTGTGGGGCCTATTCGCTGTCGATCTGTAGAGGGGGAATCAGATAATGGGTACCTGGACGGAATGAGCCTTGTTTTAGAATGTTCATCAATCCTATCATCGTGACCGTGGCTGATCCCGAAACCTGACCAGATTTCAATACCGAGCGGTTAGGCGTTTTTTTACATACTTGGTTGACTTTGTGGTATAGGGGGTATAGATCAACACGGCTTCATCTTGTTACGGAAGTATTTGCGCGTTAAAATTGCGGCATAACTAGATTAGGGTCACTGATAGAGGTCACACAAGCACATCACACCTCGAAAGGGAAGTTGGATTTCTTGGCACGGGGGTATTTGAACATCCATTGGTACTCAAGTCTACCGCGCAACCTCGAGGCCGTCATGTGACTTTCCCAAACAATCGCAGTTCTGCGGAGTGCCCATATCGTTCATCAGCCGGCGCAGGATGAAGGCGAGCAAGCTATTCAGCCTCGCTTCTTCGGTACAACTCCAAGGGGGCACTCACAATGATCAATAAGGAAGCACTCTATGGGGCGGAGCGGCGCGGTGAAGACTCGACAGGGATTAACCTAACCTGCAGATGACGCTTTCGGTGGGTTGATAGCGACGATACTGCCGCTCTCGGCAGTCGCTGGGCTTGGCACGGCCGTTTCATGCCCGTTATGATTTGGATTGGTGGTGTTAGACAGGCTAAGATAATTCGCAAGGCGGATCCGGCGGATCTTTGCGTCTACAGGACTCACGCGAAGCGTGGGAGCGGATTAGTCGTTTTCCCTCTCCCTCGGGGCCGCGTCGGGTCCGAAATGTGGACGAAGCGAAGGCGTTGGGCCTGGGTCGAGTCCATGGTGCTTTGCTCTTACTTTGTAAGTCAATCTTTTTACGCTGTGCTCCTCCAAAGACAGAGCTCTGTATGATCCGTGTCGTTTCTTTGTATCTGCTGGTCTAGTTCTAGTTTAAAGTCCATTTCTACACCACTCGTACTCACGAGCTGACAAGTCTCTCGGAGAGTTCCAATTCTGTGCAGCCTGGGGGCTACATCGGGATTTGTCATCTCGCCAAGACGTGCATTTCCCGAATCCGGAATCCCCAGCCGTCTATAGTCGTTCATACACCCCAGTTCCGTCTGACGCTGGCGGACGGCGAAGGTCCAATCGTATCGAGGATTTGTCATCTCGCCATGTTTGTTGGGGCCACAGGCCAGGCCGCCCCACAAAGGCTTGGCATTTGCAGGCCAACACTAGGTAGTTCCAGGGCGGAGGAATTCCTTCCTCCTCCCACAAGCAATAACTGTCAGAATACAGCACTTATAGTTGATTGTAATTGTTCTTGTGGGAAGCCCCGCCATGTGGGGGCCCCACCGTGTGGGGCGTTCCCTGGGTTCTGCCTACCACCTTTTGGTAGTAAAAGGCCCGAGGCTTCCTCCTCGGACCTTTTCCTTCATAGAGCAATACACACTTAGTTCACATCACAGTTGTGGCCTCCCACAGTTCTGTTGTATTGTTGTGTGTGAAGGGAGGGCCCTCTGGGCCCTCCAACAGATAGATTTCTTCCTCGGCCCACCTGACCTTCAAAACAGCTTGGTAGACCAACCTCCTGGCTGCTTATATAAGCAGACAATAACATCACTTGTTTTCTGTGCCTTTCACGAACGATTGGCCAGTGCCCAATACGCCAAGACGTGCATTTCCCGAATCCGGAATCTTCAGCCGTCTATAATCGTTAATACAACCCAGTCCCGTCTAACGCTGGCTGACGGCGAAGGTCCCAGCCTGAGCAAATCCTGAGTAGGGACTGAGCCGAGCCTAAGCTAGGGTGAGCAATACCACGTACACGAGGTCCGAAAAGGGAAATTTTGTGTGCTCAGATTCGTCTCAGAACATTTAAAATAGCCTTGTGCGACCAGAAACTAAAGCACATGTGAGACGGAGCCAGCAGTACGCCTGGGGATATGTTCTCATCATTACTGTCGCAGGCCCAACCTTATTTAGCTCGTTTGTTTCGCGATAACACTACGATCCAGTGTTCTACACCCAGCACGGCCGGATTACGATACAATGGAACATCGCTGTGTGAGATGTCATCGAATATGCAGTGGTTAACCGACAATTCTGTCAGCGTCGTTCTGGCAGCAGTGTGGGCGAGCCATGATTGACGAATTCACCTGTGGAACGATGAACTTAGTGCTACCTTGCTGGCTGTCCCTGGAATACCAGTGGTCGAGATGTTTCTCCAAGCTGATATCGGCACATGTGCATCGTGGCAGTGCACACAACGGCGTCGGTCAGCTATTCCTGAAATAGCTCAGCCCCTTTCCCCGCGTCCCACAGCTTTTGCTTTGGTGTCGGTGAAGGATTCATCAACACCCACGGCTCCTTGCTCAAATCACTTCTTCCAAAATATTTCCACATTCCCAGATCAGAATAAAAGACCATGTTTTCATTCACTTAGCGATATGTCGAGAATCTTCGGTGATGGCTTCGCCAGACACGATACGGGCTGGAAACCCGTCCCGTCTCACCGAGGGACTTACAACATCCTGTCGACTTGTTTCGTCACCTTGGGCCTCTGCATTTGGACAGTGATCCATCTTAATATCCCTGAATACCGTGCATCGTGGCGGCGACATGTATGGAGGAAGCTTGGTTGGATGGCCTTGGGTTTCATTGCCCCTGAGCTGGTGGCGTTCACGGCGTTCCAGCAATACACTGCGGCAAGGAGTTTGACGAGACAGATGAGAATACATTTTCCCATAGACTACAAGAGGAAGCCTGTGAAAAGCCAAGGAGGCTCATAGTGGCCGTGGTCAAGGAGGGAAGAGGTTGATTCAGTATCTAAAGGGGAGACAGATGTCGAGGAAACCTCTGACCTTGCCACGGCGGCAGTCAACGGGAGAAAGCACCAGTGGACTATTGTCCACAGCTACTACGCCGTGATGGGTGGATTCACCGTTTAACTGACTGATGGTGAACTTAATTTCCTCCCGACAATGTTAGACGGAACGGGGAGACACATACGGCTCACGCTTTCACCTAAAGCGCTGCTCTACTTGGAAGAATAGCGACCTAGAATCGTCTCGGACTTGCCAAAGATGCGGATCGAAGACAAAGCAAAGGCAGTATACTCGCAAAGTCGATTATCTGCTTCCAGGGTGCGTTACATCGCTATTGATGGTCGTAGACAAAGCTAACGCCACTCCTAATCACACAGGGGCTCGCGATTAGTCGTCTAAAGCTTAACACCTTTGGGCATGTAATTTGCACCGTGCTGGTCTACTCCCTTTAGTGGAACAAACCACTCAACATAGAGGAGCCTAAGGCTATCACGGTCAAAAGAAGCGACACAAAGCTGGTAATAAAAATCGCCTCCATGCGTAAGGTCTCGAACGTTGATCGGCAACAACCATACTAAGAAGGCTGGAGGCAGTTCCACGTCATTTTGGACACTATCTCGGCGATAAAACACAAGAAGCCGTATCCTGATGTATGGTTCTTCTTCCAACAAGCAGTTTGGGCTTTTGACCAAGCTTGGGCGTCTTTGTGCTCTGATCGGTGAGTCCCTTTACCCAACACCATCATCCTCCGTCCAAGGGGTTCGATTGCTAATCTTGCCCTTCAATTGCACTAGCCGAGCCTCAGTCGACTTATACCTCACCATCGAGCTCTCCCGAGACTTCACTGCCACCCACCTCCTCACCGACCCATCCTTCACCACCGGCCTCCACATTCCCCTCACCAATTCCTACACCGGCCACTAATCCTCTCCCTTCTTCCGTGCAACCATCGCCCCCGGCGCCGATTTCCACTCCCTCGGCCCCGTGCCTCTCCGACCCCACATCGACATCCCCCCCTCCGACCTCCTCCGCTAGACCCTCGCCCAGCTCTCCCCCTATAGGCCTATCCCCCCCTTAAACTCCCTCTCCACCCGCCTTCGTAACTTCCCCCGCTTCACCGGCGTACGCAACGAATGGCCCCTCTACATCGGCCTCGGTCTATCCGGCTTCATCCCCGGCGGTCTGCACTGTCTTACATAGGGTGCGTCCTTCCCAACCCGAGCTGAAAAAGTCCTCTGGAGACTCTCCAGCGTCACCGTCGCGTCGACGGGTGGCCTCGTCGCGCTGATTTTCTCTTGGGAGTTCTTCGCCCCCTTTGGGCGGGGTGATCCGCTAATCGGGTTCTGGTTCGCAGCGAGCTTCTTGCTGTTTGGAGCAGGGGTTATGGAGAGATGGTATCGATCGGGGAGGGTGAGGGGACATTGGAATGTCGTGCTGAGGGGGCTGTAGAGGGGGGCGAGGGGGTTGGCAGCGGTGCCGGTACATGTGGTTGCGTTTGGGCCGGGGGTGCTGGCGTTTTTGTTCAAATTAGTGTTTGACCTGGCGGTGCCGGTGCTGGTGGTGCTGTATGTGGTGGCGAGGGTGTATTTAGTGGTAGAGAGTTTTATTAACTTGTCGCATTTGCCGGGGTCGGCTTATAAGCTGCCGCAGTGGTCGTTGTACGGTCTGCATATTGGGTAGCTCACTGTTGGGGTGAACTCACAAAATCATATCATAACAACCGCATTTAGATACAGGGTCGTCTGTTCTGCACGTCTGCTAGCTCTGGCGTTGCTGCTGATTGTTTCCCGACGTACTGGGTTGTTTTTTTTCCGACGATGGAGCACTGTATCCGGCCCGCAGGTCACTATCACGTAGAACGCTATAAGCTTGCCCCAACTGCTGAAAGGCCTCATTGGCAGCACTGGAATGGACCGTAGCGCCTGGGATGCTGGAACGGCCGGTAGCGTTGATGATGACATATTGCCTGATGCCGCAGAAAGCGCTCTAGCAATCGGCGACCATGGCGTCTACCAAGTCCCCAGATGTGACGAGGAGGTGAGGTCCGTATGATCGTCAAGGCTCCTTGTCGCTAGGAATGACCGTGGCTGCGGCCTCCTTCAGCTGACAGGCCCGGATGTGCCAGCTCAGTTCGAAGGTGATCGTCTTGCCCAAGCCGATTTCCGCACCGAGTATAAAACAAGGGATAGGACCACTGATATAGTCGTTGATAATTCCTAGCATTAGCATGAACAAAGACGGGGGTACTTGGCCCACATGGGGCAAGGACCACGACGGGGAAAGAAATACATACCGGAAATTTGGTGGGGGAGAAGGGTAAATGCCTCCCGGAGGTTCTCATCACCATCTGGCGCTCCAGCGGCAGGGGCCTTACCCTTTGTCTTGAGAATGATCTTGATACGACGCCGTGCGGCGTTGGAGAGATTGCAGCGCCGCTAAAGACGTAGGACTGCTTGATGATGGGATGGCTGAAGCAGGAGCGCACTGCGGAGACTGGGTGAAGGCTGCTCAGGCAATACCGGACCTATTCGCCAGGCTATCGCCATGCATTGGAAGGCTTGGTTTCCTCTTTCCTCGTGCTGGCGGCTGAAATGGGTGCGGTCCGGAGGCGGAACCATGATGAAGACGACGGTCCGGAAGCTAGGAAGGAGTTAGGCGATATGTGCTAGAGTGCAAAGGTTAGCTGGTTTCTTAGCCCCCGTGGTCGAAAGGGAGGCGCGAACCCGGGCTACGAGCTCTTCAACCGCACCCTGAACCGGCAGCTGATTCTCTCGACAAAGGTCTTGTAAGAGAGCTTCGCCCAGAAGTTTCGCGAGCTCCTTTTGCCACCAGTCCAGTTGACTTGCATTGCGCATCACTGTCAGCTCTAGGAGGGGATGGCAAGCACCATAGGCCGCCGTAGATGGTGCTGTCCGTTGGCGGCCCTCCTCCATATCGAGCTTACCGAGAAACTGTGCTAAAGGGGCGAGGCACTCTTCGCAATTGAGTCTGAATGGGCTGTTGCTCGCAACGTCAATCTCAACTGAGCTCTCCTACTCTCGAAGGGCCGTGACCGCGACGTATTTTCCGCCCTTCATATGTGCTGCGCCAAGAATTTAGTACGGATCCGTAATCCAGTCAGGAAAAGTGGCCCCCCAGAGTAGTGGTGCGGGGTTGAACCTGCGCCCCAGCAGAGACGGCCAGTGATGTGTGTGGATCGAAGAGCCACCGCGCCAAGCCATTTTGGGGAGTTGGAGTGAAGGCACTGCCGCGCTAAGCGAGCTGAGCTGAAGGGGCATAAAGGCTGCGTCCCCCAGAAACATCTCACCTCACCTCCACTTATCTCTTTCTGGATCTATCTAACCATCGCCCCGAGTTCTCATCGGCGCCAAAAGCCAGCGACCAACAGATTGCGAGGTTGGAGAGAGATTGACCAGAGAGAAAACAGGGCGAAATGGCGGCCAAGCCAAACGACGCGGGCGACGACGAATCCTCACCGCTCCTCGCCCGGCCGACGGCTAGTTTCGATACCATAACGCCTAAGAAGTCTAAGAAAAGCTTAGGTTCTTCTTTAGAGTCGCCACCTCCTGCTTCGCCGGTCCCCACCACTTCCACTCCGGACTCGGCAGACCCCGTGACTGCGGCACCTGCGGGCCCGGCCTCAGCCACGACGCCGCTGGCAAGCCAACACGAAGCCGTCAAAAAAGCCGATGACGAGATCGCCTGGAGCGAGCCCGCGGGTCTTGGAGTCCGTGGCCAGAATGACGAGAATCTGGTGATATTCCGGCGCGCGGTCGGGATCAACTCATCGCTAACAAGCGCGTGCAATGTGCGATCCCTGGAAGAGGGAAGGAAGCATGCTAGTGGCATGTATGCTGCTTGTATCAAGGAGCAGAGGGAGAATAAGATTGCCTTTGGGCTCATTCGTTCGTTCTCCAGTTCATTCATTCGTGGTGGTGGGTTGAGACATGCAGGCTAACATGGTACACAGAACTCTGCGTTTATGCCAGCCATTTATTGCAGGTCATCATCGGGGCGTCGCTCACAGCTTTGTACGGCTCCCTTTCAATCTCCTCCTCCTCTTCCTCTTCTTTTTCAAAAGACTCCCTGCTTCCAATATTTTTGGGTCTTCTCACTTTGCCCTTTCTTCCCTCGTTACTTCCACCTCCCCCTCTTACCAAGGCAGCACTAATTGAGCAGAGGCCCTTCAGCGGGCGATCATACCCTAACAATCACCATCCTCGGCGCCCTCAACACCGTCGTCGCTGGTGTCTTGGCGCTCGTTAAAGGACAAGGCCTCCCCGAACGTCTCCGCCATGACCGAGCCGAGTTCCGGAAGCTGCAGGACTGGATCGAACAGACGGAGGCGTTGCTGGCTGTAGGTGTCATTGGAAAGGACCGCAAAGAGGTGGGGCTGCTCGTGCAGATTTCGTTTGTCAAGTATAATGCGGCCAAGGCGTCTGAGGAGAATAACGTCCCGGGGAATTATGTGAGGGCTGAGGATTCGCAGAACGGGCAACTTAGGAATGCGATTGCTTAGCAGTCAAAATCGAGGGGGGGAGGAATTAGATAATAGATTGGATAACCCGGCGGTGGAAGGACGACTTGCGAGCAGCTATGGCCGGTGGTGATGTAAAAGATTGGAATCAACAAACAGTAAGTATGCTATATAACCTGGTAATATAATAAGCACGCTACCCGCGAAATCAACTATGGGGAGGTACCAAAACGCTAGTATAAGTAAGGCCACGACAACTCGAGCATGGTGGATGGTGGTGGCTCGAGGCTGATGGAGAGAGAGGAAGAGAGGAGAGAGAGAGATGATGAGAGCTGAGGCTTCTGTGACACGCAGTGGAATCGAAGGCTCAACGATGGGAAAAGTGTGTTATATTTATGCTTCCTTGGCCTTGTTCGGATTAAGCCTTGGAAGGCCTCTATATAATTCCTTGCAGTGGACCTTCTGAATCGCTGGCTGATGTGGTGATATCATCACTATTCCGGTGGCGTGGGCGCTAGTAATTACCACAGTTTGAGGCCATCGCGAGGTCTGGATTCTGTGACAGCTTCCTTTCCCCAAGCAGGTCCCCCCCTTTGTTTCCGCAATTTCCGCAATTTTTAAGATTCTATATGGCTCTGTCCGGCATGACGCATCTCAAAATATTATTCGGTGAGACTCAGATGAACGCCAGGTATGGCGTCGATAAAAGTTTCCAAACCTTGTAGGCATTCAGATTAGGTTCTCGGGGAGAGACCAGAGGCAAACGAAGGGCACTAGACAGCCGCCACCAAGCCTAAATTGGTTGTAGTGGGGCCATTCGCGGCCCTCGGCCCTGTGGACC
>Ga0247760_1001517_pt1 | contig 21139 bp, 23 predicted proteins | sample UWRJL171409R4_FD_179936 | JGI IMG/M metagenome (GOLD analysis project Ga0247760, IMG submission 179936) | Plant litter microbial communities from Arlington Agricultural Research Station in Wisconsin, United States - UWRJ-L171-409R-4 | ecosystem: Environmental > Terrestrial > Plant litter >... | reverse complement strand
CAGCAGCAAGCACCACCCGCGCCGCCAGCGAGCCCCTATCCTCAGCACCCGCCTCCCCAGCCCGCGCAAACATTTCCACAGCAGCCAACGTACGCCCAAGCGTCGCCGGCACCTAGCTACTCGCCCGCCGCATTCCCGTCCAATCCTTCTGCAAGTTTTCCGCAACACCCGCACCAAGCGCCGGGCACGAGTGCGCCGTCGCCCGGTAGCTCATACCCCTCGGCCGGGCCTCCTTCGGCGATTCCAACTACGCCGTTGATCCCGTCAGTAACACCATCAGCCGCTCCGTATGGCTTCCATCCACCACCTCTGCCACATCCCGGCTCCTCCAAACCTCCGGGGGCCACGTCGTTCCCGGCGAGCCAGAAGCTGGGCGGTCTTGCCAGCACCGTCTTTAGCAAAGAAACGCGTGACACTGTTGGCAAGTGGAGCCAGAAGACGGCCCGGATGATTGGTGGTGCCCTCAAGAATGCCACGTCGGGCTCACACGGCAACATGGGAGGGGGACGAACCAGATCCATGTCTGGGTATGAAGGTGACGGGCCTGACATGCCCCCACCAATGCATGCCTATCCAGGGCCATCACCGGGCACGCCAGCCCCAGGCTCAGCTCCTCAGGCCTGGACTCCGCCGCTACCACCAGATAACAGGACACCCCCCGCCGGCCCAGTGCCGGGCCAGCCTTGGCCAGGTCAACAGCCTCCTCAACAGTGGAATCCTCCGGGCGGGCAGTGGGTTTCCAGCCCCACAGCGACTGCCCATGCTGTTTCCCCTCCTCCAGCTGGTGCTCCAGCCGTCGGCTTCCCAGTGACACAGCCAGAACAGGCCAATCCACAGCAACAAACTACACAGGTTGCTGAAGTGGAAAAGACCGGGCCCGAAGCGGACGGGCAGAAAGCCGAGTCAAAATGATGTCAAGCAGTCATCGGATGCATAGTTGGAGTATATATGAGGTGCAAGACGATAAGTTTCCAGGGGGCATGGCGAGGGCATGGCAAGGATAACAAGGGGAGAAAAATTCATTGGGTTCTTTGGTCTTTTTTTTCTTTTTTTCTGTCAGGGCTTGCATATTTGTACGATTAGGCGTAGTGAGAAACTTGTTCGTGTGTGACTACACTGAATGAAGGGTTATGGTTTGTGATCCGCCCCCACGTGGAACAATTTGCAAATCTCCATCTGGTCACTTCAACCCTCCCCCACCCACGCTTATGCCAAAGCTGCGGCGAGAAGGCGCCACGCACAAAGAGTCCAGAACGGGACATGGCCCGTTCGTGAGCTACCTAAAGAGGTTCGGGAAAGAAGGGACCCCGAAGCACAACTGCGACGTGCCGCAGGAGCCCCAGCACCTGTCGTACTGCCAAGAGCTAGCGGCACACCGGAGCCTAGTCCGGGAGGCGTGTGAAAGAGGGAAAAGAAGGAACGCCCTTGGTACCAAAGGGCTGTATGAAGCAATGGTAGGAAACAGGCGTTACGGTTCTTCCCCGAGTAGAGGCCAAGTTTGGACTACGTGCCCTACCGGCGTGAGATAGGTTTGGCTTAGTGCGTTTCCGCCCCCGGGCGGCAGGAAGGCAGCGAAGGAAGCGAGACCCGACCTAGCGGGGGGGTGTTATGTAATCACCACGGTGGTAGCAGTGCAAACCCCGGCCTTCGGCCAGGGGGGGGGGCCACCCTAAAATGATTTGAATTGAATTGGTCACTTCAACCCAGAGACACAGAGGACAGGCCAACAAGCCCAACCAACCAGAAACAACGCCGACTCATACACACAGCATGGCCCGCCACCTCCTCTTGTGCCTCGACGCCTTTGGTACCTTGATCATACCCAAACGCCCCATTGCAGAACAATATGCTGCTGTGGCGCGTCAATGCGGGCTGAAGGATATCCACCCCGCCCAAGTCGAGGGAGCCTTTGGCAAAGCATTTGTAAGATATGCAGAGCGCCATCCGAACTACGGACGGGCGACGGGGATGGGTGCGGAGAGATGGTGGAGTGAGGTATTTATTTATTTATTTTTCTGTCTCTCTTAATGTCTCGAACTTTGAAACTGAGCATGAACGAACCTGAAACTCAACCTGAACCTGAACCTGAACCTGGACCTGAACCTCCAGACCTGAATTTGTTAATGACTGTAGAGATTGGTGGCTGGCTGACGGGAATGGAACAGGTCATCAAAGCGACATTTTCCAGCATCACCGACCGACCACTTCCCCCGGAGCTTACGTCCAAACTGCTGCACAGGTTTTCTTCCGGGGAGGGCTATTCCCTGACGGAGCAGAGTGTGGGTTTGCTTTTGCGAGAAGTCAAGGCTGCTTGGGCGGCCAGAAATGGAGATGGAGATGGCGATGGGGCTGGGATTGGGAAAAGAGTTATGATAGGCGTGGTGACCAACTCGGATGATAGAGTTCCGGGGGTTCTGGACGGTTTGGGCGTGCGAGTGGGTAGTGGGAGGTGGCCTTTGGGTTTTTCTCCCCCTTTTTCGTCAGAGGAAAGGGCTGATATTGACTTTTGCTGCCTGTCATATGATGTGGGTGCTGCGAAGCCAGATAAAAAGATATTTGAGGCGGCCGAGGACATGGCGAGGGGGTTGTCATCATCACCTCTGGGGACCGAAGAAACAGTAGAAGATGATTGGCTGAGGGTTTATGTGGGTGATGAGTTCAAAAAGGATGTCCAAGGAGCATTAGGGGCGGGGTGGAATGCTGTGTTGCTGGAGGGTGGTCACGACACAACTCCCGAGGGTCTCCCAAAGGGAGAGGCGGCAATGTATGGACTTGAGAGGCTGGATGAGACGAAGCGGGTAGATGAGTTGTTTAAGGATGGGAAAGATCCTCGCGCAGTGAGTGTGGGAGGGTTGGATGTTTTGTTAAAGTGGTTGGCGAGGGGCTGATGGTATTCGGGGGCCTTAACCTTTGTCAGCAAGGGAAAAAAGTATAGTTGTGATGCCTGTATACCTGTTAGGTAGGATTCCGATGCATTCAAGAGTAATGTTTGATAGAGATTTGGCATCTCAGAGGTTGGAAAAAGAAGGCATTGAGATTTACATCTACTGTCTGAAATTGTAGGTAATTCAGGTTGTATCCTCCTAATCATTCCCCAAAATATGTGAGGCAATGTCGTTATCGATCTTGCCCAGGGCACTGTCAAGGGTCAATAGAAATTGTCTCGCAATGATTGTTCAAGGGTTGAATGAACTGTAGACAGAATTCGAGTTTGGAATCCATGGGCTCATCTCACTGACTGGAAACGCAATGTATGCGTATATGCGTACATGCCTCGTCCCGTACGCGCACTGGACACGCGTGTGCAAGAGAGTGTGTTAGAACTTGCCAGTGAAGCCATCTTCCCCTTTCCCCCGTCCTTTCTGTCACGACAACCGTTCTGACAGATAGAACTGTCAACATTTGACTTGCATCAAAGAAAAAATTGGACTTGCGGCTGGGCCCCCACCACTGTCCACATGAGAGGCCTTCAACCCCATTTGATCAGACAAAGCGAACGTACCGCGCCGGGAGCACTTCAAAGAAAATATTGCCGACAATATTGTCTCTGGTGCAAATAAAGGGAGAATAGGTCACTTGATCGCTGACTGTTCAAAACATGTTCAACATGCATACATCTCATCTTGTCTCGTATGTGTCAGGTGTCATCAAACGGCAACGAACCAGATTGGACACAATGACTGCATTGACATATCCCAACACACCAATCTGCCTGGTATCCCGAATCTGGAATAGCACAGACTAGAATGTGTGGGGGACTGTAAGTACGAGGACAAAGGACAAAGGACATGTTTATTTTTTCCCCCTTGAAGCTGTAGTCACTCGTCCACTCGGTGAGAGATATTATGCCGATATTGCAGGTACATGTTGGATCAAACTCCACTGAGATGTCCCGTGATTTTCACGTGTGTCTTTCTGTCTGTCTAGCATCCGGTAGGGGAGAGAAAGATAACGTATTACATGTACCACATGTACCTAGGTACCTACCTAGTGACATAAACTAGCATAACTACCTGCCCCTGATCGTCCTAAGCGGATAAGCTCCAGAAACAAGCCTCTTATTATAGAAAATCAGAGCCGAAGTGAACATACACCAGGATGCCGCACAGAGAAGACACTATGGTAGAAAAAGCAGTAGATATGTAGCCCCCTCCATCGCTCTACCCTAGGCATGTACCTAGATTAGATGGGCCACTGACTGTTTACTGGCTGTTATCTGAGTTCTATGTAGTATGGATAGCCCAACCGTTTCCCTTCTTTTTCTTCACACATGGACCTCAACTTGTCCAACACATCGTCAGGATGGAACGTCTCACCGACAACAGTACGCCGCTTACTTAGGGGCTGGCTCTAGACTAGGCTACTTGAAGAGAAAAGACTTGCTAATTAACAGTTCTCTCTACGATACAGCAATAACCCCTTCTTGATCCCTCCCGCTATGCAGCCTTTGGGATCTGTCTTCCAGACTCGACCGAGACTTGATCAGAGTTGACCAGTGTTTGAGCAAAACCTGAGCTGACTCAATAGGTTTGTTTTCACGCAGTCTTTTTACGTTTTTGGACACTCAGTTTGAGAAAGCCATGCCCCAATCCCTCGTAGTTAACCCATTCCTTAGGTAGTTCGAGCCCTCATGTTCTTGCTGTCGTTCGTGCTCCTGTACAATGCAGATAAAGCCTCTCTGCACGGGCCCGGATTACATGTATCCATACCCTGTCGGCGAGGTAAAAACGTTAAGCACCTCACGCCACATGCATATTTGAAGCTAACATGTATAGGTCTAGACTTGTCAAATACCGGTAGCGGCCTCGACAACATTTCCGACTCTGTACGGCTCCCCCACAAACCGGACCACCACCACCACCACCGCCACCACCGTTGTCCCTCCACAGCCGCCCCTCCACAGTCCACTTGCTTTCACTAGCAGCACCTTTTCGTTCGTGTCCCCACCCTCCCGGTAGCCGAGACGTAACATTACGGCAACGTCGACCAAAGGAGTAGGAGTACCGTGTACCGTACCTACGTCTACAATGTACAACGTAAACGGTATTGGCGGTTGTGTATTATTTCTGCCCTCAAGAAAAGTTGTATTATACGATGGAAGGATTCCTATCGAGCCAAAAAAAAAAAAAAATCAAATGTACAGTTATCAGATCCAACACCGAGCGGTCTGGCCTCCATTCGCCTCGGTTCGAAAAGCAAAGTCACAAGTCACCCACTACAGTCGAGAGAAGTCATGGCTCCAATGCCAGGTCGTACTTTATTCGTTGATGCGCTTCAAACAAATCTTGTCACCATCTACATGTGTACAGCGCCTCGGTCGCCATGCGCCCACACTCAAGCCCACGCTTCCATGCCTTGCCGTTGGCGTTGGCGGCCACATCCACTGACCCCGCCCATTTTCAAGCCCCCGCTCTATCACCGCCGCAAGCAAATCCGACATTGATCCTTGTTCAATTAAGGGGAAACGAGGAGACCAAGACTAATCAACTCAAAGAAATATGTCTCGTGAAAGGTGAACTGCAAAAAAGAAAGGAAAGATAAAGTGTAGTGTGGTATCTTCTCAAAGTGTATCAAAAAGAATTGGGACTACAAATCGTAGGGGTCCTTTTCTCTTCCGCTTGGATTTTGAGGGTTTCCATCTTCTCTAATCCGACAACAAAAAGGCTCCCAAACCATGTCTGGCAATTCGATCCGGGCTGGGGGAAAAATAAGAAAAAGAAATCCGATGATTCGTATGTGTGCGTGTGCATGTGTTGAAAAGAAAAATGTTTGTTCATTAACGGTTCAGCCCGTCATCTCAACGTCTTCTGATGGAGGCGCAATGGCTGGTGGAGCCGGCGACGCAGCGGCCCATTGCGGGGGCAGACCCTTTTCAGGCGCCGACGAACCTTCTGGCTTGTCCTTGCCCATCAACTCACACCACTCCTCCGCTGTCTTGATGGTCCTGTCGATGACATCACTGACATGAGTGATCATCTGGATGCCATCCTTGGCGAGGATAACCACCCCACTGGCGCCTTCCCGCATGGCTGTCTCTCGATCGCTGCTCGACGCCCGTTCGCCTAGGTTTTGGTGGGCGAGGTGGGCCATGAATCGCTGTGGCAGACTGGTAAACTGCTCGTGGACGACATTCCGAACATTGTCGGGGAGCGCGCTGCCGGCGTAGTTGGATACAAACCTGATCGCTAACACCAGACTCGACGCAATGTCCTTCTTCAGTGCATCCATCCGCGCAAGGAGCTGCTTTTGATCATCCGGGGTTTCTGATGTTGACGCAGATGTGCCCGCCGAAGCCTGTTCGTCATCTGTCTTTTTCTTCGCTGCGTCATACTGCTCAACCACGCTCTGGAGGTTGCTCAGCGTGTCACCAACATAAGAGTTCACAGATCGTAACTTCTCAAGACAGCACTTCAGCTTCGCCAAACTCTCAGTCCGCATCGCAACTCCCAAGCCCGAGGTCGAAATGACAATGCGTGTCTTCCACTCAGACTCGCTGGTCCCAGGTCGCGTCATCTGGCCCTCCAACACCTCGCTGTACGCTGGTGATCTCTGGTCGTCATAAGCGGGCAATGTGTCGATGGTGCTCACCGACATTCGCCGCTCATCCGTTGGAAAGAATCGGTCGAATGAGTCGGTCTCCTTGTCGCTCAGCCGTGCCTTACGCCGCTTGCTACTGCCACCGTCGAGATCCACGCCTGATTGGTGCTTTCTAGATTGTTTTTGCCTGAATATCCACCGTGCTCCTGATTCAAGGAGCGGTGTCTTGCGTCGGACGTCGCCGACGACCTTTGCTATTGGCGTGAGGCAGCCCTCGAGGTACTCGGCTCCTGTCTTGAACTGCGGGGATATATCCTTGCCCTGGTTGTATACGTTGTAAGCAGAAGCTGAGACTCCTACAGCTGTGGCCAATATTGGGTGGTAAGCGGTAATGAGCGACAAAAGTGGCTCCTGAGGCTGATCGCCTGTACTGTCGCGAGGGGACGAGACGGATGTTGGTTGTTCGCCCGGTGTCGCGGGCAAGGGCGTATTCCGATTCGGAGGAGATGATCCGAAATCTGTTTACTGGTCAGTCATTGCTTCGCGCCGCGACCTGTCTCTTTCTATCGCACCTGTCCTTAGGTTGCCCAGCGCTTCCGCAGCCATGCGCACATCCGGGTCGTCGAGGCTCACACTGGCAGACCTCCGGTCGTGATAGCGCTCCGACGACGTGGAGCTGCCCTCACGATCGACCCGCGAGGGTGTTTCACCGGTCTGCATGCCGGGGGAATAGTATACGGCCAGGGGATTGAGGTTGGGCCAGCAGGTGGTTGGTCGTGGTTCCGGAGAGGGCGGTAATCCGTTTGTTACCGACGACAGCGAGGGTAGTGATTCCGGCACGCCCTTCCCGTTTTGCGACTGGATCGGCGCGAGTTCCGTCGTCGGCTCATCGAAGGGGCGCAAGGTGAGGGGCGAGTGTTGGTGACCCCGGTTCGCAACATGATCGCCGAGAAACTTGGGATGAGAGTTGTATTGAGGAGGGGAGGGGAGGGGCGGCGAGGGCATAGCATTCAGCGCGGACGGGTCCGCTAGGCGTTGGGGCTCAAGGGTCGGGAGTTTGGCGTCAGATGCGCTACTCATTTGCTCTCCATGAGGAATCGGGGGTTGGCGCTGGCTGGGAAGCATGTGGTCCAGGTCCATCGTGTCCACTTGATGTTGGCCTGAACTCGTGGTGGACGAGCCGAGTTACTCCTGCGAAGGCGTCTTCATTTGCGGCAGGGATCAGACGAGTGAAGTCGACTCGTCACCCCACTGCCTCAGGATGTCTCGCAGTCGCGTTTCGCCGTGTGTCGAAATATATGTTTGCCCGTTCCCCAAAACTGCGGGCAAAAATCGGTTGTTTAGGGGGGGTGCAGTGGACAGAAGGCAGAGGGAGGGGGAACATGGACTGGGGGCGACGCGATAATAAGGCAGGGCGATATCTGCATGGGATGGATACGCAAGGGCCCGTCAGAACGACGCCGTGTGTCTGGGCAAGCAGGGCTTGGGGCCGATCTCAGCAGAGAAGGCCAACGTGGGTCAGTATTTGGCTGTGAACACTGAACAGCGACTTGCCGCGGGCTTGCATCGTCCTGCGGGGGTCGGGGGCAAGCGCTGTCGATTTTTGGTCGCTGCGTGTCCCGCTACCTAACCGCTCGTTCGGGATGTCACACTGAGGTCAGGCGGTCCCCATTCTCCAACCGCAGGGTCCGAGGCTTCATTGGGGCTCTAGCCTGAGGCGGGCTAGCCGCAGACAATTTCAATTTTTTTTTTTTTTTTTGGTTGCGGATAACTCCACCATTCTCTCGCAGTGCCTATCGCCTGCCCGTGACGGACGTTACGGGGAGCCCTCTGCGCCGGAACCTCGCCACAAACCTATCGTGGGAGAGCATTAGGGGGTCGCAATGCGAGATGGCATGAACTTCCGGGACCGAACCGGACGGGATTTGCAGTGGCGCCTCCCGTGTCTGAGGTTCTGTCGTTGGCCGGGTGCACGAGCACATGAAATTGAGACGAGCAAATCTGGAAAGAGTTGAAGAGGGGACCCCAGCCCTCGCACCCACATGCCACATGCCGAAAGAGTCTTCGGCACCCAACCACATCGGGTGTTCTAGCGCAGAAATCTTGCAGAACACTCCGGTTTCTTTGATGCGACGATGCGGCCACCATGACGGATGTCTCAGATCTTTTAGGTTGGCAGGAACACAGTACGACCTGTCTCGCGACTGCGAAACCGTTCCTTGAAATGAACCGTTGCGGTTTGATGGCGACCAAGCAAGGTAGGGGACGCCAAAGACGCCCCAACCGCAGAGGGGGGCACGTGTCAACGGCGCCGCGCCGCTTGTCAGTGTCGGCTCTCGAAGTGCTTTGTCATGCTTGGCGCCGCCAGTCACATGCAAAATCCCTTTCGAAAGTCTCATTCTCCAATATAATAATAGAGCACTGGACCAGCCTGATGAGGCATTCGCCACACAGAAGCTGACGGCCAATTTCCCATGTGAATGTTGTCATCCTGTAACGTTTGTCGGTGGGCGTCATTCGAAGGTGAGCGCTAACCTAGCCAACTCCAAATGGTCTTTCCTTCTGGTTTCTTGAATCACTTAACTCCGGGCAGGGCAGCGGGTTGGCAGACAAGATACATTAGATCATCCGACAGTGAATCCCGCATGCCGATTCCTGGAGCCTTTAGACAGTGTGCAGAATCCCGCGCCTCGTACTCGGTAGAATGGGAAGTTGTTACACAGACTTACGCCTGGGTTGGCCGAATAGTGCCGAAGCATCCCGCCCAGTCTCGCGAGTCAAACGAAGCAAACAGTGCCCTTGATAACTTCTTGTGCAAGGTGAAGCTGAGTAGTAGAGTGTTCAACATCATGGACAATCTCCTCCTCCTCACGATGGGGGCTCCGAGAGCACTTGACTCACTATCATTTGCAACACTGATGGATGTTCGGTGCCTCTGACGCCGCTCAAGCAGTAGGGTTTGTGCCCCAGGAGGAGCAACATACTTGAGCAGCTCTTAATGGCAACGTGATGGCTTCCTCTCCGCGTCTCCAAATCGCAAATCCCATCTATTACGACACGAGCTGGAGCCGACAGAATGCCGGTCCGATTGTGCGCGCAATGGGATGCACTGTCTAATGGACGCGTTGGAGAGAAAGGAAGAAATGTTTTCCTGGCGCAAAATTTTTGCAGCCAGAAATACCCCCGCGGCCAATATGGCCCGAGCTTCTGACCCCACCAGCGGGCAGATCGATGAAGTGGGGCAAGCTGGACGTCTGGGTTTTGTGGCCTGTGCTCAGAGAAGTGGCATCTCGGTGCGGTGTGGGACGAAAGCAGCTCCTGAATCGATGCTGATGTTATCATTCCGGCCAACGTCGACAACCACCGAACCCTCGCTGCTTCCCCCAAGACCTTCCAGAGGGTCTCAAGACACACTGCATATGCTATCTCATAATTGAAACGACAAATCTCGGGCACCGGACGGCTAGTTCTCGCGCCAATCGATCGCTGGGAAATCCCCTCCACACTCTCTGAAAGCAGCCCCGCCGCCGTCGGTGCCAGCCCGAGTCGCACACTTTCAACATGGCGTCTGCTATTTTCTTTCTTGACCTTAAGGGAAAGACCCTTCTAGCGCGGAACTACCGCGGCGACATTCCCATGTCCGCCGTGGAGAAGTTTCCGATCCTCCTAAGTGAAGCAGAGGAGGAATCGTCCGCTGTGCCGCCATGCTTCTCTCACGAGGGCATCAACGTACGACTGCCCTGCTATGATAATTGCTTGGTATACTCTGACGTGTCTGTAGTACCTATACATTAGGCACAATAACCTTTACCTCCTTGCCCTCACCAAACGAAACACGAACGCGGCCGAGATCCTCCTGTTCCTGCACAAAGTCGTCGAAGTTTTTACCGAATACTTTAAGGCTCTGGAAGAAGAATCCATCCGCGACAACTTTGTTATCATCTACGAGCTGTTAGATGAGATGATGGACTTTGGCTACCCACAAACTACCGAGTCCAAGATCCTACAAGAGTACATTACGCAGGAATCGCACAAGCTCGAGATCCAAGCGCGACCACCCATCGCCGTCACAAACGCTGTGTCATGGCGTTCCGAGGGTATCCGATACCGCAAGAACGAAGTCTTCCTCGATGTTGTTGAGTCCCTCAACCTGTTAGTGTCGGCCAACGGAAACGTGCTGCGATCAGAGATCCTTGGCGCCATCAAAATGAAGTGCTATCTGTCAGGCATGCCCGAGCTGCGTCTGGGGTTGAACGACAAGGTTATGTTTGAGACAACGGGCCGGACAACACGCGGAAAGGCCATCGAAATGGAAGACGTCAAGTTCCACCAGTGTGTGAGACTGTCGCGTTTCGAGAACGATCGTACCATCAGCTTCATCCCGCCCGACGGCGAGTTTGAGCTCATGTCGTACCGTCTCAATACGCAAGTGAAGCCGCTGATTTGGGTGGAATGTGTCGTTGAGTCACACAGTGGGTCTCGCATCGAGTATATGCTCAAGGCCAGGGCCCAGTTCAAGCGCCGTAGCACGGCAAACAATGTTGAGATTATTGTTCCAGTCCCGGATGACGCAGACACCCCACGCTTCCGAACCAATGTTGGCTCAGTACACTATGCTCCGGAGCAGAGCGCCATTGTATGGAAGATCAAACAGTTTGGTGGCAACAAGGAGTTCTTGATGCGGGCTGAACTAGGGTTGCCAAGCGTCAGGGGAGATGATGAACATGGTGGAGGCATGACTGGTGGCTTTGGAGGAAGTATGGGTGGCGTCGGTGCACCTGGAAAGGGCGCCAAGAGGCCAATCCAGGTCAAGTTTGAAATTCCCTACTTTACTACGAGCGGTATCCAGGTTCGCTATCTCAAGATTACTGAGCCCAAGGTATGTGCCTCTGAGGTTTTTTTTTTTGGGATGCTTTGCTCACCACGTCACAGCTTCAATACCCTTCGCTTCCATGGGTACGCTATATTACACAGTCTGGAGACATCGCCGTCAGGTTGCCCGACGCGGTATGATCAAGGGTGTGAGATCAAGATGGCCAGATCGAGTCGGATTTGTATGGGTCATGGATAGTAAAACGAGGCATGAGACGTCCGCATAGGACAATGTTAGAAAAGCGAGTCAAAAGTCATAGGCTTGTTATGGCGTGCGTGGGGGAGGGGAAGCGAAAGGGAATAGGGAAATCGTCCGGTAGTGGGCACGATCCTTGACTTCATGTGACGGAAGAGTCCATACGACTACCCTTGCCCTTGAACCCCACTAGTGGTAAGACCAGACGTCACTGACTCCGTGGGCAAACCATGTGCGCCCAGAATCACAAGAGATGCTGGTTCATACCAAGATATCCCATGTGTCACATCGGCGAATTCGAACCCTTCCAGAAGAGCCATGCCGCAGGCAAGCTTATTCAAGCCCATCACTCCCAAATTCATGACCAGAACCCGAATCAGGGGTGGGCGAATTCTTTTATGTAACGCACGTGAGATACAACAATAACGACAGGAGCCTACGTTTGACAAAAACAAAACATGATGTAACAATCAAATGTCGAGACAATGGCCCTCCTACTTCGAACCCAGCTTCGCAATGCACCAAAATCAGAGATAGCCATCCATCGAAAGCAACAGAACACCACACAAACAGGATAGGACAGGACAAGACGCAAAACAAGTAAACGCAGTAAAGGTATCTTGGTAGGCATGTACTCAGCCCTCCACCAAAATGCTCCCTGGTCCCCACTCCAAATCATCGAGCTTTTCCCTGGCCTGTTCTTCAGTCTGATTCTCGGCAAGCTCGAAGCAAACTTGGACAAGGAACCCACGGGGGTTGTCTTCATGTTTAGGGTCTGTATGACAATCATGTTATAGTCAGTCAGTGGCTTGGCTTGTCTAGTTCTCGTGAATAAGAAGATTGAGATGGGAAGAAGGTCGAAATGCAAAAAAAAATAAAAAAATAAATAAAAAATAAAATAAAAAGAGGGCACTTACACCCATGCGGCGTGTGTCCTGGCCCACGCCACCTCTTTCGATCCCACATTCCAGAGTTGAATACGTCGCTGGCATACCCCACATCACTATGAAATGCCATGAGGGCAATCAGTAGCGGCAAGTCTCCGGCGAGTCCCCTGCTGCGGGGGATGGCGCTAGACGGCAGAGTGTTTCCGAAAGTGGAGGGTACCAGCGATGGCATCCACAAGGGGTGGTGTCCGGCCACGAAGGTGTTACCCTTGCATTCGGCGTTGACATAAGAGATGCCTGTGCCATCCCTATGGGCAAAGTGCGGGATGTTCCAGCAATAGTGCTCGCCCGAAGCTGAGGAAGAGGGTCGGCAGCGGCAAGGAAGTCTCTGCCGAGAACCCAATGAGGCGTCGTCTTGAAGGACGATGATGGGGAGGTGCGGGGAGCAGGAAAAGATGCTGGCCGTCTTGTAGATATGCGGGTACCAGATCTGGCCATATTGGTCCACGTAACAGATTTGGCCCTGAGTACCCATGCCGTTCCTGCGTTCCCATTGGTACCCAGGTGCAATGGAGACTTGGCCTTGTTGGTAGCGGAATACGGCACCAATGTATTCGTTTTCGTATGCGGTAGGGTTGGTAGGCGGCACGTAGTTGAGCCATTGGTCATGGGCGCGATCATTCTCATGGTCAATGACGAACTCGTTGACAATGAAGAGAAATGAAGTGGGCGCCGGTCTTGTGCTGCTGCTCCCAGTGCCATCTTTGTGCCTTGACGAGCGGTGTTTGCCCTGGACCGACTGGTTAGAGAGTCGCGCCAAATTGGGTTAGCAAGAAACATACACTGCTTGACTCCATACTTCGATGGAGAGGCACGGGGCTGTTCGTGGTCGAGTTCTTGAGATGGGACAATCGAGTGTTGAGCTAGCGGAGAGAAGATATCCTGCCTCTATCTCAGGCCACTCCAAGAACATTATCGTGCGCTGTCAAATATATATATATATCACAATTCTCACTTCTAAACGCCAGCAACCCAATCGAATCTTTCCACAATTATTCATCCCCGCGGTTGCCGTTGGGCCGATTCAGTTGCCACCACCGCATTCGAAAGTTGATAACCACAAAGCCAAGTTTTGGATGCTCGACTTCCATATACGTGGTCCGATTTTTGCTGCTTGAAAGTGATCCTTAAGATCTTGGCATGCTGGTGCCAGATTCAATCCCACGACTGGCCGTAGTCTGACATGGGAACCACGAGAAGATGTTTGACTCACTCGTGCGAGAGACAATATCCGCAACCCAAACGTTCAGCGATAAGCAACAGCCGGGTCTGCCGCTACTACCTGCTAGCTCTGTACTAGGCGTGTAGTGTTGCTATTGGCTAGAACATGAGCGGGAGTTGAGTTCAAACCTGAACCGAGTGTTCGGCGATACTCCCGCCTCCGTTATCCAGTATGATCATAGTGTTAGTAAGCCCCGGTTTTTCTTTGTGTGACTGTCTTCTACTTGTCAACCTCTACGGAGCAATGGAATCTAGAGCTGTGACTGGCGAAGACTCTGTTTTGTTTGCCGCTAGGGACGATGTGGGTGGGCCGGCACAGCTCGCTGTCTGTCTCGGATGCGGGATGAGGATGCGGAGAACACGGGAGAAAAAGAGCAAAAGAAAAACCCATGGAAGATTCAACCCACGCCATCCTGGATCGTCTAGCCAATTGCGGCGGATCATGCAGCTTAAAGAAGCAACTGCTACGCGATGCTGTGCAACGCCACCTGAGCCCAACCTCCGTCTCAGGCCCTGCCAAGGGCCGGGTATCGGCACACCACCAAACATGTTAATTGCTAGGCCGTGAGGAAGAACTGCCAGATGTGGGATGAACAATAGAGAGCAAAGATTCCCAAAGTCGGCACACCGCTTCAGGCGGCAAGAGGATTCTCACTCTCGTCCGTTGTTCTCTTTGGGATCTGGGGTGGGCGGGGCCGCGGCAACACCAGGATTCTATCCCTGTTGTGACACATGTTCGTTCAAGCGGTTATCTATGAGTGGCGGTGAGGATGTGCGATCCAGTGAAGGCGGAAATGGAACCGATATTTTTGACAGGCCCTGGAGTAGGTATTGACATGGCAAAAGCACTCGGTGCTGCCAACTGCGACCTCCCGAGGACAACAAGACTCCCAGGTGGATGGTACTGGTTGCTAGGGCAGCATTGGGCACAGCGTCATGTACCCAGCATGATGCGACACACACCTGCTCGAGCGTCACATTTTTGGCTGAGCCCAACGCCCAACTCGAACAGTTGGTTTGTGCAGTCGTTCTCCAGTCGCAACCATGCCCACGTTTGCTCCTCTTGGCCACATCAACAGGACCAGCCGTCATGTGTGTCGAGTTCATATCCCCGCGGGGATAACACAGAGTTGCAGTTGAGAGGAGGATCCTTTTGGGCTTGACTCGGCTCATGCCGAATAGCTGATGGCTGCCGGTGTCTTGGCTTTCGGGGGCGGGAGCGCGCTTTGGGTGCTGACTTAATCGGAACATATGCATCCTTCCCAACTTGTCGACGCTCGTAGATTGCTCAAGAGGAGGTGTCTGCCGTGGCTTACCAACCCGGAAGGGAAAGTGTTATAGCCGTCTGGCTATGAGCCCAGGTTTAATACGTAGCTTTTCCCATCTCTCGTTGAGCTACGGCTGCTGGAGTTAACATTAGCCTGAGTTTTTCAGCAATTGGCTGCGTATATTATCATGATGCGGGGCCACCAAAGTCTGGGCATATCAACATAGAATATAACGTCCGGCAGATAGAATTTGCGGAATTGGCCACTTACCAATGTCTTCTAGAAGGAGACGGAGTTATATATATGCCCAGCTCCAAATTGTGAATACTTGGCTGTCCATACCCTTGCAGGCACTGCTTTCCCTTGAACATCCACTGATCTCGCCCTGTTTCCACCGACAAGACATCAAGCATCGCGACTATTGACATAATGCTCGGATTGTTTCTCGTTCTCGCTGCCAGCGGCACGGCGCTTGCGGCCGACTGCACTCGAGAGTTCCTCAAGGGAGCGGCCGACAGTTTGGTGGCGGCGCAGGTTGCCGGAAACCCGGATCTGTTGAAGCCAGTGGCGGCGACTCTGGCGTACAATGAGAACCAGAAGGTGGCAACGTTCAAGAGTGGTATTCTGGCAACGGCTCTCAAGAACGAACACAGCCGCCACCTCCTCGACACGACCCAATGCGCCACCTACACTGAGTTTGTCTCAGCCACCAGTGCCAAACCGTATGTGAACGGCTACCAAATGTGGTTTACCGATGGCGCCGTCTCCAAGATCGATGCCCTCGTCACGACGACTGGCGACTGGCTCTTCAATGCGACAGGTACTCTGACGTGGGCCAAGAAGGAGGATTGGGGTGAGATCCCTGCTGAGAAGCGCGACTCTCGCGCCGTCATCAAAGCCGGCGGCGATGCGTATCTCGATATTTTTGACGACAAGAGTGTTGTCGTGCCGTGGGGTCGCCCGTGTTCTCGTCTCGAGGGCGGCGCGTACACGGGCAATGGCGGGCCCAATGATCGCTGCGACGTCGGCATTCCCGATGGCGTCAAGTTGGTGGACCGCAAATATGTTATCGACGAGGTCGTGGGTGCTGTCGACATTATGCTGAAGTTTGGCAGTCTCCCGGACAGCCACGAGTTCCGGCTCGAGGGAGGCAAGCTGAGGTTTGTACACACGATTACGCCCATGAATGGCAGCCCGGGGCCCAGCGTCGGAAAGGGCAAGGGCAAGGGGAAGGGAAAGAGAAGAACTGTCTACTAGTGGCGAATCGCGGGCGCGGGCAGCGGTATGCAATGACAGAGGGACGACTAGGAGAAGGTTAACTGCCCGGTCTTGCACTGAATAAAATCAAAGTTCGAATTTGCTTGGTTTCGTTCCAGTCGTCACAGTTGGGTAAAGGAAATCATTATGCAGCGATCTGGAAGGAGCGATCCGAGATGTGAGGGGCTGCGGGCGTGAACAAGCGTCTCATTTTTTGTTCCCTATGTCTAGTGCCTTCCTCCATTGACAAACGTCTTCCAACAATTCAAGCACCCCCACCACTTTATTCCCGGCCTGGCAGGCCAATACTGGCTTCCTGGTGTCCCCAAATTTGGCCATTCTTAATCGGCCGCGTCAAGTCCGTGACTGGAGGACGGCCCGCATTCCCGCGGAACGCCGGCCGTTTTTCTACCTCTGTCCCCACAAGTATTTCTGGCTCCGCACTGACTCCGCATTCAACATCAACATCATTGTCAACGGGCAGCGTGGACATTGGTTGTCGCCTTCGCCGCTATGAGTACCCCCCACGACGACATGGCCGACGCTGATTCCGGAGACATGGCCCTTCTTCCGTGTGGATCCGGATTTACTGACCACGAGTTTCAATCAGCCAGCGGCACTGAGCTGGCCGTCCGTGTCTGGCCTGCCAATGTCTCGGCCCCGGCTCCCTTCGTCCTGTGGACCCATGGCGGAGGCTTCATCGGAGGCTGTCACTTCACGCCCCGTCCATGGCTCGACCCCGGCTTCCGCCAACGTGGTTACCATCTAGTCTCGCACAACTACCGCTTGGCCCCCCAGGCTTCGATTGAGCAGCAGTTGGCTGACTGCCTCGAGTCCGTCGACTGGTGCCGCCGCCATCTCCCTCATCTTCTCGGCGCTGACAAGGTTGACGTTGACCGATACGTTCTCTGCGGCGAGTCAGCAGGAGGCCATTTAGTCACCTTCATGGCTCTGCACTTGCCGGATCCCCAGCCTAGAGCCGTCGTCGACATATACGGTGTCACCGACTTTGTTGCCATGAAAGATCTGGACAAAGAGCAGGCGCCCGAGGAATGGAATGGAGAGTTCGCCGCACAGGAGCTTGAGGACTTCTTGGGCGACCGCGACTCCGACAATATACTTACCGATGCGCTGTCTTGGGCCGAGATGAAACTGTTCACCGAAGCGCAGCTCAGCCGTTACTGGGGCTCTGACATCAAGTACGAGAAGCGTATTCGCTTACAGTCCGAGCTGCACAACTGGCGGTCGCAACATCCAAAGGGCGTGGCTCTCCTGATCAGAGCGTTGATGCACCCAGAGCGGTTCGACGACAAGAGTGGACTTGAGCAAGAAACTCGGTCCGTATCACCTCTGCACGTCCTGAGGGAGCGACAGCAGCAGGGCAACGCACACTACCCCCCTACGGCGTTTCTGCACGGGACTGTTGATGTTGATGTCCCGTTGAAACAGAGCCAAGACATGGCTCAAATACTCAAGGAGCTCGGAGTTCCGACCATTGAATGTTACGAGGAGGGCCAAACTCATGTTTTTGATCAGAAGTACACCGTATGTGAACGTCTTTTCCTCGTCTGATGACTGTATTAACGGTCGCGGTGTCGTATTTAGGGACCGGAGGTGCCAGGGTGGGATGAATCAATTCGGCCCATCCTCGACTTTGTCGATCACCATGTCTTGCAGTCCTCATCGATGGCTGCTGAGTCGGATAACCTACTGTGAGCTGATCGAATGCATGATGTTTGGTCACCGTAAAGTGGACTGCGTCAACACATGTATAGCCACATGCCCCGAACCCGATAATGCTTAAGCCGCACGTGGCTCGATACGGCCAAGTAGATCCGAATAAGAGCGTCAGTATCTCTGAAGGTGTCTGCAAACCCGGCGTGAAGCTCTCCGAACCAAACCGGGGCCGAGTTCGGCCCAGTTCTCTGCCAAGCAACGATGACACGTCAGGCTCCCCCATTCCAACTCCCGGCTCGGAGTTAGCATCCGCAACCAAGAAAGCAGAAGAAACCGTTGGTGGAAAAATCAGACCCCGTTCCTCCGAGTACCCTATTTATGAGACTCACATGACGAACGTCCCACTGTGTTGGGTTGATCACCTCGGCCGACTGCGTTTTATACCACACGCAGAGTATTATATGACGGTGAATGCTGGAAACTCAAGTAGACCGTACGCCGCATTTTTACAGATAGATATGTATATGTTGAGCGGCGCCTAGAACTGGCAATGCTTTCCCACCCATTGAAGTCTAGGACTCGTGACAAGGGCGATGGTTCTTCTAGGAAGATGATGAGCACCTATGTTCACTTCAGAAACCCTGCCATGAATGGCAAAATGCCAAGTCCAGACTAAAGTCATCAGAGGTGCATCTCATCTTCTCCCGAAGTTCTTTTCGGTTTCGATTGCTACCGTTATGGCCCTTTGGTGATTGAGAAACCAGGTTACCTAGACACGAATCGCTCAGAAGCCACAAGCCACGACGCTGGAATTTAGGCTAAAGCGCAATAATGCACCCCCGGGTCAGATAAAGGCTCTCCAGCCCATTCTTTTTGAATGCGGAAGCGATCCGAGCTGCAGTCTTGGCAAGGAGCCTCAAAGAACCATGACCGGAAGGTTACACCACCCTACCCTGCCTTACCTTACCTTAGCTACCAGACCACGCACGATGGAATGGTTCACCACATAGGTTTTTGTATAGAACAGAATAGCCTGTTTGTGTGGGCTACCATCCCGGGGCGTGTCGATCGACGGGCCAAGATGTTGGGTATCTATGTATGTGAATGTGAGCGAGCCACAGGCAGGGTACCACCGTCCTGGGCGGATAGGCGGGCTGGCGGAAACATGGGTTGTGTTGGTAGTGTAACTAGGCACGTAGTGTAAATCTGAACGGGGGTCAGGTCACTGGGGATGAAGAGGCTTTTGCTTGCGTAAAATATAAAATGGTGATCAAATCCCCTTGCTGTTACTTGAAGCCCTGAATGTTGGATCAACCAAACCCCTCCAGTCTAGTCGGGTCAGTCAATCTGCCAGAATCCAGTCGGCTCGTTCAATATGGTTTCCAATATCGTAACGTCGGCTGCCATTGTGGCTCTCAACGCTGCTTTTGTTGTTGTCAACGCACAGCAGAGTCAGAATCTCTGGGGACAATGCGGTGGTAACAACTGGAATGGTCCTACCACTTGTGTCTCGGGAGCTTATTGCAGTGTCTTGAACCCCTGGTGAGTTTTCTTTTTCTTTTTTCTTTTTTCTTTTTTCTTTTTAGAACCTGTATTGAACCCTGCGCAACATTGATCGATGATGGTTTGGTTAATGATGTCCAGGTATCATCAGTGTTTGCCAGGCCAGGCTACATCTCAGACACCACCCCGGCCGACTACTACCCAAAGTCCTCCTCCTCAGTCTACCACTCAGACACCACCACCGCAGCCCACAACTCTGAGTACTTCTGTTGTACCGCAGCCAGGAGCGTCGACTTCATCATCCGCAACAACTCCAGGCTCAACTTCATGCCCTGCCATCCCGGGCAGCATCAGCGGATCCACATCCACCCTGCCAGATCCCTTCACTTTTGCCAGCGGCGCCAAGGTCACTACCAGAGAACAGTGGCAATGTCGTCAGGAGGAAATCAGCCAACTCTTCCAGCGCTACGAGCTCGGCACGTTCCCGCCGAAACCGTCGTCGGTGACTTCCAGCCTGTCGGGCAACACGCTCACCATCAACGTGTCGCATAACGGGCGGTCCATCTCGTTCTCCGTGTCTCTCCAGAATCGGCCTTCCGGAGCTGGCTCACACCCGGCGATTATCAACTTTGGTACTTTTGGTTCCAGCATTCCCGTCCCCGCTGGTGTGGCCACCATTGGGTTCAACAATGATGATATTGCCGCTCAGCAAGATGGTTCGTCGCGTGGTCGTGGCAAGTTTTACGACCTGTACGGTAGCAACCACAATGCCGGCGCGCTCACTGCCTGGGCCTGGGGTGTGTCGCGCATTATCGATGCCCTTGAGCAGCAAACCAACACGGGCATCGATCCTAAACGCATCGGCGTAACCGGCTGTTCCCGCAACGGCAAGGGCGCTTTCGTTGCCGGTGCTCTTGAACCCCGCGTGGCGCTGACGCTACCGCAAGAATCTGGCGCCGGCGGCGCGGGCTGTTGGCGTCTCGCTGCGTACCAAAAGTCCCAGGGCACCAACGTCCAGGATGCGCCGCAAATCGTGACGGAAAACGTGTGGTTCTCCTCGGCCTTCAACAGCCATGTTAACAATGTCAACTCGTTGCCCTTTGACCACCACATGCTCGCCGGCCTGATCGCGCCCCGCGCGCTCTACGTCATGGAGAATCCCGATTTCGAATGGCTCGGAAAACTCTCGACGTACGGCTGCATGGCCATTGCGCGAAAGCAATACCAAGCTCTCGGCGCGCTCGATCGTTTTGGCTATTCCCAGGTCGGCGGACATAACCACTGCAGTTTCCCGAGCAACACACAAGGCGCTGAGCTTAATGCTTTTATTGGAAAATTCTTGCTTAACAACTCCAATGCGGGCTTGACGAGCATTTTGCGGACGGACCAGAATATTAATCTTAACTTGGACTCGTGGAGTCCTTGGGCGGTGCCGAACCTTGCTTGACCTTGTGGACTTGACAGGATGAGCGGGTATTAAAAAATGAGTTCTTGAACATATTTTAGTTGGGTGTGCTGTAAAAAAAAAATTATGGTCAATTCGCGATTTGTGACTCGTCGTGGCAATGTTGTTTTGTACGACGAATCTGGTCTCAAGATATTTCTCCTTCTTTATACCTCGCCCATGTACGTAACGTTGCTCAACCCCCCCCCCCCGGCCT
>Ga0247760_1001516_pt1 | contig 21143 bp, 13 predicted proteins | sample UWRJL171409R4_FD_179936 | JGI IMG/M metagenome (GOLD analysis project Ga0247760, IMG submission 179936) | Plant litter microbial communities from Arlington Agricultural Research Station in Wisconsin, United States - UWRJ-L171-409R-4 | ecosystem: Environmental > Terrestrial > Plant litter >... | reverse complement strand
TGCACTGGCCACCCTCACGGCTATAATAACACGGCTTCCACTCTCGAAGATAGAAAGAATTAATCACCTTCAACACACACTGCTTTCCAATGCCTTGACCCCTTTTGCTTTTCAACAGATGTTAGTTAGCAGGCTCTAGTAAAGTTTAAGCTCTTTACTATACTATTAGTCTCAGTAACGCAGTTTCAGCTTCCTAATCTAGCGGCAGAGACCGCTTTTATTCTTCACTCCTTTATCTCACTTTATAGTAGTGGTGTGAACGTAACATATGCAATTCTCCACTGATCGTCGCACTTTCAGCCGTTTGAGTCACTTTAATGATTTATAATAAAAACCTTAGAATACAGGTACCGTTCTGCTACTTGCAGTGCCCACCCTTGTAAATCCACGTTACAGCATGTCATCAAACTGGAGCATGTCATCAAAGTGGAGCATGTTAGGTCGTATTGTGATTATAACCCTAACTATTATATAATGTCTAGCTATTTTCACATCCTTCTTTTATCTACTATATCATTAAGTAAAGCATGTCAGCAAGTGGAGCACGCTAAGCACCCCCAGCGCCCCGATTGGCACTATCTGGTGCGCTCAGCTGCGCTAGCATTGGTAGTGGCGAATTCGGGCCACACCAGCTAAACTGACGTAGTCAGTTCAGCTCGCATGAACAAAAGTTGCCTTCGACGATTTGTATAATAGGAGCGCTCTGGCGGAGCCAGAGAGCAGAAGGCAAGGACCTTCGAGGCCATAGTCAATTATTATGATGCAGAATAGACTTGTTCAGCGCCCACAGGGCCACATTTCTGTTCCACGCCAAGACCACACCCACGGTGGTTACCGTGTCACAGCAAGTGTAGCATGTTGTCAGAAAGTAGTAGTCCCCAGCTATCCAGTCAGCGAAGCTGACTAGATGCCTGGTGTCAGAAACACGGCACACTGGAAAACTGTGGGTTGTAACTACTTGATTGAATTGCTTGTTAGCTCTCTGGCAGAGCTAGAGAGCTTATATGCTCGTACGTTGTACTCAGCTAAACTGGCTGTGCCAGTTCAGCTCCGTTCAGCTTTATCAGCCCCGTACAGCTCCGATCAGCTCCAGTCAGCCGTATTCCACCACACTCCGGCCAGTGGTGTTCTGGCCTCTAGCCAGAACCCCCTCCTTTCTGACAATATTCACTCCTCGTACCCAGGTATGGCCGAACTAAACTTTGTCCTACAGGAACAGGTTACCGCGTGGCGGCGGCTGCACTTCTGTCAACATCAACCGTATTGCATTCGCCATGCTGAAGCTTGCCCGGAACGAGGGATATCGGTATCTGAAGCAGTGTCAAGCTGGATTAAATAGGTTTATCTTCCTTTTATGACATTCTCGATTCGATGAGCGGCTGGATCTCACCCACGGGCAACGCTCCCGGCCTCACTCTCAATGTCTGGACCGATACCATCCGGCTAAAGAAAGCTTTGAGCGCCTTCATGCGCCTGACCGCGTGTTCTATCTACGCTATGCTCACCAGCGCCAAGAAATCAAGATGCAGGACGGACCAAATTGCCCTCGATGATGCGTCACTGTGCGAGGCCAATTACTATGCAAACTCTTCGCTCCCTTCCACATCAACCTCTGACTCTTGCTCACTTTTCTCGCCATTCCCTGCCTCCTCCACCGTGTTTCCCACCTGAGCATCTCCAAGGTATGAGCCTTCGCGGGGCTTCTGTTCTTCCCTCCGTCTCTTCCTCCTCCTTGCCATCCAAGCTTCGTGACAAGGCATGCAGAAAATGCCATGACTGGTCCTCGCATATCTTAGGTTCCTTATCTGTTTCTTGCAGTTCCTGCACCGGAAACAGGCGGAGCAGAATGCTTGATCGCCTGTCAAGATTGCCAGGTCTTCGATCTTATTGCCACATGCAGAGCAGCTGTAAGTGCAGTTGTTGCAGATCAGAGACCCATCTGGTAGGAGTAAGAGGTTGGCGTCGCTATCTAGCAGAGCGTTGCAGGTGTTACATCGAAAGCAGTCATGGTGCCATCGGTTTCCAGCTGTCTTGTCAGCTGAAAAGTTGATGCGACGGAAATGCAAATGAACGTACCAAGCTCAAAGGCTCTGCCTTCCTCGAGAATCTTCGCGGGCGTCAGCTATAGCTCATGACTGCTCTCCTCACATTATGTGTTTCGTACCTCACCGCAACCCTTACATGGGTATACCTCCTCAATCTCATCGAGGGCCTCAAGGACGCTAGCAGCATATGCTGACCCGGAATCGGAATCTCTCCGAGTCAGGCTCCCCTCGAGGGCAGCGAGAGAGGCTGAGTGACTATGAAGGCGATCTGAGGCTGGTTCAACGGAGCCGTTCGCGATGCTAGCGTCAGGTGTATCGCGTGGCGGTGTTGTGGCCTCCGATGGTGGATACCCGGCTGAGCTGCTGTCTCTATCAGATCGCTCCGTGGAGATGTGACTGGATGTGACGATAGTTTCTGCTAGCGGCTCTGGTTCTGTAGGCTCTTCCGGGACCTGGAGGGCGCGAAAGGCATTTAGCATCTCAGGATGGAGCTCCCCAGCCCGACCCTGGGGTGTATCGTCAGCTTTGGAGTCAGGACTCCCTGCGACGGTATTTCTCTGCGCCGGGTGAACGCTGCTCAGCTGCTCGTTCTGCGACGGCTGGGCATCAGGGGACCGAAGTTCGCCTTCCTCCTCTTGAATGATGTAATGATGTCCGTTGGACACGTCTACCGCGCAGAACGGCATTGCAATAACTGACAGAATCGATATGTCGGCGAGGCTGTACCCGGTGAAGACGGACCGGATGGCGCTGCTATCATAGGACTGGTCGCAATCGTGGACATGTGCTGTTCGCTTGTAGACTCGTGACCCTTCGAGGATATTCTCAAACGCAAATCGGATGATGCTGTTGCGGACACCGGTGATAGCGCTCCTCCTCATCGTCTCGCTGCGACGTATCCCTTGGGGGCCTCGTATCGTCGAGACATCGTCGCCAAACTTGGCTGTTGCCCTGTCGTCACCGGGATGCCTTGTTGCGATGCTCCGGGCGTCAAACAAATCTTGCGATATTTGTAGTTTCTGTCTAAGTTGTATATTCTCGGCCAGAAGTTGTTCTACAAGATCTTGCACCTTAGCTTGGTTGATACGCGCCTCGGAGTCAGAATTGCTGTAGAAAAAACAGTCAACTCTGCGCTTGATATGCACACGGGGGTGTTATAGTATACGTACCACTGCAGAATGCTCAACATGAATGTCAAGGACGACTTGTACCGCTCCAGCTTTCTAAGATAGTCATCAAGTTGTTTGCCATATTTTATCCACGATATTGACACTTGAAATTGGCCCAGGCGGGCTAACCGCTCTAGTATCGACTCGAAAGAGGAAAACAGCAACATGGCATCCGCAAGCACAACGCGGAGTTCATCCACTTGTATCATGCTTAGCCTCTCGCTTGCGGGGTCAGTCTGCTGGAGGAACCGATATAAGGATCGAAGCGCGATTTCCGTGTGTCGAGTCTCACGCTGAACGTCCCGGATCGTGGTTGGCGCATTCTGAATGGATGCGATAGTCTCCAACAGTGCGTAGGCTTTCCCAGCCGCTGTCAGAAGCCCGACCACGGATGCGGTGACGCTTAAGGGATCCATTAGTCGACGAAATGGTGAGAGAAGACTCTGGGAGAGTTCTCGACTCACCATCCTTGTTCAGTTGCTAAGCCAGGGGGGTCGAGTCTCTGGCCCCGCACTGCCCAATGCGGAGTGGCCACGTGCCAGCCCCCCCTAAACCCAAGCAGGCAGTGCCCCCCTCGGTGGATGAGGATGCAGAAAAAAAACGCCTATTCAATTCCAGTCACGTGAGAGCTTTGGTGCAAGGTCGCACGAGTCGTGGGATCTCGAAGGCGCCTGAGGAAGTAATATTTTCTTACTGACGCTGTGTCTTGGTATTACCGTGATGGGCGTCCAGGGCGCCGAGCTGGCTGTGTTGTGGGTGTCGTTGCTGGCTATTACGCTGACGGTGCGGTTTGGAAAAAACACTCGCGGTGATTCAGCGGTGCGATTTATCTCTGCATGTTTAATAATAGGTAGTTATGATTAGTAAGCTATAGTAGTTTAAGGTATAAGGGCTTAAAAGTATATGCTAAGAGAATTAAACACTGCGTAAAGGGTCTGAACTTGCTGAGATAACTGGTGAGACGTATGTGGAGGAGCGTATTTACTAGCTAAGTTCAACCACCCTGAAGCTGAACACTACCTGAAGCGGAACAAGCCGGACAGGGGTGCACCCCACACAAGCCACCTCATAAAAACAACCACAACTCCATCGATTTCCATTCGATTCTTACCCTTCTTTTCGCAACTTATTCGTCTTTGAGATGGCTATCCAGTATACCGAAGAAGATCTCCGCAAGGCCGCTGCGGAGGCCAGCCGAACCCTTAAACTCCGATCGATCGCTCGGCAATGGGCCATCCCACCCTCCACACTTCACAGCCGCTTACGTGGAGCCCTACCTCGCTCAGTCGCCCACGAAGATCAACAACGGCTTACAGTGACGTAGGAAAACCATCTGGCCAACTGGATTCGAATTCAAAAAGCCGCTGGGTGCCCTCCTACACATGTATAAATTAGGGGTCTGGCTGGCTGTGTGATCTTAGAGAGCGGTGGTGACTCTAGGCCACTGGGTATCCGCTGGATGGCTGCCTTTTTGAGGCAGCACCCATTTTTGAAGACTTAGAGAGCCAAATCGGTGGATAAGGCGCGCCTACACTGCGTAACGGAGGAAAAAATTCGGCCCTTGTTCGATCTATTTAAGGTACTGGAGATTAAGGCTATTTTTCCAGAAAACCGTTATAATAAAGACGAGGCTGGTATTATTGAAGGTCGTGGCACTAACGGTTTGGTTATTAGGACCTCAGATTATAAGGCTTTAATGAAAAACAGCCTGGGACACGTACCTGGACCTTTTTTGTTAAGTGTATCTCAGCCACTGGCCAGCACCTACCTCTACTAGTTATCTTTAAGGGTAAGGCCGTTTAATAACAGTGGTACCCTAAGGATATAAGGCTATTTAGAGATTGGTTCTTTACAGTAACCTTAAAAGGCTGGATTGACAATAATACAGCCTTGAAATGGCTGAAGTCGGTGTTTATTCCACTAACTAAGCCAGCTAGGCCCTCTTAGAAGCGGTTATTGGTTATTAACGGTCACGGCAGCCATGTAACCGTTAATTACATGTGGGAGGCCTACTTTAATAACATCTATATCGTTTATTTACCTGCCCACACCTCCCACCTTCTTCAGCCTCTTAATCTTTTGTGCTTCAGTGCCCTGAAAAGGGCCTACCGCAGTCGTATTAAACGATTACTTTCTAAAGCTTATTGCAATTCTTCTGTTACCGGTAAACGTATGTTTCTTAATTATTATCGCTAAGCTAGGTCTAAGGCGCTCACAGAATCTAATATCAAGGCTGGATGGAAAGCATCCGGCTTATGGCTGCTTAACATCACTAAACCCCTAATAAGTAAGCTTCTTTTAAAGAATTCCAGCAACTCGATCACTCCACAGCCTACCCGCCGCGATTTAAAGCTTCGTACGTTTGAGAAGCCCATTCTGGAAGATCTTAATAACGAAAAAGCGGTTTGGTCGACCCCGAGGAAGTCTAAAGAGTATAGGGAGCAGGCGAGGCAATTCAGCCAGATAATTAAGGCGATGCCGACGGACCGACTGTTTCTCCGAAAAGTTGGAAAGGCAATGGATGAAAAGGAATTTAAATTAGCTATGGCTAAACAGAGGATTGAATCGCTGGAAGCCGAGCTGGAAAAAGTACGAGCCACTAAAAGGAGGAAGGTTGAAATCGATCCAAATACGCAGTTTGCCAACATCAAGACCATTCGCGCCGCACAGAAAGCTGTAGGGCGTAAACCGGTTAAAGATTCGGATTCAGAAGAAGAAGACGATTCCAGTGATGTATTGAGTTGTATAGAAGTACTGTAAATTGATGGCTTTTGGTTGTTTTTTTGGAGGGGGTGGTGTGGGGTGCACCCCTGTCCGGCTTATTCCGCTTCAGGTAGTGTTCAGCTTCAGGGTGGTTGAACTTATAGGACTGACATCAATATTGGTATTTACTGTTAAAATAACAGGCTTCAAGGTCCTGTGATCATAGAGAAGTCAGCTATATATAGTGCCATGTGATCCTGCGGCAGGGCTCGCCCTGTAATCCCCACAAGTTCTGGTTGACTCGGTGGTCCTCGGGTGCGTTGGTTGGTGGCATACCCCGGACCCGAGCTGCGGTCGCGTACCTAGACGGCACACATTGAAGGGTTCGGGTTCCCATCGCTTTTTCGATTTTACAAAAAGGCCGATCGGAATTGCTCGGCCAACGGAAAAGCTGCAGCCGGCGTGCCGACCCTGCACGAGGCTCGGTGGGTATACAGGTAGATGGTCAAGTGTGAACCGCACTGTGGAGTTTGTGCTTATTATAGTCGCTACAGGCCGATAATGCAGAAGATTGAACCCCAGAGAATCGTTTCCAAAGCCTGAAGCACACAACATACCTGGTGAGAGCTGCAGGCTGTGCTGGAACCGCTGCTGTAACTACTGGAACTACAGGCATCCATGGGCCCTTGTAGTTTTATATTTCAAGAGCTATATATTAGTAACTAGAATCCAGCTTTGTTTAATGCTTGTGCTCTAGCTTAATAAAGAAGCGCTAAAAATATTAAATAATATGACTTAGAAGTTTAGTTGTCTTCATAGACATATTCCGATAGTTAACACAGTATGCATTTTGCAATTCGTCGCTCGCTTATTAAATGCGTTATGTGCATCATCTACCGGCCGTTGAAACCTCCTGACTGACATCATTGAGATACCATGCTCAATGGGACCGTCCGCTTCAGGGCTGTCATCGCCTTTGAGTGGAGCGGCAATTGTTCGGTTTGTCCAAAGACTGTGGGGCCTCCGTTCTCCTCCATTTTGATAGGGGCTGATTGCGGTGATCAGGACTGCGTCACAACGCCGTAATCCGGAATTTCCTTTTTGGCTGCTTTCCTAAAAATGCTATCCAATTAGATGCCGCCACGCTGTTGCAGAAGGTTGACGATGGATGCCCAAGGCACACCCATGATTCAAGCTGATGCGATCAATTTTGAATATGCTTCAAGCAATTTCCTGTTCTGATTTGTATCAGCTCCGCACATTGAATTCTCACTAGTCTATCCGATTAGGCTAGCTCTCCTTGATAATATATTTCTCCTTCTCGGTCCAGTCAAGTACCCAGATTGTACCCATCATCACTGTGTTGGGCGGTGGCCAGGTTGCGTGTTGAAGACTGCATCTGAGGGGTTTACTGCGGAGCCTGTTGCGGGATGGATCCTATGAGGGCCTTGGCCATCGCTGCCGCCGTTGTTCAGTTTGTCGACATCGGCAGTCGCCTTCTCGTCGAGCAGTGGCATAAATACCGAGATCGGGATGGGAAAAGCGAGGCGAGGAAAGCAGCGGCCAAGCTCGTTGGAGAGGTGACGGCTCTGACCGAGCTGCTCCACGAAGCTTCAGATCGCTTAGGACTCGACGCTGCAAGGTTCTCCCATCGACAGTTTATCGCCATCCGCCAGCGTTGCGACGTCCTATCAGAGAGCTTCCGGCGTGCGCTGCGCAATATTGAGGCAGAAGGACCGCAGCCCTTGGATTCCCCCGAGTAGCGGGTGGACATGCCTTTCAGTGGCAGATGGAGCGAGACTACGACCGCCGGCGCAAGGTCAGAACTGAGCCAAATTATGGCGTCGGTGACGAGCGCGGTGCTCTTCTGCATATGGTACGCACCGAGCTAGTCCGGCAAAGCGTCGAGAAACGTACGAGGTGTTGACTTGCATGCTAGGGAGGAATCAAGGGACAGCAAAAAAAGGGAGGTGCAATTCAGCAATCAGCTCACCGAGATGCTCGATGCTGTGAAACGGATCGAGGGGCTCAACAGGGCGGCAAAGAGCCCGGATGGCTCCCTCGTGAGACCGAGCGAGGGCGAGGGCGAAGATGCGGTCTACTCCGTAGCGGACACGGAGCTGCTGTCGTGTCTAGGCGTTCTGGATCCGAGCATGGCCGCCGAAATTGCCAAGTTGCTGAGCTTGGAACTTCCCAGGTCGCTCCAAGAGCTATCAACTGTCAACTCTCCCACTCTTCTCAAGGCTAGCCAATTTGGGGCCCAGCTTTGCGCTGTGCTCTGGGACAAGGAGTGGAAGCTGGACGATTCCATGAGGGACGTCTCCAACGTCAACCTCGAGGATTTTGTCCAGACAGCCACCAGGGGCCTCGAGTTCGAAGCCTTTCGGGCAAGAGAAGCTGCTATTACCAACGCCATTCTTCGGACGTACTCATGGGTGTACGACCGCCATCCCCCGACAGGAAGCAAAGGGGTTTTGAAGTGGAGCAGCTTCCCAGATTAAGTAATTGTACAGTATTAACAATATCAGCTTGGTAAGATGCTGTACTTAATAATATGCTCTATTTGATAACATGCTCCATTTATTAAGATGCTTACTTAATTACATTCTTCACTTAATGACATTCTTCACTTGATGACATTCTTCGCTTGATGACATTCTTCACTTGATGACATAATAGATATACTGAGAAGGGTGTGACTATAGCTAGACATTATAACGAAAAGAGTAATGCTGAGCTTATAAGGGTTAGTTACTGCTTTAGATGCATCTAACTTGGTAAAAAAGGCTGCAACATTGAGATTATATTACTATACATTCTTTAAATCTTTCTTCTTTAAACAGCTATACGGTTAACATTATCCTGTCCGGAAGACAATTTGTTATAAGGGTAGTCCAAAAAAAAATTTACCAACGTACGTGATAAGCGAACTGATAAAACAAGCGAGCCGATAATTTTCTACCACCCTTTATAACTATTGTCAATTACATAACCATAACATTAGGAAATAACAATAACTGAATTAGAAACAGATAAATTAGACGATTCTGCAGCCTCCTTACACATACATACATTATAACCAGGCTAGCCACACACGCCACAGCACCGAATCTTCGTATAAGACCCCCCTATACTACTACCATTTTGTCGTGTTTCTTAAGCTAACTGCTCACCAACAGCCTTCTAGTCCAGTAAATCCTGTGCCTCTTATACAGTAAGTGACCCTCTAAGCCACACACGTGTTTTTTTAACTCTCTATCGCTTACTAAGCCCCTTATTAGCCTTTCGTAGTGCAGAGACCTCTGTACGGAGAAGAGCTACCTTATACATTATAGCCATTGTACCTTTAGCTAATTAATCTACAGCAGTTAGCATTAAGGTTAGAGAGCTGCTCTAATAGTTACAAATTCGAGTTTTAATAAATGCTGATTGTAAGGTGGCCTCTTAAGGGTTATGTAGCGTTTGGGAGACCTAAGGTAGTGTGATGGTTAGGCTTAAGGTTAGGGGTATTAAGGTCCGAATACGCATATCTAGCTTAGATATCACCCTTTCTAGGTTATACGGCATAAGGCCGGCTTTGGTAAAACCCCCCTGGATGTTCTTCTCCATAATTAAAGTAAAAAACACCTCTTTAAATGTATAAAGAAATGTGACGACCCTGCAGGCCGTCGCTTAAGCCGGGGCGGCCTGACAAATCCCCTGCAGGAGGAACAGTGCGGGAAGGCAGTGTACACTGTCTCGCGCACTGGGCCAGGGGTGCAAAGACCTAAAGCCCCTACGACCAGTAAGAAAGTGCTTAGTGGTCCACAAGGACTGATAACACCAAGCACCGCTCAGTTAACTGCTTAGCTGTAACTGCGTAGTGCACTACTAAGCATAACGGACTAAGTAAGGTACGAAGTACCTTTTAGTTAGTTAGTATAGATAGCTATAGTTGTGCTTATAACTACCGTAAGGGACTCTGGTTCCTCACACTAGTATTCAATTGTTTATTTATATCTTACTGTTCAGACTTACCTTTATGTATTATAGTGATAACGACCTACAGTGACATTAAACCCCTGTCTAAGAGTGTTAGCTTAACGAGCTGTCTTCGGAACGCCTCTATTACGACCTGCACCCGACACAGGCCTTGAGAGGACTGGTGCGGGTTAAGACAGAACGTATGGCAGGACGCTAACAGGTAAGGGGCGTTCTAAAGACGGCTTATTAAGCTAACACTCTTAGATGGGGGTTTAATATCACTGTAGGTTGCTGTCACTATAATGCACAGAGGTAAGTCTAAACAGTAGGACATAAATAAACAATTAAATACTAACGTGAGGAACCAGAGTCCCTCACAGTGGTTATAAGCATAACCATAACTATCTATACTAACTAGCTAAGAGGTACTTTATACCTTACTTATAGTGTCGTAAGTGCTTGTTATGCAAGCACTTTACACCACGTAAGCGTTCTGCTTGTAAGGTTTCTCCTACTCGCGATGTAAGCACTTAATATACTGTAAGTAACGCCTTATTAGTTATAGGGGCTTCGGGTCTTTACACTCTTAGCCCAGTACGCCTAGACAGTGTGTACTGCCCTCCCGTATTATTCCTTCTGTAAGGAATTTATTAAGCCGCCCCGGCCTAAGTGATAGCCTGTAGGGTCGTCACACGATTCCCCCTCTTTAACATTCTTTTCCTATAAAGAACTTAAAAGGTAAGTTTCTCTTTACACCACTTTACTATATAATAAGTGTCCGGCTCCCAGGTCTTAAAACGGGAATAAGGCAGAAACACTAACTACTATCTAAACCTTACAGCTTATATACACGCGTTTAGTAACGAAATGTCCCTTTATTCTTTTTATAAGTCTGCTAATCTTCCGTTTATCTGCTGGGTTTTAAACCGGTCCAACAGCTATAATTATTATTTAAAGAGGTATTAGCTTTCCCAATATAACGCTTTTAGTATCGGTAAAGTGAAATTAAAGGCTCTTCTTGTTGAAAAGTAGAACTTTGACTTGTAAGTTAAGTCTGCTGTTTAATAGCTTTACAAAGTTACTGTTAAGCTTTAAGAGGTGTCAGTACGCCTAGTGTGCCTTTATAAGTAACGGTCCTGTCTTAAGGATTAGGTTGTGAAAGCGTTTAGTTATAAAGCGGAGTTACTAGAGTTCTAAGAAAGTAAGGAGGTTATATTAAACGCCCCTCTTAAAAACGTAGAGTCTTTTAACTGGGGGAACTTTTTAATAAGGTCTCTGTAACAAGCAGTTACTTTATAACTTAGTTTATAACTGCCTTTTCTAGTAAGATATCGTAAGTCTAACTTCCTATAAGGGTCTTAGTAACTTTTTTCTTTTACTGACTTCTTCTACTAACAGCACTTATTTTTCATATAAGGCTTATTAGGAGTTCTGGAAGCCTAGCCTCCTTATTAGGTCTAAGGTCCTTACAACCCTAGCTAAGGTTTCTGATAAATGTCCTTCTGTACTTACTAAGGAGTTTCCTACCACTTCTCGGGCTCTAAGTCCTACGGTAATCTTACTCTTTAGTATAGTAATTTAGATGTCAGATCTTATCTTATTTCTAATTCTTATTATTAGTTTTAATCTGTCAGGATTCTTTTAGTAGAACTCCGTAATTAAGTCTAGGCATTTGAGGTTTTTAACTAGTTCTTATAAGTTACTTTTAGAACTGTAGTCTAGCTACCTAACGAGATATTTAAATGTATTCTTTCCCTTTTATAAATCTATAATTTCTTTAACGTCGTACTTATCCTCGTTAGCGTTAACCTTAATCTTTTTTTTTAGAGGAACTCCCTTTAGGGCAGGTTCTAAAAGTAAGATATGAAAAACCTTAATCCGCACCTTTATACTAACAGGTAGGTCTAGTTTGTAATTAGAGGTAGTGATTTTCCTCTTAATTTAAAACGGTCTGTACCTTTTAAAGTTGAGCTTTTTACTAAGTTATTTCAAATGTAAGTTTCGTGAAAAAAGGTAGATATAATCCCCCTTTTGAAGAGTTGGTCCCTTAATTTATTCGCTATTATAGTGGAGTCCTTTTTTAAGTACTGGTTATTTAGTTTAGTATTTATTAGTAAACTTCTTTATTTGTTTACGTGTGAACTTGAGTTTGGCTTATAAGTGGTCGTGTAGCTTTTACATTCGGTTTACATATATTGCAGCTTGGGGGGCATTAGTAAGCGGGCTTTAATGGAGCTTGGGCTCCTTACTGTAGTTAGCGAAGAACAGTGATATACCTGTCGACTTAACTAGTGTTATGTTATAAGCTATCTGTGCTGTTGGTAACAGCTTAAGTTAATTATCTTATTTAAAGTTAATGTACGTTTAGAGATACATTATAAGTATTTAATTAACTCGCTCTGTTTAGCTATCTGTCTATAGGTAAAAAGCTGTTAAAAGCTTACTTTTTACACCTATTCTTTACATTAGTCCTTATTAGAACTTTGATATAATTAGCTTATCTTAATCTGTGATAATATTATCTAGCTAAAGGTGTTGTAAAACTACCTTTTTCTTAAATATATAAGTAAGTTACTTTACTATTATGTCCTTTAAGGTTAGTAAGAAGTAAGCCTACTTTATTAATCTGTTAACTATTATAAGGATCTGGTTATAGGTAACTCTTATAATAAGGTCCTTAGACTTTAAGATCCTAATAATAAAGTTAAGTAAGATAGAGTTTTATAACGCTTATAGTACGGGGAGTAGTTTAAGAAGTCTATATAGCTTATAATATCGGTTCTGTTTCTTATAATAGATATTATAATTATTAATTACTTCCTTAATTAACTTCTTTATTTCTAAGAAGGTATACGTTTACTAGGCTTATGTAAGAGTCTTAGCTCGGCCTATATATCCTCTAAGTTAAGACTTGTGGACTTATTAAATGTATTCCTTTCGTTTATCTAAGTTGTGAATGTACGGTTTCTCTTAATATTAAAGCCTTACTCTTAGTTTAAATGTACTGTCTACACTTTCTAACAGCTATTCTAGCTAATACTTAGTTTCGTTATAGTTTAGATATATTAAGCACTCCTTATTACAGTTTTACACATGCCCTGAGAAGTCTTTTAAGGGGCACTTATACTTATAAGTTCCTTTTATTAACCTTCTTACTTAAAAGTCTTATTATTGTTAATAGATGTTATATTTTATTTATAAGTTTATATAAACGTTAATAATTCGTTCTAATATCTAGTTATCTAACACTTACAGCGTATACTTTAATATGCTGTTCTTAACTTCGTTAAATATAGTAATAGGGATTAAAACCGGATTAATATCCTTATAGTCTTATCTCTAATTAAAAGCGTTGGCTTACTTATTATCTTTTCCTTTAATATAGTGGATTTAGAAGTGGAACGGGGTTATTAACTTTACTTACTATACCTGCTGTAAGTTAAACTCCTTCGTTAAGAAGTACTGGAAGTTATTATAATCTAAAAAGACCTAGACCGGTTCTTTTATACCGCTTAGATACAGTGTTTACTCAGTAAAGTATTAAATAATCACCATCAGTTCCTTATCGTAGATTAGGTATTGTAAAGCTAGGTTATGAATTCCTTTTAATAAGAAGGTAATTAAGTAGCATTTCTTATTATCCTAAACTTAACTAAGTTCTTTACTAATTGCGAACTTTAAGGAGTCTATCTTAACTTAGAAAGGCTTTAAGAAATCGGGGAGGGTTAGGACTAGCATTGTAACGAAGGTATACTTAAGGTCCTTAAATGCCTTCTACTATCTTTCAGTCCACTTAAACGGCTTTCTTTCGCTTATGAGTTTATATAATAGTTTTACGATTTTCGTAAAGTACTTAATAAAACAGCGATAGAAGTTTGTAAAGCTGATAAAGGCTTATAACTCTTTTTAATTCTTTAAAGTAAGCTAGTCCTTAATTGCCTTTATCTTCTCCGATTACATTTTGAGCTTTTTAAAAGTTACTTTAAACTTTAAATAGTTTAATTCCTAAACGTAGAAGTAGCTTTTCTTTAAGTTTACTGTCAGCTTTACCTTCTTAAAAGCTATTAAAACTTATCGTATATGTTTTTAGTGTTTTTTTAAAGTTTCAGAATAGATTAAAACGTTATTTAAATATATAAAGATAAACTTATCGAGGAAAGGGTAGAGAATACTGTCGATAAGGTTTTAGAAAGTTATGGGGGCGTTTATTAATCCTATTAGTATAACACAGTATTAGTAATGCCTATTACGAGTCTGAAAAGCCGTTTTATATTCGTCCTCCTCTTTTACTCTAATGTAGTTAAATCTTATGGGAAAGTCGAGACTGGAGAATTACTTTACCTTAGTAATCTGTTCTTACATTTCTGTAATAAGTGGTAATAGGTAGCGATTCTTAATTATATCCTTATTTAACGTTCGGTAGTTAATAACTATATGTAGCTTACTGTCTCCCTTCCTTAGGATGAACAGCATTAAGTACCCTGCCGGGGACTGGGACTTTATAATAAACCCATTCTTCAGGTTCTTATCAATATACTCTTACAGGGCTTTAACTTATTAGGGGTTTAAATAGTAAGGCTAGAAGTTACAGAGCTTCGTTCCCAGCTTCAGCTTAATTTCGTAATCTTATAATCTATAGTTTAGTAATTGTAATATCTTTTTTTAAAACAGGGTAAACTTCCTGTATTTAGCAGGTACTTTAAATAAGTTAACTTCTTCACTTATCTATAAGTTAGTTTCTTACTTTTTTTCACCTTCTAAATTATTATTTAGGTAATACAGTAGACCTTCTGGTCCTTTAACTGTTTTAATAAACCTGACTTAAACTGTGTTTAGTTTTAAGGGTTTAGCGTACTTTTAAATGCTTTATGTATCTTTAAAATAGTTTAGTGCCTTCTTAGCTTTCTTTAAACAGTGATTACAGTTAGGGGATTTACTAAAGGCGAGGTAGTTACTCCTTTAGTTAATTATAAGGTTATACTTTTCCAGCTAGAGTAGACTTAGAATTATATTATACCCTACTATTAGTGTAACGTTAAAGTCCACTTATTATTCGTCCCTGTCTACTTTAATTAAGAGTGGTAAGTAATGGGTAACTTTACTGTTATTATACTAATATAAGCCTTTTTCTCTATTTTGAATGGGAATAGCCTTTTTATACTTTTCGTTAAGGAGTTTCCTTCGGTTAACTAGTAAAGGGTGTATTAGGTTAAAAGCACTCCTGTTATTAATTACTACTTTTACCCTAAATAGCCTCCCTCTTCTGTTTATTACGTTAACATTAACGGAATAATACTTATACTCTTTTAATATTTAAGTTATAGTAACTATTTATCCTTAAGGTCTTATCTGGCCTAACCTTTAAATGCCTTTTCTTCTTCTTAAGGTTTTTACTAATTAATAAACTATTAGTTTCCGGCCCTTTTAAAGGGCTTGCAGCCTTTTCCTAATTCCTTCTGGAAAAACAGGTAGCTTTAGTAAACCTAGTAATTAACCTTTTTTAAGTTCTCACACCTTAACGTCTAGTCGACTTTAAACGGTACGATGTTTTTAAAGTCCTTAATAAGTTAATAGTACACTTTACAGGCTTAAATCGCAGTAATATCCTTTTACTCTTAGATCTGTTAGTAATCTTCCCACTTCTACCATTCCCTAGCTTTTCCGTTAAGATATAATAAACACGTTACAATTAGGTAGTTATTAAGTACCCCTCCTTACCAGTACGTAATAGGGGCCTGGTTAATTATAATAACTTTCTACTTATTACTAGATTCCCTAGTTAGGGAGTAGGAGATTTAGTAATAAGCCGGTTCTAACTTTACCTTTATAACAGCGTAGTCCTGTCTTTATATATTTAGGAAATGGTTATAAAAGGCTTTAAGTCTATAATACTAGTTAAGAGCGTAGTTATTGTATATACAGTTAATCTACAGTATATCCCTATAGTTAGGGTAGTTAATGTTAATTACAGGTACTGTAATTATAAAGTACAGAACGGGGGAAGTAATACTTTATTTCTTCTCTTCTTCTACTTACCTCTATATACGTTATTTTTCCTAAACTTCTTCTTAGAACTCAGGTAGCAGTAACCTGGCTTATTCTTCTATAAAGTGGTCTTCTTTAATAAGTTAATATTTAAGCTAATTAGTAAAGTAAACTTTATTACAGAGTTTTAACCTGATTTCCACTACTTTATCCTTAAACGTTACGGTAAGGCCTTTAACTTATAGGTCCTTTACTTTATCTATTAACTCTTAATGTTTCTCCTTTAGCTTCCAGATCCTCTATTAGTGTGCTTACTTTATACCTTTCCGGGGGACCTTTAAGGTACTAGTCTAAGGCACACCAGCTTTAATGCAAGGTAATTACCTAAGCTGTTCTTCTTTTAAGGAGGTAAGGGTGTTAATCTATTTAGTGTACTTAAAGTGTTTAAGAGTTTTAAAAGGTACTGTTAAGAAGAACTTCTATTTCTTTAGTTTAATTCTCTTAACTTACTCTCTTTTACCTTTTAAGGCTTACTTTACCATTTAGGTAACCTAAAGGGCTAGTTCTTCAACTCCTTTTACTATTTTAGTAATTTCTAAGTTAAGGTCCTTTTTAAACTTCCTTAGTTCTTAAGCTTACAGAGTAAGGTTTTTAAAGCTTATAACAGTTAACCGAAATATCTTTTCCTAGAGTTGGTCTTCCGCGACCTATACCTTTAGTAGTTTTAAGTTTCTACTTTAGAGTTAGTCTTCTATAACCTGCACCTCCGTAGCTAACTCTTCTAAAACACCCTTAAGGATTAGATATATTATATCTTAAGGTTCTTCGTCTTCTTCTTTGTCTCTTATATTACACTTATCTATTTAGGTGTAATCTTCTTTATTACTTACTATCCTAATATAGACGTCTTTAGAGTTAAACTTAACGTGCTTTTCCCCTTTTAAAATAGGTTTTTAACTAACTTACTTTAATAATAAGTACTATTATATTATATATCTTTTCTTATTACAGTTAAAACACTAAACCTGTGATAGGTTTTTAAGCTGCTTCTGCTATTATTATCATTAAGGCTTATTATAGTTAGGTCGACTCTAGCGGTTTATTATACTAATGTCTATTAGCCTGGGATAGTAGCCTATCGCGGTTGATTAGTTCCCCTTCTTTAGTTTGCTTAATTAGGGGGTTTGCTCCTTCTAGAAGTTCTTTCGATAATAGTAATTATAATACTAATTATCGGCCTTAATAGCTATCTTAACTAACTCCTGAAGACGGTCCAGTTGGTCTTCTTAGTAAAGGTCTCTGGTAACGTGCTCCTTTAAACCGCTTTAGAATAGCATTATTAGGGCCTTTTAGCTAAGCTTGGTCTTTACTGCTTTTAGTTTAAAGCGTGTGGAGAACTTAAGGACTGAAGACGTCTGCCTTAGGGCTATAAGCTGCTGTTTAACCCACTTAGGGGCGTTTAGTTCTTTAAACTTAGTCTGGAGTTAGTTAATGAAAACGTTAAAGTCGTTAAAAAAAGCCTAAGTCTTAGGAGCCTCTTTACGCGCTCTGTTTATAAAGAGGTTATTAATTATCTTTGTATAAGGTTTATATTAGTAAGTGGCTACTCTGTCTAGTAAGGCTCTGGCGAACCTAACTTTCCCTTCTTCTTTAAAGAACTATTTATTGTAGTAAGTGATATAACTTTAAAGTTAAGCTATTTAAGACTTTAGCTGTGTAAAGTCTCCTTTAAAGCGTGAAGGTAGAGGGAACTTTACTTGTTTCTTCTATAAGCCTTTAAGGTTGTTATTTTCTAGCTTAATAGCGTTAAGTCAGGCTTAGAGTTTTTCGATAAAACTGATACGGCTTTTAGTATCTCTAGGGAAGGCTTTGTTAAGTTCTTTAATTAGTCCTTACTAGTTAAGGTTTAAGTCTTTAAGGCGTGTAGTTAACTTATTAATAATAGGGAGTTAAGGTTAAGCTTACGTTTCCTTAATCTCCTTACCTTTTCCAGAGGTTAATATGTTAGTGGAAGGGAGGTGGTATTTAGGAGTTTAATAAACAGCGTTTAGAACTTTAACGTTAATATCGTATTATAACTTATACCCGATATAGGCCTTAAGAGGACTAGCGTGGGTTAAGACAGAATGTATGGTAAGATGCTAACAGGTAAGGGGTATTCCGAAGATGGCTTATTAAGCTAGTACTCTTAAACGGGGGTTTAATGTTACTGTAGGTTGCTGTTATTATAATGTATAGAGGTGAGTCTGAATAGTAGGATATAAATGAATAATTAAATATTAGTGTGAGGAACTAGAGTCCCTTACGGTGGTTGTGGGTATAATTATAGTTATTTATACTAACTAGCTGGGAGGTACTTTGTACCTTGCTTGTAATATCGTAAGTGCTTGTTATGTGAGCACTTTGCACCGCACGAGCGTTCTGCTCGTGAGGTTTCTCCTGCTCGCGATGCGAGCACTTGGCATGCTGCAAGCAGCGCCTCATTGGTCGTAGGGGCTTCGGGTCTTTGCACCCCTGGCCCAGTGCGCTTGGACAGTGTGCACTGCCCTCCCACACTGTTCCTTCTGCGGGGAATCCGTCGGGCCGCCCCGGCCTAAGTGACGGCCTGCAGGGTCGTCACAGCCTCTTATCTGTTAGCGTCCTGCTATACGTTCTGTCTTAACCCGCGCTAGTCCTCTTGAGGCCTATGTCGGGTGCAGGTTGTAATAAGAAACTTTAACTTGCTAATGTGTGTGATATTTATCTGTATAAACTACTTGATTTAGCAGCTATATACCTTCTTTAATAGCTTAAAATAACTAACATCTAAGGGCTAGAGTATATATAAAGAGTGTAGAGGTATATAAAGTGTAATAATATTAAAATCTTAATAATAATTATTAAATTCTTTAAAGTGGTGGCTTTCGTAGCTATTAAGGATTAATAGCTAATATATACCCTTTATATAAGATACTATGTAGAAATTAAAGTGCCGAATCTAATTTATACCTTTCTTTTTCGTAATCTAGCTATTATTGGTTATTACAATACATTAGTTAATTAAGAAGTTACACTCTTTATATTAGTTAATAAGGTGATATTACTTAGTTAAGATAATAAATAGTGTGATAACTTAACCTAAAGTATTTACTTTTTAAATAACTGTAGCTTACTCTTAATTACTAAGCTGAGCCTGTTTAACTTTACTGTAGCTGTTTAAGGTAATAATTACTATAATAGTAATAATAATACTTATTATAAAACCAGTTTTGTTAAAGTTATATAAATCTTTATTAAGGATGCTGTATTTGACCTTAATGTTATATATAAGGGTAAACTACTTGTGAATAATTATTAGATCTTTGTATTTAGCCCTCTGGTAATCGTATTTACGTGTAAAATACGTTTAAAATTCTAACTAACGCTTAACGAAGTTGTAAGCCCATTATACGCCGATAAGGAGCGCGTTACGTTTGCGTAGCAATCGGTTAGCTATATCTTCTATGTACGAAAACTGGGGGTAAAATGCGCATATATATAGCTTAATTATATATTAAATAATCGTTTTCTCTTTTAAATCTGTAAGTTTACGTAAGTTGGCTAGAATATTGCGTCGTACAGGCTAACTGGTGCGTCGATTATAGAGAGTAGTATAAGGAATAGAATAGATCTTTAATGCCTTATAAAGCTTCAGTTTTAGATCGTTTTAAAGAGCTTTGAGGGCTAAGATTAAATTCACTTCGTTTGAACGTAACGCTATATTATGTGGCGGAGGAAAACGTTATGAAAGGTAGAGGGGGTGCGTTGCGGGAGAAATTATCGGCTCGCTTGTTTTATCAGTTCGCTTATCACGTACGTTATGGGAAATTCAGTTAAAACTGATAAGGAAATTCAACTCGACTTAGGACTGGTCGGTTCATTATCAAAAGTGGGTCTGCTCGGGCCCCAAATCATGTGATATGATATGGTTTCAGATACGTCACGTGACCAGGAGTCCAAATCTGAAGTCAGATTCAGGGTTGGGGTTATGGTTCAGGAGTTATTAGCGTTTGAAAAAAATAAACAACTGGGTATTTGGAAATAAAAACATAGCTAAATCTAATTAAAGAAGGTGGCTTTATACATAGATTTATACCTAAAATTCAGAACTGGAATTCGTTTTACTATAAAGCTTATAATAAGAAAGATAATGTGTATAATAAGCGAGTCGTAGGGATAAGCGAGTTGCGCACTCTAATAAGATTTAATAGCTCACACACTGGAAAGTCGATAAGAAATTAATAATGCCACTAACAATTTACTAGCTTATTTTTGCTAGCAGGCTACCAAATCTCGTTAGAGTGCGCAACTCGCTTGTTCCCACGACTCGCTTATCATGCACCTTATTACTATTTAAAGTCTAATAATAATAATTATTTAAATAATAACCGGTTATTAAGTAATATAATAAGTTCTATTACTTACGTTTATTATATGACTTATTACGTAGAATCAAGAACTGGAATCAGTTTTACTATACTGCTTAAAGTGAGAAAGATATTAGTGTTTAAAGTTGGAAAATAATAGATATTATAATAATAACCTGTCAATAAGTAGCATAATAAAAAGTAATAATTACGATTCCTATACAGTGTACTACGTAGAATACAGAGCTGGAACTCTTTTTACTATACGACTTATAATAATAAAGATATTACTGTTTAAACCTAAATAATAATAATAATACTAACTTAAACTTAAATATCTCTCTGGTTTTAATAGCTATTCCAAATCAGGCTTTAGATTAAGAATTACAGTTAAAATCTACGTATAATACTACCTTATTTCATATTATAAACTAAAATAATAACTGTGAAAGTTATGGTTTTTTTACTTTAAACCTGAATATCTCCCTTTAATTAACCCTAACCCTGAAAACAATGTAAAAATCGGATTCTACATCACGTGCTGCATATTGAAACGTATTATTTGATTATATACACTTATAATTAAAAATTATTAAATTATTACTCTAATTCACCTAATTAAGTTAAAAAAAACCTTTAGTTTTTCACAGATAGAAATAGAAATAGTATAGTGGTAAACAGCGTAATATAAATTAAAGAGGTTCCCAGTTCGAATTGCATTTGTGAAAGTGAAAAAAAAACTGTAAATTGTAAATTGTAGAATAAGAACTGTAAACCCTGTAAAATAAAGCCTGTAAACCCTGTAGAATAAAGCCTGTAAACTCTGTAAAAGAAAGCCTGTAAACTGTATAAAATAAAGTCTTTAAATCTTAAAAAATAAAGCTTTAAAAAGT
>Ga0247760_1001513_pt1 | contig 21187 bp, 17 predicted proteins | sample UWRJL171409R4_FD_179936 | JGI IMG/M metagenome (GOLD analysis project Ga0247760, IMG submission 179936) | Plant litter microbial communities from Arlington Agricultural Research Station in Wisconsin, United States - UWRJ-L171-409R-4 | ecosystem: Environmental > Terrestrial > Plant litter >... | reverse complement strand
CGTTGAAGGTATTTGCGAGAGAGATGGATGGAGGGGGGCCGTGGTTTTTGGGGGCGAGGTTTAGCTTGGTGGATGTCATGTTGGCGCCGTGGGCGAAGAGGTTGTTTCTGATCGATCATTATAAATCAGGGGGGGTTGGGATTCCAAAGGAGGGGGAGCGTGGCGAGGATGAGGAGGTCTGGGGGAGGTGGGATAGGTGGTTTGAGGCTGTGGTGGAGAGGAAGAGTGTCAAGGATACTTGGAGCGATGATGCGCAATATGTTGTGGCATATAAGAGGTATGCTGATGATACGACGCAATCGGAGGTTGGTATTTCTACGAGAAAGGGGAATCGGCTTCCTTGAGACAATTGCTCAGCCATGGGCTTTTCAGTGCCGATTTCTCAGTCTCGGCGGTGCCAAACCATTCTTCTTCAGCTCACCGCTCGGAAAGGTTATTCATCTGCCATGTTCTGATGCCCAAACTGCAATTTTGCCCCTGTTATCTCGACAAATTCCGCAAGATTTTCGGAGTGTTTGAAGAGGTCCCTTGTTCGCCAGCACTGAAGTTGGGCCAAGCCATACTTTACTCTTGGGTCAAGTGCGATTCAGCACTCAAACCCCCTACCTATGATCACATAAAGCCTCACGACTTCCCAACTTCTCACAACCGTCCAGGCTTCTCGAGGCACCTTGATACTTCATGTCATTGGGTTTTGACTGGCAAGGCTTTCGGTGCGGTACCAAGGACCAATGTTCTTGTTGGAAGGTAGCTCGTTGCGAGGTGGAACGACGGGAGCTGCCTGTAAGGCAGGTACGAAGCCTCAGACACGGATTGGAACTTGGCCCCACTACTCAGACCAGTATTTCAGGCAGCCACGCAGCCCAGAGCTTTTAGAACGGGGAAGAATTCACCACACCCTCCATCACCGTCAACATGCCGCACCCCCGTCTTTTGACCCTCCGGTTGGTGCTCGCTCATTGGCCCGCTGGTCCACCTGAGCTTCCCCTGCAAGGCAGAACCTAGCCGCAGCTTGGTTGCCGCTAGGTGGGCGCAACCCCGCTCCAGGAACAGGGTAGGTGCCCAGCTTCCTCAGGCTCCCTCCAGCTGGAATGCCGATGTGTGACCATCGGGGACTCACCTCATATACATACATTATAAACTCTGGCGCAACTACACTTCTTTCCCAGCCGTGTGATGGTCCTCAACCCAACGACAGTCCGCCAAAAAATTATTCGCAGCTGGCCATACCGAAACCTTGCTCGCAATATGTCCACCTTCAACCATTCGCGGCTCGGCGTCCCGGTAACGCTACCGGAGGGGCTCTCGGAAGAGCAGGTCTTGAAGTTCCACCCCTTCCAGGTAAGTGCTGGCAATTCAATGCTTGAGCTCCGCAGCCTGGCAGCTAACCAAACGGCCGGCCCGCAGTCCTGGATTACGACGCTTCAGAACTCGCTCGAGCTCCAAAGCCAGAATGCCTCACATCCGTTCCACTCAGATCCTTATGTGTTGCGATCGGTCACAGTCCAAGCTTACGACCTATTCGGCAAGCGGGTCGGCTTCTTGAAGCTGACGTCAAAGGTCTCCAACGGCGCGGACGAATGGCTACCCGGCGCCGTCTTCCTGCGCGGCCCCAGCGTTGCGATGCTCGTGACGCTGGTGCCCGACGATGTGCCCGCCGATACGGACGAGCGTTACGTCCTCCTCACGGTACAACCTCGCATCGCGGCGGGCAGCCTCGAGTTCGTGGAGTTGCCAGCCGGCATGGTAGACGAGGCGGGAAATTTCGGGGGTACAGCCGCGAATGAGATCCAAGAGGAGCTGGGGCTTGAGATTCCTGTTGGGGAGCTCACCTCTCTGAGTGATCTGGCCGCGGGTATCAGCGGTGGCTCCTTTGGGGATGAGGGAGCAGCTTTGCGTGACGGGAATCTCCCGCGCGGTGTGTTTCCGTCCCCAGGCGCCTGCGACGAGTACATCCCCATCTATGCGCACGAGCGTCGAATCCCAAGGTCGCAGCTGGGCGAGTGGACAGGCCGACTGACAGGGCTTCACGACCACGGTGAAAAGATCACACTGAAGTTGGTTAGAATGCAGGATCTGTGGAAAGAGGCGGCGCGCGATGGGAAGACTCTTGCTGCATTGGCTCTATGGGAGGGTCTGCGAAGAGAAGGGAAAATCTAGTCTACGGCTCTTCATCAACATGTCGGCTCCTTTTTATTTGGTGCCGGCTGGCCTAAAGCCGAAATTTCTTTGCGATCTCAATACCCTCGGCCAGGTTGGCTATCCTTGCGTCGATGGCGTATCCTTGGGCCTCAAGCTTGATGCATTCGTCCCACAGATCGACCAGCTTCACATGAAAGACTTCGATAAACTCGTTCTCCTCCAACTCGGGCTTCAGGTTCTGATTTTCCGGCAGACTCATGTCGACGCTAACGTGGACCATTTTGAGGTTGGTGTTGCAGAAGCCTGGATCTGGTAGGGGGATGCTGATGTCAGATGAAGGGCAAGACAGGCAAGAATGGGGATTGCAAGAGCTTACCGTTCCACATAACGGGCGATGTCATCAACACTTCCCCAACATACCCCGTCTCTTCTCGCAGCTCTCGAATAGCGGCTTGCTCTGCGGTCTCCCCCTCGTCTACTAAACCTGCGGGCAATTCAACAACGATCTTGTCTAGTGGCGGACGATATTGTTTTTGCAGCACAACCTCAGGCCCTGTCATGCTTGTCAGGATCGGGTTTGGATGTCATATACGGGTGGGATCGCGGAGGAAATAATACCGGTGTCTTTCTCGAGAATGGCAACAATACCAACGCCATCGATATCGCTCCCTTTCGGCCTGGTCCGCCGTTCGGCTGACTCCCATGTGCGCTCAACCCCGTTCTGGTCCTGATATGTCTTTCTTGAAGGGTGTCAGAATCATGCCTTGAAAGAAAGGATCGTCGTGGCCGCGGTTTGGAGGGACTCTAGATTCGGGTTGGGAACTCACAAGACTAATTTTGTCCACACCGCCTCGCTCTCTACCTATTGAGCATGTTGGTGACTTGATCTACCTTGTGTGACGCCTTGTCTACGCCGATGGATTCACCAGGAAGAGGGGAGAGGACTTACAAGGGGCTTGGTGGACAACACTTTTGCTTCGACTTCATACATTCTAGAATTACGAATATCTTCACGGATGTGAAATGGGTTAATTTTTCCGGGTTTCTGTTCTGCGACAGGTGGTTTTACATTTGACCATTTTTGGTCTCCAAGGTTCTCCCACACGGCAGACCGCCTCAATGGGTGCCTGCATCATCGCTCACTGGCACTGGCACAAATCTGCTGCAACGGTGGGGCAAGGGCGCTAGCTCTCGGGTTGCTAGTGTGCCAGCCAGGTGCCACTGCCGGTTCGCCAACGCACCCACCCCACCCTAACCACCTCACGGATCTGCGCATTGCTACTGTGCGATGTGTTGGCCTGTCTCGCGAGGGGTGCGTCTGGCATAAAACTGACTGGTGCATGCTCCGCAAAACGGCGAGGTAAGGGAGACTGGTCTGGGCATCGACTTTGTAAACTTCGTTTGCCCACCATGGGTGTGCCCGGGAGCCGTCCGGTGGCTGGTGTCGTCATCGCCGCAACCAACAATGTTATCTGATCTTGGCGGGCTGCCAGATATCACGCTGGACCGTGTGATTGCCACCCAAACGAATGTAGCGAGCGCACCACCCTACAAGCACTTTTACACATTCAAGGGTCCAGCCGACCACTTGTACTCTAATAAGGCCGGATAGAGTCGATGCAATCGCGAAGCTTGGTACTGGACGGTCTCCACTCAACATTGGACGCGAGCAGAGTCTCTCGAGTCTGTCCCCGTCTTCTCGCTCCGAATTAGCTTTGCAAGTTGCAACGGGACTTGATTTCTCCTCTGCGGAAAGATCCTCGACATAGCGCACAATGTCTTTCGAACGGTAAGCTGACATTAGCTATCTCCGAGTATCATGTTTCATCTCATCATGTCTTCCGAAGCCAACATTAATGTCCGGGTGAGGAGGTTACATTGGCATTACCGAGTGGAATAACGAGGGGGCCTGCTTTGCCTTATGACTGAACTGAAGCGGATCCTTTTCAATTCTACCTGCGCTTTTGGTTGGGCTTGACTACTTTTTGGATTTAGCGATTCCTTTCGCAGCTCGGTATCGCCAGCCTATCATGGAAAGGTAGACGTCTATCTACCTTCCTAAGCTGGCGACAGGCCGGCATCAAACGAGCCGCATCCTGCCATCGAGCGGGACCCAGGATCCGGGACCTGAAACCTGCTGCCATCTTCCCGTCTTGGTTAATAAGGCCGCCGCCCCCCCGTCTTGGCCAGGAGGCTTGATCTTCCTTCACAAAATCGCCGTTTGACCTAAGTCAACGTTGTTGATTTGGTGAAGTTCGATCGCCAATATTGGTTTGGCCCGTCAAAGTTTGGGCAGAGTGGTTCCGAGGCCGCGCTTGTGCAATTCGGGAACAAGACCACGTAAATGGCACAAAACAACAACCATAGGGGTCATGATGTCGACGTCCTGGGCGGCCCAGTCGGGGACGTCGCGGAGGAACGGACGCCATTGTTAGGCCAGGGACAGGGCCAGTCGCAAGATCAGCTAGATCGTCTACGCTTACAGCTCCGGCCAAAGGTCACACTTCTCTGTTTCGCCATCCTCTTCCTACTCGAACTCGGCTACGGAATGAGCGTTCCGCCCACGAACGAGTTGATGGAGAGGATCCTGTGCCGCCAAATGCACCCGGAACGGACTCGAGATAGCACCCTTCCATGGGGTCAAGGGGGTGCCGATGACCCGTGCAAAGACAAAGAAGTCCAGAGTTACCTCGCAATGCTCAGGGGTTGGTATTACACGTTTGAGGCCATTCCTGGGCTTCTCTGTGGTTAGTTTTCTTCTTATTCTGTCTTTCTTTCTGTTGCTTCGGGAGATCACTAGCTAATCTGCTGCAGCTGTTCCGTACGGTATCTTGTCCGACCGGTGGGGCCGAAGACCAGTGCTCTTTCTGGGTATCTTGGGATTTTCGCTGGCCATTGGCTTTAATATGGTTGTGTGTATGTGTTTTGCTGGCGATGGTGTGTTGCTGTTAACCCATAACTGGTTACTGATATCTCTGGTCTTACTAGTTCTCTTCTCTGACATTGTCCCTCTCTGGACAACGTGGTTCGGCTCCTTGTTTTTCTTGTAAGTCAGTTCGCGACCGAGTTGTCTTGGGCGGTGAATGTTCGGCCGTTGACCTCTGGACAGCATCGGCGGCACTAGCCAGATGGTTGTTGCCATGTTGTATACATTCTTGGCCGATGTGACGCCTGTTGCATCGCGGGCGACCGTGTTTTTCCAGATTGCCGCCGCTTTTCTCGTTTCCGGCATGATTGCGGCGCCGATCGCAGGCGCTATCATGATTTACAGTGACTGGCTGGCCCTCAACATTTCGCTCAGCTTGATGCTGCTGTGTCTGCCTGTATGCTTTGCTTTCCCGGAAACGCTTCAACTACACGCACCGGGACTGGAAAGGGCGCGCCAGGAGAGGGCCGATCGACAGGCGGACGGTCAGAGTGCCGACTCCGGCGAGGATAGAGGCGGAGGGGACTTTACCCAGGACAGCAAGCACTCCGCGCTTCGGATTCTCTGGTCTAAGGCGCGAGACAGCGTCGTAGATGTTGGAGATTTTGTGTTGAACAATAAGAGCCTTGCTCTGTTGATGCTATCAGCCATGTTCGTCATACTTGGGAAGTTCGTGACCGAGATGCTCATGCAGTACGCCACGAAGCGCTACGGATGGAGTTGGTCCAAGGCAACACTACTCTTGACGGTTCGCAGCGCAGCCAGTCTTGCTACACTCCTGGTTTTGCTGCCAGTCGCTAGCTGGGTTTGCGTCGGGCGCCTCGGCATGTCAGGTGTATCTAAGGATCTTTGGCTGGCTCGGTTCTCTGGCGTGCTTGGTGTGGTAGGCTGCTTGATGATCGCGATTGCGGACAACGGCTACATGCTCTGCTTCGGTCTCGTGTGGATGTCGCTTGGAGCCGGCATGTCGCAACTTACCAGATCGCTGTTGAGCGCGTTGACCGAGGAGCACCACGTGGGAACTGTCAACTCGCTAATCACGTTCATGGAATTGGCAGGCGCCATGCTGGCAGGGCCTGTGCTAGCAAAAAGCCTGAGTGTTGGTATGAGCATTGGTGGCTTCTGGATCGGAATTCCTTTCTTCGCCGCGGCAGGATTTCTCGCCATCGCAACAGCTATCGTGTTCATCTTCAGGCTGCCGGCAAGAACAAGGTGAAACGGGATGTCACTGTGAGCGCGGGGCGTGAGAATCTGGCATACCTTCCGCCCGGAAGCCCCTAGATGTTCAGAGATCTTGGCGAAATCGGCATCATCACATCGAATACGAGGGGTTAGCAAGAGCGTAACGAGACGATACATCCCATTCTAACAACAGACAGGTGTTACTTGAGGCTCAGACTCGCCAGATACGCTGTTCGCTGTGTTGTACGCTGCAAGCTCGGTTTTCTGAAGATATTGCGTGACTGAACACGTTCAAGGCTGACGTCGTTGATAGGCAGGACGTGCGGCTTTTCGTCACAGACTGTTGATGCAAGCCACATAGGTTGATGAAGGCAAGCGCGTCATGCAACGCGCATCCCGTCACACGCGAAGATGGCCAAGACCAGTTCCCAGTTCCTGTTCTCGGGGCCCCTTCAGAGCCGCAAGAATCTAATCTGCAATGGCAATAGCTCATCACAATCATTGCAATCGACACTCGTGTGTGCAATCGTCTGCAATTGTTGGGGCCGCGGTCGTCCGTCCCTGTTTCAAGTTTCAACTGCGGAATGCGGAATGCGGGATGCGACCTCTGCAGCCGATCAGCTGCAAGGTACGCGGGCTGCGGCGCGTCTGCCATCCAAATTTGCTCTAAATTTGGACCTTCAGCTCAGTTCCCCCTGAGCCAGGCGCCGGGGTTCCTGTTTCTTCAGCCTGGGGGGTCATTGCGCGCTCCTTTTTTCCCGCACCTGCAAGCCACTGCTGATGCCCACGAACTTGCTGTCAAACTCCATTGATCCTCCGATCACTCATTTCCGACCCCATTCGCATGGTCTGTGGTCTGGGTGACCCGCGACCCGCGCACCGCGAACCGCCCATCGTGGGATGGTGCGATGGACGGCTCCGACAGCTTTGGATCTTTGGATCCTGAAATCCTGGGGTCCGCACCCCTGGCCCTTGCAGTCTGTTGGTGACGCTAGCCGGGGAGTCCTGTTGAATCCCCACAAGAAAGACTGAGCTCCAAATTCCCCGTGCCTTTCTCTGGCTTCATCCTTTTTGTCTGGTCCCACACAATCTGCGCTGCTGTTGTTGCTCTTCGTGGTCGTGGTGGTCATCGTTGTTGCTGTGCCTGTCGCTCTTTACTCAACGCTCTTTGGTCGTGTTCCCCCCCTCGAGTCTCGTTCGATTCCTCTATCTCTGGCTGTTGATAGCAGAACACAATACCGACCTCATCCCCGCAAAGGGAATCTCGATGTCGGCCTGTGTTAGCGTCCTGCTGCCGATTGCGCGTTAGAAACGAGGCGTTTCCAGGAGAAGTCCAGTCCGAACGCCCTGGGCATTTGTGACATGGACCGCCAGTCGTGACTACTTTACCGCGTCACTCCTTTCGCAGTTCGTGGAAATCGACGCACGGCGCATATGATACTGTCGGTGTCCATCCAAAATCGGTGACTGAAGCTTGCTAACCCTTTGGGCAGCAGGTAGATCCATAGATATCAACAATCATCCAACCAAGATGGTGTCTTTTTTCGGACTGAAGTTTGGGGACAAGAAAAAGTGAGTGCTGTTGCGCATATCTGCAAGGCGCGCCGACCAACAACTGATGGCGTAGAAAATCCGAGAGCAAGCCCGCACAGCTGCAAGGATGGGAACGAGCGGACCGTAACATCGGCAAGGCGAACATATCCATCCCGCGATCAGACACCGCCCTCTCGCAGGACTTCAGGTCGCCGTACGGCGGGAGCAACCCCGGTCATGGCAATCTCGCCGCTTCGAGCATGCTGAACCTGGGGAGTGGCCATGCGAATATGCGAACGAGACTTGGTGCGAACAATGGGTCATCCGCCAGTCTCGTGGTTCCGGCACCATTCGGTTCGAGATTCCGTGCGGGTAACGGCTCCTCGAGCAGCCTAGCAGCCCCGGGGCCGGGGTTCAGCTCAAGACTGGGCGCAAAAAACGGGTCGTCTGTCAGTCTTGTCCTGCCAGCGCCTACAGCACGTCCCGGGACCTCTGATGGCAAAGTCAAAGAATGGGGCGGCCCGCCAGATGCCCATTTTCTGAGGAGTCCCGCTTCCGGACCGCCTACTCCAAAATCACCGCTGGGGGAAATGCAACTGCCACCGACACCACGGTCCGAAACCGATAATAGCTCTGTATTCGGCGAAGAGGCAGACGACATGGTTGAAACGATCATGGCATCGGTACAAGAGAAGCTCGCGAAGGAGAAGGAGACAGAGTCCTCAAAGACGCGGGAGATGGCATGGCTGGGAGCAGAGAAGGGGAGGCAAAGGGCGCCTGGGGGGGCGCCAGCAGTCAAGGCTTCGCTGCAATCGCAAAGTCCGGAGCTGGTATTCAGGGGAATTGCGGATCAAAGGCCCGGTAGCCGCGGCGGGTTGCGAAGCCCGCCGAACTCGGCAGCTTCGACCACTGCAGAACCCGTGTTCAGGGGCAACATCGAGAACAGACCGGGGAGCCGCGGCAGGATCGCCATCCACCAGGGTCCGCCTCGATACAGCCCTCCTACGCAAGAGCTTCCCCGACCCCCCAACCATACTGGTCACCGTCGCGGCCCCCAAGGCAACTCCCATGGCGCTTTTGTTTCCCGCGGCCCTGCTCAAGAGAATAGACCGGAACTCGTTAGATCAGAGGCCAGAACAAACAGCCGTGACGATAGTCAGCCGCATCATTTCAACACGGACGATAACACTTCTCAAGACCAGGGCCTAGGCGTCCCGCGATCGCAGCCTTCGACCCTCGCTAGTTCCCGGATCAACACTGTTGTGCAGGAGCTCCGGTCTCAGAGCCCAGCTGCTGTCGGCCCTGTTTCCCGCGCTGCAGGACAAATCGAGCTTCGGCCACGCAGTCCCGCCCGCATCAGCGCCGTCCCTCGGGGTCTGAGTGCGATGGGAAGCCGACCTCAGAGTCCCGCATCGAGCAATGCCGGCTCCATTGGATATCGGCGACAGGACTCCGGTTCGAGCGTGCAATCCCCTGCTGTTAACGAACCGACTTTACGTGATCTTATGGCTCAGAGCCCCGAGGAAATGATGGACGACGCGAGCCCAGGTGCGGATGGTGAATATCTGATGGAGCAATATGCAAGGCCCATCATTCAAAGCGTCCGGGCTAGACGTGACACCCTCACACTGAATTCTCCTCGACGCGTCAGTCTTTCTATGGAGATCGAAGAACTTGAGAAGTCACTGGCGTATGCGCAGCGAACTCAGCTGCAAAACCAGCAGCTCAGCAGCCAAGACGACAGTAGCAGGGCCAGCATGTCCAGTAGCATCTACAGCGAAGATGTGGACGAACCCGACGAGCCTGTCGTCACCTTACAACCAGCACCATTGCGCTCGTCTCCGCTCCTGGGCAGCGAGGCAGAGACGGGCTCGTTTCCCTCGCGAGAACCCAGTCCCAGGAGGGGGTCATTCATTCTGAGAAGGGGCCCACGCCGCCCTACATTGGACGAATATGGTGTGCCAAGCAGTCAACGGACGGCCAACTCTCGCCCCTATAACCCAGGAGGCGGGTCAGTCTCTCCCTCATCCCGTACCAATGCTCTCCAGTTCCACCAACCCAACCGAACGCTGAGCCCAGCACCAACAATTGACGCGCCGCCCCTCCGACAGCGGCCCACAGTCAGTACCGTGATAGATGCCGGGTTCAAGTTTGACTTTGGCCCCAACATCCCACCTACCCCCGACTCCGCTACATGGCCACTCGCCTCTTCATCGTCGCCCATACCACCATCTGAGGAGCCAGAATTACAGCCTGAGCCTGAGTTCATACGGCAAAAAGCCCCTCCACCCCTGAACTTCAACTTTTCCCCCGAAGCGTCCTCGCGAGACCCGGCGCTCTGGACGCCTCCGTTACGATCGATTGGCCAGAAGCCTGCTGCAAACCACGAACACTCATTGCCTCCACAGGGCGTCGCAGGGACCACGTTGATGCTTCCAGGCGTGGGACCCCCTGGTCGCTCACGATCACCTGTTGATGGCCTCGGTGTTGGCCTAGCACGCGGGCCGAGCATGCGAACTGACCCCCGGCATCAACATGTCGACGCGTTCGGTACCGGATTCATCTAATTTGCTAATGTATAATGATTGAGTATGTACGAGGGCACAAAGGCCGATGTTATATACACATACTGGAGGGCGAGGGATGATTCATTTGTCTTGATCTTGTAGTTGAGCGGCATATCTGCATTTTAGATGCTTGGTTTTTATATACCCAATGGCTTTTGTGTCTCAAAGATGCCCTCGTTATCGTAAAATTATGAGAGGGGGGCACAACACGGCCCATGTTGCCCATCGGGCTAAGAAGCAGGAGATATCTTTGACGTGACCATGCCTTGCCCCAATGATCACTTATAATTTCGACACAGGGACATATAGTTCTGCTTTGTCGTTTTCTTTGTTTTCTGTTACCGCAGGAAGTTTTTGATCGCGCCTCCAACATTCATAACATCTAGCAAGAAGGTGTCGTGCCCGAAGAGGCTCTGCTCCTCACTCAGTTCGTAATGCGCGACGTTCCTGTTTCCGGCCATGCGAAGCGCCTCTGCGACCTCGCGTTGCTGCCACGCAGGGAACAAAATGTCGCTCGCAACGCCCATGACCAGGACGGGGTGATCCCATAGCGCTGATAGGCCGGTGATAAGATCCGCAGGGGGCCGCGATACGGACACGGAGTCAGGACCCACGCCGTCGCCGTCAGATTCAGAGGAGACCGTGGTGTCCGGCTGCTCCTCGTATGGCTTGTCGGGTAGCGTCAGGCTGCACGCAGCGTCGGCGGCCGACTCATAAACACCATCCAAAAACGAGACTTGGCGCTCCGCGCGACGTGTGGCAGCGGCGCGCTGGCTGTCCCGGCCTAGGTCAAACAGATCCATGGCCTTGCTAACGTAGAGCAGGCTGTTGGGATCGTAGGTGAGGCAAAACTTCTCGCCAGCGTGGTCGAGATACGTTTCGATGAGAAAGTCGGGGCATAAAGCGGGCGGCTTGCTTGGGTCAGCGCGGCGGCGGCCGAACCGCTGTTCCCACTCGGGACCAGAGCGGTAGGTGACAGTGGCGATCTCCCGGGCCAGCTTCATCCCGGCGTGTGGCGGCACGTGGCCATAGTAGAAGCCCCGATTCCAGTTGGGGTCCATCATCAACACCTGACGTTGCGTGTGGCGCATGGCGATGCTATACGGATGGCTGCGGGCGCAGCCGCTGATGGAGACAATGCGGCCAACACGGTCTGGGAACAGCACTCCGGCAGCAAGGGACTGCATACCGCCCATGCTGGACCCGACACTGGCGTAAAGCCGCTTGACACCAATGCTATCCAGCAGGCGGAACTGGGCGCGCACCATGTCTTCCATGGTCAATATGGGGAATCGCGTGGCATAACGTTGGCCGTCCGCTGGATCGATGCTGCTCGGCCCCGTGGAGCCGTAGCAGCCGCCGATGACATTTGTACAGATGATGTGGTACTTCTCCGTGTCCAATGCTAGGCCCGGCCCTATGAACTTCTCCCACCACCCCGGCTGCGGATTCTCAACAGTGGAATGGGCGTGCGACGACGCTGAAAGTCCCGTGTGAAGGAGTATAACATTGGTTCGGTCGGCGTTCATCTGGCCCCACGACTCGTACGCAATGTTGAACTCGCGGAGCACGCCGCCCCAGTCAAGCAACAGAGGATCTTCGCAGTGGTATATCTGCGCGGCGCCGGCCGTGTAGGACGGTTCTGGCCCGCTAGCGTCGGATCGGGATCTGACTTCATTCTTGAGTGTTGCCGACCGGGTCTCCAGTGCGTCCAAACATGGGAACGCCATGGCGGGGTTCGACGCCGCACCGCTTCGTTGTGAAGGGCGTGAGTGCAATTGTCTACGAACGACCGACAGGCCCCCGCTGGGCCGTTGAGCGGATATTCGCGTGGCCACCGCATCTTTGCATAAATGCCTTGTTGTGGGCTGGGGAAACTGCGAGGCATGTCGCAGACTCGCTGCCGCTATCCGTACCCGGAACTTCATTGTGGGCGGCGGACCTTCGAAACGGCGGTTGAACGGCAGCGGCTATGCTCGATGGGAGCGTCGAAGAAGCGGGGATTATCGGAGCGGCCAGAGAGGATCGATCGGCTTGCTCGCGTAACAGTCAATACTGCAAGAAAGTGCATCACAGGGACGAAGCCATTTTCCCTCATAACTTCTAACATGCGATTGGTGCGAACTCAGCCGTTCTGACGGTTGAGGCCCAGACCTTCCATCCGGGATTCCGTCATTTCACGTGGCCCTACGCGGGCCCGTAGCCGACACGTCCGCGATAACCGCCCTAGGTATAATGTATCCCCTGTACAGGCTAACCCACTACGCATAGGCCACTTAGCCTTCTCAATGTAAGCTAACCCACGACGTGTAAACTAACCCACTACATACAGGCCAGCCCACTACACGCAGGCTAACCCACTACATGCAAGCTAACTACCGAGTGACGCGAAGGTTGTGTTTTCATGTTTTAAGGTTTTCATGTTTTGAGTTATGGCGGACGTGTCAGCTACGGGCCCGCGTAGGCCTGCGCTTCGACCCCCACATGCTGGCTCGCCTTAGGACCCCTGTAGGCACTATTTCCCCCACGCGTTGGAGGTGATGTCACAGCATTCAGCTCAGTTGTTTGCATTGGGACGAGGCCTCAGCCACCTCAACGCACAAGTTGGCAACACGTCTTTACTGAGGTTACTCACAAAGCAATAAGCGTGGCATTCCTAATTTGATCAACTCAGACCTCTTTCAAATATTGCAAACTATTCTCCCTGTTCCCCTCCGTGCTCAAAGGTGACCCCCGGCTTCCAACCCAACTCATTCGTCCCCGACGCAACTACGTGCAACCGCCAAACGTCCATCTTTCCCGCAACGCATCACCCCCGCGTCGTCGCAGGCAATAATAGAACAGACCGTTCCCAGCTTGCAAGATACGTCCGCTGCAAACAACAGCAACGATGTGGCCCATCAGCAGTATGCTCGGGAGGTGGGTCGGTGCATGGCTGGGTGGCTCTGAATTAGATGCTCACACGCAATCTAATGGTAGAACTACTCAGGAAATTCTCGAGCACCCATACCAACCTCAAATTCTCGACGTCATTGTCGTCAAGACGATGCTGATAAAGGGCCTCCATCTACCCCCCGAATTGGTTGATAACATCGTCGACCAGGCCGAATATTGGCCACACATATCCAGCGAGGTCAAGTACACGACCGACGGCGAGCATGGGTTTCATACCATCGGCCACTCCATGGTGGCAAACGGTACAGAAAATGAGTTTCTGGTAAGTTCTTCGGCGTCGATTTGAAGAGGAAGCATTCCACCGACAAAGGAACACCAACCTCGCTAACACCGTTCTCTCATTCCCTTGCAGCTTCGAACCGTACCCCTTGGGTTTCAAGAATGGCCTAAAAGCCCCCGAAATGAGCAATATGGAAACATCTATTGCGCCGGTGTCCCACCAAACGCGCCTGGGGAGCAGTTCCCAGCAGGTGATTTCCAGGCTTTGATGGACTATCCAGACCCGCTGATCACCCACCCTTGCCGCAAGATTGTCTTCACTATCCGAAGTCGTGATCAAGGCTGGGGTGGCGACCAACAAGATCACGATACCTACCATGGATCGTGGACCTGGTTTGAGGCGGGTGTTGAAAGGTGGACTAACAACGCTGGGGATGGCTCGCCAGAAGCCCAGCAGCAGCCGTCACTTGTGTTGGAAGACTTGTCAACCGTCTACCCAACAGTGACAGGGAGCGAAGCCGACACCGGGTTTGATCACCCGCTCCACCCACAAGAGCATCTCAAGATCCAGTGCAACAAAACAGCAGCGCGGGAGACACAAGAGCATCGTGTCGTATGGAGCTACACTGATGATACCGACCCTGAAAATGAGACGGCCGCAGCTGAACTTGCGGCTAATGGACGGGGGACAGCAACAGGGGACGGAAAGTTTGTGCGGGACCTGAAGCTAGGTGATATCATAACTGTATGGGGCAAGACGAGGTTTCAGGGATGGACGAACAACGTTGAGAGCGTGAAGGTGGATGTCTATTGGGTTGTTTAAGAAGCTTGAAGTCACCCGCGCACATGCGATACTACATGAAAAGCTTGCTCGACTGACCAGGCCAAAGGATTGCCCAGGATTTGCAAACTTCATGATATTACTTCCTCGCGGTTTGCATGCTTATGCTAGGAGAGACTTGGCCACAAACAGCCATGTCTCGTCAGTGAGAGGCCAGCGTCTGCCAATTTGCCGGAAAAGCCGTAAAACATAGACTCAGTACCGTCGGCCACTCACCTTTCCTACCTTGTTCTAATGACACAAGTGTACATTTTCAAACTTTTCTTTATTCCATTCTATATATAATTCTTTTTCCTCCCCGAACCAGAAGCTATTTCGTCTTTCATCCTACATGCCGATGTCTCAGCGAAACCGAACTGCTAACATAGTCCAACTGACCCTCGCCACTCCCTTCCCATCGCCCAGTCGTCTCATTTCCCGAGTGCGGGCGTGCCTATTCTCTCCTCCCATCAGCTAAAGAAAGTTCTATATATACCTAAAGTAAGAAAAAACTGCATTTTTTGGTATCAAACATGATATGGCAGCGAAACCAACAAGCTCTGCTGAACCAAATATCCTTCCTGTGATGTGGGGAAAAGTAAATAAAGCCAAAGGAGAAAGGGGAGATTCTCACCCCTCACCACCTTCACGGCTCCAGCCGGTCTTCTCATCCAGATATGCCACCTTAACAGCATGGCACGACCAAGAGCCACTGATGGTCGAACGGACAGTGAACATCTGGACTACGGAAAGCGAGTTCGAGACCATGTTTTGTGATATCATTCAGGCTGTTTGATGTCAAATGAACCCCCCCGACAAGAAAACTAGAGACTTCGCAGAACCTCGAGAAGCATGCGCTAAACATGTGTTGCTCGCCTGCCTGCTGTTTAGAAAGACGCTCCTCTATAAAATGTGCAAATGCAACTGATGTCGCGTGTTTCCCCTTCCCACAGTGCGATCGAAAATAACAAAGTCGACAACAGGATGAAAAGCACTTCCTTTTTCGCCAAGACGCCGCTCATTTTTGTTTGCCGAGCTCCGTTGACCTGGTATTCCCCGTCCCCAGCCCTCGGGGAGTATATAATGCAGTAATTCCGACTGCCACATAAAAAAAATGGACAACCTGAGAATGACCCAACCCAGCCTCGATGATACTTGGATCTCGAGTTAAGTAAGAATTCCACTGGAGGGCAGTCCCACCAACCGACCCCAGGACAGAATAAACGTGCGGGAGGTGGTTCGGACGAAGCTTCCGCCCATTAAAGCCACAACGCTGGTTGTTCAAGCATTTGCCATTCGGAAGGCAAACACAGTTGGTCTCTGTTCTTCGGTTGCGGCGTTTGAGATGTCGTCGAGAGGACTAGTGCGGCTTATTGGTGTCCCCTTGGATCCCCTTTCATCCCACCAAGCAAGTGACGATCATCGTCTGAAGTAGTTGATGATCGGCGATGGGGTTGAACTGACACTGGCCACCGCTCCATGATAGGTGCGAGGCTGGTAGATCGCGGAGACCGTCTAGCTTGGTAGGTCCAAAGCATCCACGGCGGCCCATCACCAGAGCTCGTACCACCCCCAACACCAACACGTTCACCAGGTTGCGATATAAATCGCCAGCATACTTAATGCTCCAAGGGCAAGATCCTGAACAACCTGTCCAATACAGAGCCTCGCTTTCCACACTTGGCAAACCAGACCGTCGACAAGTATCCAAGAAAGCCACCCAGCCGAACCGGCTACAGCTTGCTGGACAATCCCGGATGCAGCTCGGGTTATTCACCTTCAACCACCCTTGCGATCAGCATCGTTTTTTGGCAGCTGCTCCCCATGTGCGAAGCCGTTAGCTGCACTCTTCAGATCGGCCACGCCTTTTTTCCGTGCTTTTTGTCTTTGCCAGCCGTTGACAGCCTCGGCCTGACTCTTCGCTCCCCGGACATGCCCATTTTCTCTTGGGACGCCGTTGGCTCTCGAATCAAGAATAGGGGAGCGGTTCGCAGAATCATGCTTCATTGCAGGGCCGGTAGGTGGGGACTTTTGGCTGAGCTTCGAGGATTCCGTTCGGGGGTCCTTGAGAGTCAAGGGAATTTGTGCCACAGGAGGTACATCAAATCGCCTAACAGCTGTCGGAGACGGTGTGCGGTGCTCATAAACCGGCGAGAGATGTTGTTGGATATCTTGTGCAACTGTGAAGTCACCAGTAGCGAGATCCAGGGGCGCTATCCCGTTTTGTTGCTGGCGTGAAATGATCCGTGACCGGTTTACTGGTGGAGATGCAAACCCAGAGGAGCTGCTGCTGCCTTCGCCAACCACTGGCATGTATGGGATCCCCGTCTGTAGGGGTGGTCCAACTGCCACACGGTGTTGGAACGAGGATTCCGCTGCACTTTGTGCTACTATCGGTGAGCGGCCAGACGAAGAGCCATTGACAATGACCGGTCTGTCTGGGAATGTCGGAGGGCTTGGCTCAACGGCACTGAATGGATGAATCACTGGCTGTTCGGCCCACGTGTTGTTGAACCCATGCCCTTGGCTGATATATAGCGGGTTGTCGAAACCAGCCTCTTCCGTCGTGACATGCTCTGGCGCGGATACAGGCCCAGGTGGCTGACGGACGGATCCTGGGGTCGAACCCGGTTTGGAGATCGTACCGTTCACGACTAACGGGGCCCGGTTGGGGGTTAGTTTGCCGTTGACCTGAAATGGTGCCGATGCCAACGGTGCCGAGTTCGTCCCTACTGAGAAGGCTCTAGCATGTCCCAGTGGAGAAGGCGATCTCGAGGTGCGCTTCATTCTCCGATCAAGGATAGACTGAGGCAGTTGATCCGTCGATAATCGCCGGCGACCTTGGCCTCCCTGGCCGAGGTCACCGAACGCAGGCACAGAGGTTGGAAACCCATTAACCTTCCGAATCGGGCTCGAGCTCTCATTTACGTAATACCCAATGAAGCGTGGGCCGTCATCCTCCGGAGGAGAATCAGATATGGCTTTAGCAGGCGCGTCATCAAATTCCGAATCCGCAGCCTCATCCGGCATGAAGCTTGGGATGGGAACCCCGTTAACATGTCGCCCCTGAACAGCATGCACTCCGTGTCCATTGTGAGCCGGCGTTGGAAAGCCTTGCGCAGGTTGAGCAGGCGTCATCGGGGTCCTCGAAGCTGGCTGGGATTGCGACCTAAGGGTACCGCTGCCATTCGAGCCGCCGGAATCGCTGTTGATGGCACCTCGGTGCAAGCTTCTCCTAAACTCAGGGGCCGCTGCTGCGGGTGATGAGGGGAAAGTCGTGAACGCCGGATGATAATATTGCCCCTGAACCGGAAGTCCAAAACCGTAGATGAATTCTGGTCGGAGTGGGGCTGACAGAGGCGGGTTGTCGAACGAATTTGTGCGCGATCTGTCCGTCGATTGTGCCGATCCGTTTTGTATACGCTGCGCGTGTTGTTGTTGCTGTTGCTGCTGTTGTGCAAGCGCCATTTGATTCAGTTGTTGCGTATACAACTGAAATCGCATATTGTTCTCATGAGCCGTCAACGCATTGATTGAGGAGGCAAGCAGATCCTGTGAGTTGGCCGTCTGATACCACATATACTCCTGGGGCAACATGGGCGCGGAGGCCATGCCGGTCTGCGCGAATGCCGGATTTTGATCGTAGGCAACGCTCGAGGATGCCCGACGATTCGAGTTCCCATTCCTGAACTGACGGTTGCCACGATAGTTGCCCCGACCTCTGTTGGCATACTGCTGAGAAGAACTCCTGACTAAAATCGGCCTTGGCGCAGGGGCGGGCTTCTGCCAGACCCGCTCCTCCTCCTTGGGGAAGACGAACTGCTCACAACACTGCCCAAGCTTACCCTCTGCAATCAGATCGAAGGCCCTCCGCAGTTCCATGTGAAGGCCTCGGAAGGAGGTATCGTCGGCAGTATTTCCGAGATTGCGAATTATATTGAACGGCTCTTCAATGCAAAGCATATTGTTCGTCCCAAGATGCCACCTCTTCTCTGTCTTGGTGAGCAGCTTTCCGAGCCGTATTGATATCGCATACTTGTCGTAGTCGAATTCATGCGCATAGAATCGGAAAAAGTGAAAAAGAAGCACCGCAAGATTGTCCTTATTCTTTGCGCCAAACCCACGAAGCTTGTCTAGATCGTCAGCAAATTCGCTCTTTGTGCCGTCCTTCTTCAACAGCTTGGCTCGATTCTGATGAAGGGCTGGGACAATGGGTGGATCCCGTTGTTGCAAGAAAGCAATGATCAAACAAATCCACGTGTAGGAACTCAGAGTCCCACCAAATGCTGTGGTGAAGGTAAGCTTAACTGTCAATAACACGAGTGGTGCAGCGGCGCTTACCTGCGTCATTGACGATCCTCCTTCGTGTCCAGTACTTGATGATCATCGCAAGAGGTCTCACTCTCTCATCAACCTCAATGTATGTGCGCACCATGCGAGTGTTTTCTAGGGCTAGAGTATTGTTGACGTTCATGTCGCAGGCCAGATTCAGCTCAGGGTCCCACATCTTCACGATAGGCACCTTTGCCGAAGAGACGCAAACAACCTTTTCCATCCCATCTGTAAACTGTCAGTCTCCCATAGGCAGGTGTGGACGGCAATGGTTCATACGTCTGTCGAGAAGATCGGCGATTGAGCACACATTCTCGAGCTCCTTGCAGGAGGTCGTAATGCAGATATCCACTACCATTTGTCAGTCAAGGGAACTTTGCAAGATACTCCGCAGCAGAGATCACATACCATCCGAGTCATCAGAACAGAGAAGATTTCCCGAGGAGCCGAATAGATGGACCCGAATATCGTGCCCGGGCCATTCCTCATTGAACAGTTGCTCCAGCTTATGTACCAGCTTCTTCCGCTTGATTTCAATTTCCTGGGTCGGCAATAACCGGGCATACAGTTCCCGAATATCCGACGTCAACTTGCGTTCGTCTTCCCCCGATAGGTTGCTCTTGATCTTCTCAGGGTCCACCTTTTCTAACTTGTCGGTCCCAATACTGTAGGGCATCCGCCTGCGCGAGTGAGGAATGGCTGTTTCAAATCGGCAGCCCCCTAATCGAGGAGGGAGGGGCCGAAGCGACGGCACATTGCCGTTCGTCTCGGAATAGGCAGAGCGCGGCGAATGATTTTGTGTCGCCCCGGGAGATGGCTCCCTTGACTCGAAGGAGAATTTGCGCGCATGCTGGTGGGGTGTAGACGGTACAGAACTCGACTGTACTGGAGGCAGAGCGACGTGCGCAGAGGAGGGAGGAGGTCGCGCTGGCAGGCCGTGGTTTACCGTCGGCTCAGTGTACTTTTTGCCCTGCATTTTGACAGTTGAGGCCTTAGCCGATGCTATGGGCGCGCGATCGGCGATGTCGGTCGTCTTTGTCGCTCTATTCCCATGACAGCTCTGCGTGCCGGGCTTGGCGTGAAGGGTATCTTTTCCAGACACCTTTGATGACGACCGTGAGCGGGTTGCCGGCTGTGAGTGCGGCGACAGCACAGAAGGGGGCGGGGCAGTTTGTAGTCCACCACCACCTCCCCGGCCAGCAGAGACAAGCTTGTTGTATTGAAGAAGCTTGTCCTGGAAGGTCTGCTGGTGGAAGGTCTGCTGCGGGAACAGAATTGGCAGTAGTTCGAGTTGAGGCAAATAGCCTGGGGAAGCCTCGGGAGTCGACGTTGTGTTGACTCTAGGGGTTGCAGAACCAGAGGGCGCGCGTGGCCACGGGTTGTTGTGCTGGTAGTGATGTTTGGATTCAGCCGTTGTAGGCCGGCCGTCCATTAAGTTGAGTGCGGCAAACTGCCTCTCGACTTTTGCGACCGGTGCTGCGGGCCCAGTGTGGCAAGACACGACGTGCGTTCACTATAGATCCACAAGGACGACCTAGCGAAAAGGTCTGAGGTCCGGGAGGTTTCTTCGTCAGCTAGCATGCAGTGCAGAAATCCGGTCTTTCGAGAACACGCAAGCCCACAGAGGTCTCCTATTTTCCGGGTGCACACGATGCCAAAGGCACTCCAAACTCAAGAAGAGGCGGTGGTCTTGTTCGTTCTGCCCGATCCTTTCCCTGGATATTCGATCTCTGTCCCTGAGCTGTGGATTCGGTCGCGTGCAATCGGAATGCGAGGGTTGTACGCTCTAGGCGTAGGAAAGCTGAGCGAACGCTCTCCCGGTTTCAATTCCGACTGCCAGCCGCATCAACAGAGAAGCAAACGGGTTATCACAATCGACAACGATGATGTTCTTGCGACAATCCGATAGAAGGTGATCTCTGTGCGGAACACTTGAGCATACACCAGGATCGAAAAAGGCTTGACCGGCCTTCGTTCCTTTCACGGTGTATTCAGAGGATGGTGATTCCTCAGTTCCTCAAGATCCCAGTCAGATCAAGACGAGGTTTCGGCTTTCGGACCAGGGACTCATGGGCCAGATGTTGGGGAGCTTGGGGGCTGTAGCGAAGGGCTAAATGTCGAGCGCTCTATGAACGATTGTACAAGTCGGATACCGCGTCGAGAATAGAGGGAGCTCGACCTAGGGTTGAGGCGTGGCCGGGGCCGATCGTGAGTCGGAGAGTGTCGCAATTCACCGACAGGCAAGTATCAGCGAAACGCGCGAAGAGACGGTGGAGAAGAGAGTCGTCCGGTCCAGGCGGGCGGAATAGCACGAATGGGAATGCTAGAGTCGTGGGATTTGAGCAAGACAATTCTGACGCGTGACGGTCCAGGCAAGAAGGATAACCGGTGTCGTCAAGCGGGCGAGGGAGGGAAGCGGGAAACAGGTCGGCTGTGGGAAATTGATGTTGAGGTCGGTGGCGCCAGAACAGGCGACAAGGTAGGAAAAGTACAGTCCAAGTCCCTAGCGAT
>Ga0247760_1001512_pt1 | contig 21199 bp, 29 predicted proteins | sample UWRJL171409R4_FD_179936 | JGI IMG/M metagenome (GOLD analysis project Ga0247760, IMG submission 179936) | Plant litter microbial communities from Arlington Agricultural Research Station in Wisconsin, United States - UWRJ-L171-409R-4 | ecosystem: Environmental > Terrestrial > Plant litter >... | reverse complement strand
TGGAAACCTGTCTGCCTTTGCCCAGCCTGCAAGGCATTTCCGATCTCAAGCACAGTAAATCGAGCGCGCAGCTCCATGACTCTCTTGACCGGCGGCTGTCGTGTCGGATCATGGAGTTTCAACCTTTTTTCTTGTCTTTTTTTGGGGGCGATTTAGGCTGCCATTGGATCCTCCAAGACCAAGCCTGGGAGTCCCTTAACGGTTAGGACGGAAGGGGACGTGACTAACCGTGCTCTGGTCTCGGCGTGATGATGGGGAAGGTGGAGGCCTTCTGTACATCTCTGTCCGACCTTAGCCACGCGGTGGACGATGAGCCGGCCTGGGGAGATACACCCCCAGATCCCCTCCTGGCTATCTGACCAGTCGATCTTGGCTAGGGGGTCGTGGTTAGCCGGTCCCGGGTCCGTCCCAAGTTTGTGTTGCCCTTTTTCTTTCTCGGTGAGACCAACGGTTCCATGACAGCAGACTACTGCCCTCGTATGAGACAGCAGCATGCCGCCGAAATGTCAACAATGGGAAGGGGGCGAGACGCAGACCAAAGGCAACAACTACCTGGCAGGACCTCCGTGTCACAATGCTAGGGGCAAGGCGGGGGAAGAAACGCACCACCGCCGGAATTGGTTGGGTCTGCTTGAAGTGCGCTTTCTGGACGGGCCGAGATATGATGCGCGTAATGACATGTTTGTATGACAAGCGGCGCAGGACTCGCCTTGAGACAGTTTTCGGAGCGCCAGCCTGAGCAAGCATCTCCCGCCATTTTCCCTCTCTGTGCCATGTTCCGGTCTCTTCTACTGGGTGATGCGCCACGTATCCAGCCAACTTGGCTTGGACGCCATCGAGCCGCATGGCTCGGAGAAGATTGCCAGCTTGGTTTCCAGTCAAGTTTTGTTCCACCCTTCAATTTCTTTTTCCCGACTCTGCCCACCGCCACGCTCAGAACCGGGTTGAAAGGCAACTCTGCATTGAGGGAGGGGGGGGGTATCCTATACTGTACACAACGCGAGGGGACCAGCGGGGCGATGTGTAATGGACTTTGTCGTTTCGGATCGAGAGGCCAAAGCTAAGACCCCGCGGCCACTACACGCCGTGACAGCTAGAATAGAGGGAAAAACCTGTGGAGGAGCTTGTTAGGCCGCATTCAGAATCCATTAGCGAACGGATTGGGTAAGTTGGGTCGAACACATGCCTACATTCGGGGCGAAGAGAGGGAGAGCGCGTCGGTTGCGCAACCTCAGCCAGAGCGCCAATCTCGAACGTCTTCCCGACAGATGCGCGAGTGAAGAAAACAATTGCCACAGCCCGTTATCACCACTGCCGCAAGATGCGCGGTCCCGTGTGCATGTCGTGATCACTACCGACGGGTTGGTTTCCACAGAGATGCTTCCTTCCCACCCAGGTTGGGAGTTCCGTCTCGCTCTTAGGTCCCTACCTTTGGCCGTGGAAGCGCCACGCTCAATCGTCAAGTGCGAGACCGGCGGACTTAGCAGAAACCTAGTATTACAGCGGCGCCTGTCGCGGATGGAGAGTTTCCAGTTGATACAAAGTCCGTAGTTCTTGCGCGCTAGCCCTCCGTCATGTAGCTAGGTACCGGGCAAAGCTTCGGTCGCACTTCTTCTGCCGGCGAAGAAGCACGTCAACATCAGACTCTCCCGTTGGTTAACCGCCTCGTGGAGCTTGAACACTTTGCATGCCTGTCTGGAACAATGTGCTTGGTGTGACTTTGCGAAATTCTAACCGAGGTTTAGCTTTCAAGGGGTTGGTTGGCCGCGGCGAGACAGGCTTCTGTGGCGACGCCTTGTCGGGGTTGTCGTCGATCAAGAACCGTACAGGGGAGTACCCTCCACGATTCTCCGCTTAGTCGGTGTATGCTGCACTGTCAAATGGCGGGAGATGAACTCCGTCAGGCGCCCGACACGGTGCAGAGAGGGAAGGGTACACGAGTCGAGAAAGGCAGGCTGAGCTCTTGTTGGATCTGTACAACCTGGGAGAGCAGCTTCACGGATTTGGGCTGCTACCCTCCCCCGCCATGGACAACGCCAACATTCCGCTGCTGACTGCCCGACTACGAGTCCGGGATATAGACTTTCCGAGAATTCCATGAAGTTAGGCCTCACCGACTTGTCCTCGCCAGGGGGGTTATGCGATTCCATCCTGTGGGGGTGTGTGTGAAGGACATTCTCATTGATCGTCGACCGTAGGGAGGCGGAGGATGATGCCAGGCCGCCGTTTCCAACTGGGGCGAATCACGCATTACGAACGCCGTGTCGTAGCGAATAAGGGCCTTCAAAGCCAGGAGAGAAGGTGCAAGGGCGGGATAGAGGGGGTGGGGGAGACGGGGGATATCATGGCCCGTGGCGGTGGCTCGCGAGAGTCGTTGAGGTCTTCCATGTCCTGATATTAACATGAGGCTGACACGGTCGTTTTGGAATCGGAGGGTCTATCTCGTATTCCCTGAGAGAGCGGCGCGGAAAAGTCCAGAACGCCTAGGCCTGCCGTGTCCTGAGTTGTTTCCAGACTGGGAAGGAGCAACTTGGGCAACACACTCCATCCTGGAAATGAGGATTATCTGAAGCGGCGGGTAGCAAGTTCACACGATCCCCACACTACCGAGGGAACAAGTGCTGAGGCGGAAACTGGAAGGGCTAGAACCTGGAAAATTCCCTGGTACCCGGCTAGCCATCGAAGTACCGGTTCGTACTGTGAGTTCTTTGGTATGCCTTCGTGCAGCGGCCAATTCCATTGGTTTCTGGCGTGCGGCATTGCCTGGGGAGTCTGAGTGGTCCTCGATAAAGTGGCAGCAATGGAAACATGCTTAGGCAGTTACTAGCTCAGGGCGGACATCTCTGGAACCCACGAAGCTCGCAAACATCGGAGCTTCCCGAGAAGAGACCATTGGCCCTAGCAAATTGTGGATTACGCCTGTTTGCATGGAGAGACAACAAAGAGCGACGTTCCTAATTTTTCTGGTCGTCAACAGCCCTTGCGATGGGTGGTCTGACCTCTGCTGTCTATGTGTGGTAATGGGAGAGCTGGAGGGACAAGGTTCCCCAGCGCGCAGGTCCTGGATATGAACGGCCACACAAGCAGTCGAGGGCGCCCATTGTCGCTGCAGTCGCCGTCTGCATCGAACCCTGGCTTCCGTACAAAAACCCACGCTACACACCCTTAGGACTCTGGCATTCTGCGTCTGCAGCCTACGTCCCACCAATCGTAATGGTCGAGGTGGGAAGCCGGTCTGGTCAGGCTTCTGTGACGAGGACAGCGAAGTAAATTAAAGAGATTCTCGAGCTCGTCTCCTGTGGTCCCTCCTTTGCGTGGAGACTTGCGCTCGAGCTTCTTGGTTTCGCGACCAGTTTTGCTGCTCAGCATGGCAGAGAAAGACGTGGTTCACTGACATGAAGCGAAGAAGCGGGGACCAGAAAGATGTGAAGCGAGAACCTGCTCAGGTTCTGTCGTCCTCTCCTGATCTGGAAAGCCCCTCGATCTCGACTGCTCAGGGTCGGCCGGGTTCAGTAGCTGGTGCTCCTGTGATTGGCTGCCTGCTTGCAGATGACCCACATTACTGTATCCACTTACAGGACGAGCTGCCGGCACCTGCCTTGTGAAGAGGGAAGGCTACGAAGAGACGCCGGTGTGGTGTGGGGGTGGTTCAGCCAACGTTTGGTCTCCTTCAAGCTGCTTGTAAAAGCACCTCTTGGAGGGGCCAAGAAGCCCAGAGCTGAAAAGAACGCTTGGCGCAGTTACAGTGCAGCTGGCTGCAGCTGGATCCCCACTTTTCGGTCAGTCGTTGAAGCAGCAGATTGGACGATCGCACGATCGCCTACATAATGTAAAGGTTAAGAGCTTCTCTGCTCCACCAGCCAGAGAACCTGTCATCATGGCTGCCGGAAAACAAGCTGTGGTCCGTGGGCTACGGACCGTTTTTGTCCCATGCCAATGCGGGCAAGTCACTTTCCAGCAGCACTCTTCCGAATGACGACTTGACTTCAGGCAGGTCAGCACACGCACGCCTCTCCCCTTCCTCAGCGCACATGGCTTCGCCGCTCTTTGAGATCTCACCGGTGTCGCAATCCTTTGCTGGGGCCACCTACCGATTCATTCTCGCAGGCTTTGAATTCTGGTGGGGACTTGACGATATCCAGCTGCTGTGCGCCGTGGGCGAATGCGAATGGCTCGCAGCGCGCATGGCCACGGTCGCCGGGTACGTGGTGTATCCTCCGATCGGCAACGGGACCGGATTGGGTGTCGCCCAACTGAACGCCCCAGCGTGGATGCGTTCATGCACCTGCTCGTCTTGACAGACTGCTGAAGGGTGAAACAAGCACTCAGCGGCCCCGGATGGCCTCATGGTTCGCCCGCCATCGTCACCCAGAAAGACCCTTGGTCTCGTCAAAGCTGGAGAAAGATGATGTGTCACATAACACAAGATCTGGAGATCTCAGAGCAGACGTGTGGAAAGATGTATGGGGTGCGCGGTGCAAGCTGTGGCGCCGCCCTGTGTTCCGGCCGCCATTCCCCATCCGACGCAGCAATCGTTTGCCATTTGCCGTCCAAGAAGGGTTTTGCGCCCTCTAGTATCCATGACAGTGCGTGCAGCGATGCTTCTGCCGTAAATCGATCATCGGATCCAGAGGAGTCGGGTTTCCATGTAATACTAACGTTTTGATCAGCTCTATCTTGTATCTCAGAGGGCGAGAGGGCGAAGCGGACCGATCCGATGCCACATTAACCAAGACCCAGCGCCGATCCGACAAACAAGGCGCTCAACTACATTGTCGACTTTACGCTCCCACCCGGTGTCCCCCCCTCTCCCCCGTCTCCTTAGCCGTGGGCAAGCAGGGACATGGTATTGTTCGGGAGACTTCGCGAAGGGAAAAAGCCGCGCAGTAAAGCGAGGGCAGCTTCCGGGCCCCGCAGAAAAGTGCGGGACCAAGTCACTCGTCTTGCCGCGAGACCAACTGGGCGCAGATCCGCCTCCGGTATTCGCACCCTTCCAGGTACTATTTGCTCCCAAGATACCTTGCCGCAGTGGCCAATCATGGCCAAGGCTCGCCAAAGAGCCTCGCCCCTCTATGGGAAACGGCCGAAAGACCCTCGGATCTGAAACAATAGGACGAGCTCACTCCCTCCCCACGCTCAGTGATGCCCCATCGACGCTCGTGCTGGAATCGGATTGGCGGCATTGGTCACCCTGGTGGCTGGGCTGGCGCATCTATTCGAAGGAAACACGGAAACCTGCACAAACGACATTCTATCAGACGCCCATTCAACCCTCTTAGGCAGCCTAGCGCCTCTAGGAGCCATATTGAAGCTGCATCAAGGAACACGAGGATGTTCCAAGCCTTGCCTTTTGGGGGCCCGATGGTGTATTTTTGTCCTGACCATTCCGCCTCAAAGTCCGCCTCCATCGGGACCCTGGAGAATACCTGAGGCGCAGACTAACTCTGGGCGGGAATATGTAGGAGGTCATAGAAGTTCGGGTAGTGAGCAGCACCATTGGTTGGCTGGATGCCGCTGTGTTGGCCCAAGAAGCAAGCCGACAATGGAAATGCTGCCCACCTTTCGCGATCGCCCATCAGGCGGCCGTCGGGACCGCCATGGGGCCGCATGGGCCATCGAGTTAGTTTTCTTCCCGTCTACGTCCCTTCCCTCCCTGCTCGTTATGTTCCCGGCAACGGACGTATCGTCTCATTCTGCCGCCATGCGGCTCCGCGAGGATTGCTGTCCGCAATAGACGAGAGGAAAAGCCAGCTGGCGGAAGCAGAGAAGAATGGATAAGTAGTCCATTCATTCAACCTCTCGGATGTAGTGATTTTGCCCCTCTCGGGTGAGACAAGCCAGGTAAGAATCGTCTTGTTTCTGCAGGCTCTCTTCGGCAGCGGCCGAACAACTCAAGTCGAAAGGGCCGAGGAGCTAGAGCGTGCTGCATCACAATAGTGTGGATTTAGCTCTCTTGTCGCCTCGCCGCCGCTTCACGGAGCGAAATCGGCTTTTTCCGTCCGATGATGCCACTTGGCGGACTGGAGACTGGTGTCTTTACCTCTATCCGTCCATCGTCACCCGACACGCGCGCTCTCTCGCTATTGCTTGCTGGTAGCGGAGAACCAAAGACGAGATATGCAAGCGGGCCCGCAGCATGAAATTTACCGTCAGCTCCAAGCCCGGAGGCAGGGCACTTCGGATCCGTGGCAGGGACAGACTTGGATTCGCCCAGGTTTGCCCATCTCGGCATGCACCTACCCGTCGCTTGGTCTATCTCTGGCCAGGCAGTTCCCTCATCGATCCAAACAAGTGCTAGTGGCGCATCGTGGAAGGCCTGACGGTATGGGTACGTGCATATTTGATGCGTGGAAGACGAGGATCCCAGAGCATAGCATCGATCATGTCCAAAACCTGGAAGCCACACCTCGGGGTACTTGCAAGTGACCGCGACAGGGCTCCGCGCAATTTATTTGCTTTGTCTAGGCGGTGGGAGAGGGGTAAGCTCTGGCACGCGATCGCCGTAGACAACGGCGATTGTGCTGTTATTATCTCGTGCTGAAGCAACAAGAGAGCACAAATCAAGCTCATCCAAACACGTCTGCAGCGGGGACCAGTCAGCTTGGGGAGCTGTGCCGAACGTGGGCCCAGTTTGCTTGGATACAACATCCAGACACGACGGAGGGGGAGACCATCATCCTGCACTTGAGCGGCTCCTTGCTTGCTTCGCCAGCGCGGTCCTTTTGGTCTAGATCTGAGTAAGAGGGAAAGTAGGCGAAGAAGGCAGAACGCGGAGGTGCTCCTTGGCCCAAAAGACAGCTGGGTTGCCCACGGGATCGCTATCCGCTAGTTACTCGTTCCAGTCTGCAACGGGGCTGGCAGCTAAGCAATCTACCCCCCTCCCCCTCCCCCTTCCCCATCAGCTCGTCAGAGATGAGGACATCAGAGTCCATTCTCGAGATTAAAAGAGACCGGGGACTCTCGAGTTTCTCTCCTCTTATTCCCCCTCCCCCCATGTGTCCCATCGCCCTTGTCTCAAAAGTCTGCACGACCCAGCTCCCCTGAGCGAGCTTAAGAAGGCAATTACAGCCCCCTCTCTCCTCAGCCCATCTTTCTCGTCAGAACCTATTTCGATCATTTCTTGCTCCTCCCCACCAGACTCCCCAGGCCAGGGCTAGAGACACTTACGTCTGCCCTCGTCTGTACCACCTCTGGAGCTGCCAGTTCTCGGGCATAGCCATATACGTCCTGGTTCTGTGCGATCTTCTCCAAGCCACCGCGCCGGGGTCTCATCGAGGACATATAGACGCCGCCTACCTTTCTCAGATCCTGCACTCGACCAGCTTGCACCGCGGGCCTGTAACCATTGAGCTCGAGAAAGGTATTCGATTGGGAGAAACGATTACGCCTCAACCCTCTCGGCGGCATCTCGAAGGCGACACGGCTCCACACCAAGGACAACGATAAATCAAGCCCCCAAGAGCCTCTAACTGCGTCTAGAGCTGTAATCGGTATTAGGACAAACTTTGTCTGTCTCCAGGTAAGTTGTTGAGCATGCTGCTTCATTGAGAAGCCGACCTCGTTGCACGTCCGGCTTCTCAAATGTTGTTTTCGTCCGGGCCTTTACGAAAGACGCATTAGGCCTACCGTCAAGAATGACCAGATTGACCCAGAGCGACGGATCCCGACTGCAGCGATTTTCCCATATTCCTGCAGAAGGGGCCCAGGCTTCCGAGCAATCAGAATGGTCCATTGTCCCTGTAGCGCGAATACTGATTCCGACTAGGCACACACACCAGACACATTTTCTCGACTTGCATATTGGTGCGTCCGCCATCTTCTCCCCCCCCTCCCTCCCTCCCTCTCCCCTCTTCCTCGTTTCCTCCATGCCATTCAACTTGGCGACTTGCCGAGGCGCCGTCCTGCTAGAGGCTTGAAGAGGAAAGAGCTCGCTCGACTTGCGCATCGGCCGGAAGCCAGAAAAGGGAAAAAGGCAAGGAAACGAAAAGAAGAAAACGGCCGCGGAAACGCGCGGAAGAGACAGGCGTGAGACCAGTCATGGCCCATGGCTTGTCCATGGACTGTTTCTGTCCCGCCGATTTTAGACCCCACCTTCAGGTGCTCTGCGACAACGATATCGATGCATGTCCACAGCTCATTCCCTGGCTCTCCACGTCGTGGCCCTTGCCTTGCGGCTTCCCCGCTATTGCTGCCATTTTCTGCCCCATGCGTTCTGTTGCGCCTACACACCTCATCTCTTGCGCCATCACAAGTTTGATGAGTGACGCTGCTGGGACGCCAAGCTCTTCGCGGACGGAATCGTTTTCGTCGGACGTTGTTCCGGATTTGCTGACGAGGGTCTGCGCCGATCAGGCTAGAGCCAAGCCCCTGCTCGCCGCTGGTGCATGAGTGTAAATGAGCGCTTGGCATGACCAGGGTCGAGCTTAAGGTCAGTCAACCAATCCCTGAAACGCATCGCCGCAAGCCACACCCAGAAAGACCAGTCGACAGTCTGCCGCACTGCACTGCTGCGCTAGGTACTGCACGCTCTCGCGCCGGTGTGGGTGGGGACTTTTGAGACCGGCGTGCAAGTGCCAATCTCTCAGCCCGCCGTCGACACGCGCCGATGACAGCGGAGCAAAAGGCGGCACACAGATCAGACATGGCTAACCACTGAACGGGGCCCCGCCCGTTGCAGGAAAGCAGACATCACGTTCGCTGCTCAGCTACCTAAACCGTTACGACAGCTCGCTCGGCGGACACGACGAGCCTCGGATGAGTCAACCACTGCCCAACAAGGTAAAAAAATTTTTATTCTTCTTTCACTTTTATATCCTGGCGATTCAGACAGCAAGATCCGCAATAGTACCCGCCCTTCGACAGGAAACCGAAGGTTCCTTGCCCGCTGCCCGTGCCGGGCCCGTACAAGGTCCCAATCTAAGCGCAATCAATTCATATAAGACGCCGATACCTCCGCGGTGCGAGCTGTAGCAAATACAACAAAAGAAGGACAAAAGGACTTGCGGGACTGCTGCAGTCGACAAGAAACTACGACGGTGCGGGAGAGATGCAGACCGGTGTGGGCAGGTTTTGGCGCGCAAGAGAAAAAAAGGTTAGTGACAGCCTCAAAAGCCACAATCACACTTGGGAAACCCTATGCCAGGCATGCCAATCGCTGCGTTTTTCAACCCCTGCGGCCCCTCCACCCCTCCAACCCCTCCTTTCAAACCCCCCTGTCCCCGTTTTCAATTCGGCGAGGCTGGCCGCAACGGCCGATCTCAAAAGCCAAGAGCGAACAGTATTGCAAATTTCACTGCAGACAACAATGCTCGAGGTTTCGGAGATGCGAGTTGCGGTTTCCTCGATGTTCAGCTCTCGCGAAATGCTATGGTTGCGGGGACGATAGTGGCAGATGTGGACTCTTGCCGTGCATCTGTGCATGTGTACGACGTGAGGGTGCCATCCCGACCCTGAGGGGGTGACTGCAACCCTTGCTGGCTGGTTTGCTCCTCGGTTCCCGACTGGCCTGGTGGCCTGGACAGAGGTGCAGTTGGCCGGTCTCAAACGGAGCGGCCAAGGCCACAAAAAATGTCCATGTACCTTTGAGAGACGAGCGGTACCTCGTTGTACTGCGAGTCACTGGCAGATTGGGACGTGCTGTACCATCTCTGCGGCAGCACCCACCAGCAACTCCACTAGCACCGTTTTTCCACCAGCAGCCTTCTACCTCGCCTGTCCCCTCTGTGCTTGTTCTGCTTCCCACCGCTACTCTTCATCTCGAACCTTGACGGCTTGAGGAATTAGCTAACGCACTGCAGGTTTTCATTCACACCCGCCACCGCCGATGAGCAGAGCAAGAGCAGCCTAGTCAGAAGCAAAGCAGGAGGGTCTGGTCATAGGTCACCGCGCACCCCACTCGCGGCTTCCATCTCGCTCCCCTCAGAAACCGAGCTGGCCCTCTCACTCGACTCTCCGCGCAACAATTGTTCCTGCCTCACATGCACGCATACCTGGCTTGATTGTTTTTCGTGTCTGGCGGTCTTGCCGCGATTTCCTTGCCTTGTTTCCTTCGCTTTGCCTGCAAAGACTTGGGCATGTAAGTTTTTCTGACCCAGTGTGTAAACAGGACTTCGGGGGCTCCCCGCCTTCTTGCGCCGGGCTGGAATACCTGGACGCTGACATGCGAGGGTACGTACCTGTCTCCAAATTTCCCACACTGTCATTGGCTTGCAGGTGCTCTTGAGAGCTCCAGCCTGCGCTGTACCTTTTGGCACACTCAATGGCACTTACACTTCTGTTTTTCTCATTATTTCGCATGCATCATACCCTTTAATCCATCCCTTCCCTCCGCCCCCCCGACCCTCCATTCTCACCCACCAAGCAAGTGTTTAAAAGGCCCAGGACGGCAAACTCCACCAACCCTGAATTTTGTCCCTCCAGCGCCACCAGCGACACTTAGCTTGTTCTCCCACCCCAATTCCCCCTCCCTTGGCGAGGCACCCAGAGAAGTGATCCGGGTCTTGCAGAGTTTCTTTCTTGACAGCATACCCAGTCCAACACTTCTCCGATTGCAAAGACGACTCTTCTCTCTGCTTGATTGTTTTCACTTTTTACTTCCTCTCCTCATCTGCCGTCGCGTTACCGAGACATGGGTACTTGCTTCGGCGTTGGATGTGCTACGTAGGTGGCATTAAACGCCTCCCCGTGCAAAGAGCATTATTCCGCCCGTTACCACGGGTGTTGTGCGTTTCGCGCTTCCGATCCTGTATCCGGAAGCCGTGTGCAACGCCAAGGTGCTGGCAGTACCACAGCGCCGTCATACCTGTGCACCTGGTGTTTTGCATGGGACAGAGACGCGCAGCAGCACGAAGGTACAACAGGTTGTGGATGCCGGCCTCTCTTTCTCTCTGATAGACATTAGCAAGGCCCCCCGTGCATGGCACCTACCCACTTGTACGGCTGGCCTCGCGTGCTGACCACCCGTGTCTCTCCCCATTAGATATACCCAGGAATCCGCCAGCACCCTGTCCACTCTGGAGACGTCTGCACAGCCATCCCCCTTTCTCAACCTGATACCCCCACCCGTCACGCCCTACTCCCCAGAGGGCGGCCACTTTTATTCTGCTCCCACCCTCTTCCCCGGTCTGGACGTCAGGCCCCGACTGGGCTCCAAGTAGGTAACACCTCTTCCTCTTCAAAACCACACAATGACTATGGCACGCGTCGTCACATATTCCAGAGCTCACGCTTGTAGCAGTAGCACCTCGGGTCCGGGTATGGCACCAGGGCCTCGCTCCACAACTTTGCCTCACCCAGGAAGCCAGTTGAGCACTCGAGATCTCTACTCGTCGGCAACACCCTCGTACCGACGACAGCCAGATCACCACCTCTCGCGCTCGCCCTCCTTCCCGGCAATCCGTCGCCACCCCTTGGCTTCACCCACGCCCAGCCCCGTCACGTACAACCCCCTCAGGATGGACAGTGGCTACGGGACCAAGACTCAGCAGAACATCCCCCCGCTTAACCCAATGGTGTCCCTTGGTCACCTGTCCTACATGGACCCGTCCCAGACACCCATCAAGGTGGACATCAACGGCATCATTGACAAGGGCTTCTTCCTGGCCGACAATGAGTGGACCTGCTACCGCCGCAACTACTTCTCGTGTGTCTGCTCATACTCAGTCTCGCCTCCCCCGCCTGGCTATGCCACAGTCGGTATGCAGCTGCTCCCGAGCGGCGGCCAGCAATCTATGCAGGTTTACGGGTTTGCCATGTGCATCTCGGCCGTTGTGGCCGACAACGACAACATGCCCATCGAGCTCGTTCAGCACACACCCAAGCGGGACAAGGGGCCAATTGCCAAGCCTGAGAAGGTGCGGCTGGCTCCCAAGGCCCCGCAGACGAGTCACCACCCCATCAACAACATTTACAGCAGTTCCAACGGGACCAGCGATCTGGCTTCGTCGCGGGGATACGACCAGGGCTTTGGCCAGACGCAGGGTAGCCTCAACAACGAGCATACCTTTGAGCGCATCCAGTTCAAGCAGGCAACGGCCAACAATGGCAAGAGACGGGCTGCTCAGCAGTACTACCACCTCATCGTGGAGCTATGGGCCGATGTGGGCTCGCAGCATTCGGAACCGTTCATCAAGGTCGCTTACAAGAAGTCGGCCAAGATGATTGTGCGCGGACGCTCTCCTGGTCACTATCAGTCCGAACGACGTGCCAGCACTAGCAGCGGGCCCGGCGGCTCCGGCGGTGGTAGCATCACCGGTCAGGGATACACTCCAAACGTCCTCGGATCCGGTGAATACCAATCAAATAACAACATGATGCAGAGCAGCTATGGGGCGACGTACGATCCCCGAGGCTACGGCGGAGCACGGCACCATCAAGAGCTTTCGATGGAGCCCATGATCAGCGCCGAGGAATGCAAAGCCATCACGGAGCCAAAGGCCTACCAGTATTACGCCGCACCTATCTACGAAGGCGATCAAGATCCGAGGCAGCACCATCAGGTTGAGCTATTCTCGCACTCTCACTCGCGCAGCGAGGCCGAGACCGCGCCGACTACCATATCGAGCGGTTTTGATCCTACCAAGGTCAAGCCCGAGTCTGACAGCGGACTGCCAAGCATGTACTACACCAGCAATTCCTTCTACTCGCAACGTTGCGGACGATTTGAAGGCAAGTCGAGCTCCGCCGGATACTATCCGAGCGCTGTTCCGCCCTCGTCGACCATGAGCATGACATGATTGTCTCACATTTCCGTTTTTTTACGACCTTCGGGATTCAAAACTGGATTCGAGCTAACTAGCATTTACGGGTTACGCCACGTTGACGCTCTTCTGTTCTCGTTTGAGCCCTCTTGTGCTTTTGTTTTAGAGCTCATTTGCACCGGATTTACGTGGCTCGGGTTATTATTCGTGCCCGATTGTTTTCGCACGAAGTTCTTTGTGTTTGGATATAGTGGGATAGCGGGAACAAGAGAAAAAGGTAACTGGCGCAAGGACTGGAACAGGCATGGCAACTAATGCGGGTATTGGGTTTGGGATTTTTCACCTGCATTTGTCCATGGGCAGGCAGACCGACGACATGAATGTTGGGTTCTGCAGGATGGGACACGATGAGGCGCAGGGCACATGTTCGCGATGAGCAGGAATTGAGGGCATGGTTATTTCGCGTCTTGTGTTTTTCTTTTCCTTTTTTTCCGGTTCCCTCTTCCCCAAACCTGCTCTGCATCTCGGGAATAAAAATGAATTAGGGGCAGGGCTCTCTGACAATGGAACACGATACAGATGGTTATAGTCATTTTCCAAGGATGCAAGGATACCCGGCACTTTATTGTTTCCGTTCTTTTTTATCCTTTCTTATCATGTCGTTCTTTCGGTACACGTCGTTGCTTTCGCAATCTAAACTAGCTGGAAGAGGGGTGGTTGGACCCTTATGGTCGAACCCCTTAGATACATTTTCGGTTGGTACCTGGTTTCGCTCGGCCCCAGCAAATGGAACATGACTGGTGCATTCCTCATGTAAGGCTCTTGCAGCAAGCCCAGGTGCGGGAGTAGCCCGGAGGGGGGGGACGAGATGGCGGGCGCGGCATGGTCATGGCATGATATGGCGGCTCAGGATACCGCCGGTTACTGGCTGGTTGCTTGCACACGACAAACAGGCACACCAAGCGAGCCCTACCGCAACACGCTCAGGGGAGAGGTTATTTGGGTTCTTTTTTGACGACCGCTCAAACTTCTACACTACCTTATGAATCGCCTTGTCCTGTAGTTTATTCCTTTGCCTCCTCGATATTCATCGCATTTCTAAATTGTGAATCTGGTTTATAGATAATGTTTCATACCCTGCGTCCGAAGTACCAGTCATTTTTGTGGGCTTCGCTAGGTACGGAGTCTTGTGCTGTGCTGCGTGCTGTGCTGTCCGCAGCGCTTGTCCTTGTGCTGAAGAGGGCGGAAAAGAGCAGGAAGAAAGATTGGTTGCATTAAGTCGTTTACCAAGTCAAGCTTATTAGGCAGCGTTCAATCGCGATGCGATGTGATGCGGGTCTTGGTTGGCGAGAGGCGGTTGCAGCGAAGGGGGTGCAACGGTGTATGGCTACCTAGCCACCAGACCTCACACAGCCAAAGCGAACAGACAGGATAGCCAAGACACAGATAAACTTGAGAGAAAGCAGCCGGGGTAACAAGCATATTGGCGGCAACGCACTTCAATCAGGTCACTGCAAAATAAACCCACCGATGATGTGCGTGCGTGCGAGCGTTGATGCTGGTGGTGACACACAAACATCACGCTTCTCGGCCCCCATATCCCTTCAGCAACCCTTGCATCTCAATGCATCTGGGGAGAAGTGGTCAAGATTTACGCGGTATCCCTCTCAGAAACAGGGGAGGGAGAGAAAAGGATCTGCCGAGTGCTTTCTATTTGCTTGGGAGGAGGAAAAAAGACAAGATCACAACTTGGCGCGAAACCTCGCAAAACCGCGCGTGTTGCATTCGCAGCCGCCAAACCCCCCTGTCAGAGGACAGAAAGCCTCGAAGGCAGGAGAATTGAGGTTGTACGGGGGCCGTAGAGGAAGAGAGGTGCGAGCGGACAAGCAGACATGAAGCGCCGTGCCGCACAAGGGACTTGCCTCCGCGTCTGTTCCTCCTCGGCGTCTGCACTGCTCTGCGTCTGCTCTCTGCTGTGTGACTTGGGATCTTCTTTGGCCCGCGCCTAACGATCCGACGGTTGATGGATCTGGAAGCTTGTCTCGATTCGCAAAACTTACAAGTTTCCTCTACTCTAGTGTCGTGAATTCCAAATGTTGCTTCGCATGGCGATCGTCCAAGACCATTTGGGCTTGCCATTTTCCAATCCCCCTGTGATCGCCAGCCAAATATCAAGGGTTACCTCTCGTTCGTACTTGGACGTGTTGCACTGCTCTTCGGCGGATTTGATGCAAGTTTTTTTTTCTGCTGTTGACGATCGTGCTCCCCTTTTCCCCTCTGCTGATTTTGTCTTACCTTACACAACCTCGGCAGGACCCGTGGCTCGGCACTGCCCTGGCCTGGTTTGCTTGGGTGGGGTATAATGGGCAATAATTATTCGTAGAGGGGTGAGGTTGAGTGCGGTGTGGTTCAGAGAGCCTTGCGGCTAGCCGCTTGCATCCCCGGTCTCCCAGCCTCTCGCCGCCGAAACAGCAATCGACCGTAATCTAACCATTGGTGGGCTCTTCAGTTTTCGGTCAACCTCGACGTGACTACCGGAGTGCCCTGTGTTTGGGCATATCTGATTAACGAGCAGCCAGAGCTGGCTTGGTAAACCATGAAGGACACCGCTCTGGACGGGCCCTGATCATTCTGGACTGGACGAGACCCGAGCCAAGAGCGAGTGGTGTCAACATGAATCACACTGCGTCGTCCGCGAGACAGCACACCAGAGGAAGAGGGTGGAAGAGGGGTAAGCTGCAGGAGGCAAATGGACAAGCAACCAACCGCAGCGACCGATAGTGGAGCAATTTAGGAGATGGTGAGGTTGCGCGGAGCAGAGCAAGCTGGGCAAATCGTTTCGATGTCCGGTGAGCTCGGGGCTGTTGATGACTCGTTGGCGATGTGATGCATGGCGTTGACCGCTTTTCCGTTTTCTCTGCCCTGCTTCTGCCATGCCCCTGTCAATGACGGTCTGCATCTTCCCCCCCTCCATCATTTGCGCTGCCTCTTCATCTACCGACATTGAGATCATGAGGGGGGAGGGGTAAAGGCAGGACGAGGGAAGGACGAGGGAAGGAAGGTGAGAGAACTCCCTACTGAAAGAGTTAGCCTGCGCACTAACTATGACTTGCATGAACCCAAGACTGGCAGCGCAGTGTAACCACCCATCATCAGGCCTGAATCCCGTCGCGGCCGCAGTTGCGGTAGGTCGGTCGTTCGGTTGCGCTGTGCTGCGATGCGTGCCCAGACTTTCCGACTCCTTCCTTTCCAAGAAGGGGGACCACCGACGATTTTGAGACGAGCACTGCCGACACAGCCAAAGGACCGCCGCCGGGCCGAACAGCGCCCAGACTGTCCCCACTCCGCCGCGACGCAGCATCCAATCCCAATCAAGCCCTCGATTCCCGTAGGCTCGCTAGGCAGCGAGAATTGAAGAGAAAGAACCGCCGGCCGGGAAGCTAACAGAGGGTAAACCGGCACGGCACGTCGCTGGGCAAAAAGGCAGACGGATCGCAAAGGAAGGGCCGGAGCGTTTCATTTTGGGAGGGGCAGGGGTGGGCAAACAGCATCTCGAGGCTGTCCCAAGGGCATGGATGGCGAGACTTTGCACAACCCTGTCGGGAAGCACAGCAGGACTGACAGCCGTTTCAATCCTGCTTGCCGGGATTATTGGTTTGGTCAAATAAATTGGGCGTGCGAATGATTGCATGCTCGTTTGCCCGAAGAATGCAAAGAGCAGAATGAGTACCAAGGCAGGAGTAGCAGTTGCGGCAAGAACGACATTCCAAGCAACGGTTGGCACGGGAGGTGGGGCAGTCTCGACGCAACTTCCTTTCCCAGCGGACAATGGTCACTGAGGACACTCAGGGCTGGATCATGTTAACGTTGCCCTTGATCACTGTCGAAACAATTCTCCAGAAAAAGGCGACACGCGTCACTTCGCAACCTCCTTGACATCATCGTCCCCAGACTGCACCTCCGTCATAGCGTGGTTCAAATAAGGTTTTCGGGGACTAAAATCGCCAGTCTCCAATGCCTTGTCAAACTCCATCTGGCCTTCAAAAGACGTCGCCAAGGCGCACCAGAAGGCTTCGTCCCGCACTTGGTGTCGTGACACAAATGCCGGATTTCTGGCTCTTCATTTGCTACGGAGTGTTTTATTCTGCGTTTGCTCCATTTCGTTGTTTAAATCCGGCCCAGGTTCTTTTGTCTAGAGCGGGATCTCAGATCTTCTCGGCCAAGCTCTCATCGGTCAGCTCTCAGCTTTCTTGGTCCCCCCTCCCGATGGAAGATCCCGACAGGACCTGGTCACCCTGCAAAGCTGACGAGGCATTCCTCCCTTCAACAGACTGGCAACACACCACCACAACCTCCGCATTCCACACCTCTACGGGCAAACAAGACTGTCAGCGTAGCAACGAGCCGTGTGCCCAACGCTGAACTTCTTTTCCCTTTTTCATTTTGTCAGCGGATGGAGTCATCAAGAACTTGCGCAGATCTTTTGAAAACAAGCTACAGCAGCAAGACTCGGTTGCAGTCGCACTCCTTCCCTCGGCCGCTGCACGCCGAATCCGAGAAATCAAAAGCCATTGTAACGCCGCAGCGAGGCCGGCAGGCAAGCAATATGACAAAGGGCCACTTGCTCTGTAGCCACAATTCAATTGATCCGACCATTGAGGGATAGCGAAGTCCAGAGGCCTCGACACGTTTCTGATGCGCACGGCTGTGACGTCGTGCAGATTGTGGGCCAAGCCTGCAAGATGCGAGAACTTCGAGGTACACACTGAGCCCACAAAGGTACCCGCTGTTACACGCTGCAAGTCACCCGAGGTCACTTTTGAATTCCGGGAGTCTTCCCCGCTCACGCAGACACCCAGGCATGCACTCTAGGACAACCGTTTTCCTTCGCAATCGCCATCGAAGCAGACCAACTCCTCCGTTATCTTTTTCGTTTCTTCTTTGCAACCACCATTTCGTCGTCCTTGCCCGATTTCCCCAAAGAAGCGATCATCGAGAAAAGGGTGTGAGGAGGGACGAGACTCTTCCCGCACTTGCATTGGCGTTTCCCGTATTACGCACCAAACGTTGCCTGGCAAAGAGACGAGCCGTAGGCGACAAGGCATGTCCAGTCACAGCGTCTACCAGCGATCTCGACGCCGGGATCCGTCGGGACCAACAAATGGTTTACTCAGCACCCAAGCACCGCACATGCTATATCATCCAGGAAAACTACTTCGACGGGCGGAAACGCAGCTGAAAGAACCCGGCATGCGCCTCACCACATCATTTACTGCAAAAATACGAAAGCGAACAGAGGGGAAGAAATAACCAGTTAAGTCCTGCGTCTCGCTGCTGGGCGCGGCTTGCGGCGTCTTGTTTCGGCCCCTTTAGCCAGGTGCTCTCCTTTGCCTGCCGGTTAGTCCAGGACCTTCTCGGGGTTGGAGCCAACCACGTAAGCAGTTTAACCAGGTTTTTTTTCGGTCTCGTATGCTTTTCTGTCAGCCAATCCAACCTTCTCCCCGTCACCGTTCCTGTTGACCGCTCAAAGCCACGGCGACAGGCGAGTCAAGCGCAGCCAGCAGGGAGCTTGGATTGCCTGGTCTTGTCATGAAAGCGGATGGAGGGGGGAGCGGAGTGGAGAAGGACAAGGGGGTATTGACCAGTGGTTACACCGCATCATCTCTCAGGCTCAGCCCTATTTGCCTATCTCCGACCTTGGCGGTGCGGCGGGTCAGAAGGGGATTGGGTCAGGGACCGGGCATCTCTGAAACTAGGTGTTCAACACCATCGGGTCATTGGCACTAGAGAGTGGCGAAAGCTTCCTGATTCTGGTATTCCCCCGGTTTCCGCGCATTCTTGCGCCATCTCCACGTTGCTGTGTGAGGACAAGTCGTTTAATGATACGCAGCTGCGTGGCCGCAAGTGCCGGCGCCGCTTTTCCCCCACTGGGCTTACATCCTGCCCTTCCACCCCAGCGCTTGACGAATGCTCAGCACGTCACGTCAGGGCATGTTGCTGAGAAGCGGTGTGTCAATCACAGCCACAGCCGCAGTCTCCCAACGGAGTTGCTGAACAAGGTCATGTGCTCGTGAACGTTAATGTATTCTGAGTACTCGCACATTGTTTCATTCGGGGCCCTTGCACTACTCGGAGACTCTGTTCCGGGTATTTGCTAATTTTCACGTGATTTTCCTGATGACCTGCTTCCCCTTACCTGCTATATCATGTTATGACATAGTCTGGCTCATGGAGGCGGCCAGGGACGGGATTCGTGTCAAGCTAGACAGGCCACGCACGTGTTGGCCGCTTGCGGGATGCAGAGTCGTGCACTACGCTGGCATCGTACCAACCTAGGGTCGAGGTCTGGTAATGAACGGTGTAAGCCCCGGCGTAAGCAGCCGGCATCCGCAGTGAAACATCCGCAGCGTCCGACTAATACCCCTTTTTGTACCTTCCCGCGTCCCCGGGGCGTGGGGAAGGCGTTCATTTGAGGAGGGAAGCTTACTAAGTGTCCCCATTTTGGTGCAACAAGCCGGAGAGATGGCCGGGCCGTTCGGTCAGGTGGATGTGAAATCTTCATGCCCGAACGAGGACGGAGCGTGGGGGTTTGTTAGGCGATTAGAAGGACTTTGGGTGACAATGGTTTGCTGTTTCCGAATTATGTTTGTGGCACTGCGCGTTGCCGAGGTTAACCGACTGGCAGAGCACCCATCGGATCACTACATCGTCAATGAAGGGGGTCACTACTGTTTAGTCGCGGAATGGACAGTCAGTCAGTCTTTTCTCCTATCTTCACCGTACGTCACTTCACGACTCGTGAAGACAAGAATTCGGTAGCTGAATCGCGCAGGTTAGAAAGGTTCTATTTACTCGGCATTACCCCTGAAACTAGCCCAGTGATAAGCTTCAGTCTCCTGGTATGGTGTCTGTTACACTTCCAGTCCGACTGACTGACAAATAAAACACTCGATCAAACTTGAATATTTCCTATTCGCTGATATGCTATTCTCGGCAGCATGACGAAATGAACAACGGCTTGTTTTGTCATCGGCTGCTGCCTCCATTCATTGCCCCGTCGATGACGAGAAGAGGGGAACTCCCAAGTGGGTTGACCAGGGTCCCGTTCCTCTCTTTGTTTCGATTTTGATTCTAATTTCCGTGTCTGCTCAAAGTTTGAGAGGGACAGCTTCCGAACAACAGGGGGAAGTGCGGCATGAAAAGAAAGAAAAAAAAAAAAAAAAAAAAACAAAGTCTGCACAACAATGTGGACAAATACCTGTGTGTACTGAGTGAGCGCCATGTCACTCTCACGGTGGGGGTGCATCTCTGCATGCTGGTGAGATTTTTGGGGGCTTTCTTAGTGCCCCGTCTCAGACGCCACAGTGCAGCGGATTATGAATCCCGGAGATTCCTGTTGCTGAAAACTCTCTCATTTAGTTGACGGCAGAGCAGGTATTCCGTGCCGTCTCTCGTCAGCAGAATCGGAATGGCCAGTCTTGTTTTGTATTCGGTTCTGATGTGGGGGGGATCCGCCTCAACTTCACATCGGTCTCGATACACTACGACGTTGACTACTGAAGAGGGTTTTGCACAAAGGATCGAGTCGGAGTTACGAGCTGGATGTTTCTCCTGAGCGGAGTTTTATGAGCTTGTTTCAGGTTGTGGTGTTGTAGTGGCTGTGTGTGTTGGCGATGGGGATTCCTGGGGAGCCTTTTTGGTGGAGGGGACGGCAACGGAGTGGCGTGCATGCAGGATGGACCGAAGTACCTACATTGAAAGCATGCGAGGGTTTGGATGAACATATGAAGAGTTTGGTTTTGGTTGGTTACAGTCATCGGGTACAGGTGCCAACCATCGTGATAGGTGCATATGTACCTCTGTGTGTGTGTGCGTGTCCTCTGCGTGTATGTGCTAGACGGAAACAGGAAAGGATTCGATGATGAGGAGATCGGATTTCGATATTGGCAGTGATGTATGTGTCGGATTGGGAATTTACCAAACAAAAATCGGCGTGAAACTGAACCGATCAATCGTGACCCACTACTATAGATGTCAAGTCTCCATTACGAGGCAGATTTAAGCTTTGTTCAAAGCTGCCTGCCGCCCAGGTGCCTCAACTGGACGGACGGACGGGCGTGGTCATGGGTTGTTTTTAAAAAAAAAAAACCTGACCTAAAAAGTGCCGAGCGCCCTAGTGGTGAGCCAAGACCAAAATGCGAGATCCTTCTACCCAAACCGGGATACAAAAGTGCGAGCGGGCGGCTCGTAACCAGACGAGACGCACACACATCGCACCAGACATCAGTACCTTGCAGATGGATGGCATGGCAAGGGGCAAGGGCATATGGGCATGGGCATCATGACATGGGGCATGTTAAAGCCAGAGTTGAGTCCGAGGATTGGTTCCTTTACCTGGGAACTAACTGACTACCTATCTAGTTCTAGGCTCTCTAGAACTACTTCACTCTAGAGGCTCGGCGGGTGTTTTGGAAATATCTTGTTGTATGTAAATAGGTAAC
>Ga0247760_1001511_pt1 | contig 21212 bp, 10 predicted proteins | sample UWRJL171409R4_FD_179936 | JGI IMG/M metagenome (GOLD analysis project Ga0247760, IMG submission 179936) | Plant litter microbial communities from Arlington Agricultural Research Station in Wisconsin, United States - UWRJ-L171-409R-4 | ecosystem: Environmental > Terrestrial > Plant litter >... | reverse complement strand
CAGAAACCACGATTGAGGCAACAAGGTAACGGCCCTTGCGGCGGCGAATGTTGGGGTTCTTCGATTTGGCTGACTGTTCACTCTAGATTTTTTTCACTCTCTGCGCTTAGATGGCAGGTGCCTTCTTTCGCGCCTTCCCGATACACGCCGCCCGCCCCCCCCAATCCATACCCAGACAGGCTTACGCAACAAGCACTGGGCCGGAATGAGCTCAGCGAGGTAGCGAACAACTCAAAGAAATCCACCGGCCTGCGATCCTCCCCCAAGGTAACCGAAGACTGCAAACGCCAGCATCACCACCAGCCTTTCTGGTGGTGGCTCGAGTGTCTGCAATCTGCAAATTGACCTTTGTCCTCTGCCGCTGCGGTTAGATCCGAACGCCCGCCGCTCCTTCCCGCATAACCTGGATTCCTCCATGTCGGCGGGCATTTTTCTGTTCCCTTTCTCACAGCATTCATTCCTTGGCCATCATCGCCACTAAAACGTCCCCCCTTAAGAAGACCTACGCTTTGAACCGTCACCCATACCGATGCACAATCTTGATCGATTTCAACCTCGCTTTGCCCAACTTATTATGCCTGCCCAGGCTGGCGATCTCTCCGACCCACACGGGATGGCCCACTGGGGCAGACACGCTCCGGCATATTCAATCTAAATACCCGGATGGCCAGTCTCCCGTCTAGGGCTCCGGACCCGGCACCCAATCAGCGGCTTTTTATTAGCATTGCTAACTTCGGAGCTCTAGTGCCGTAAAGTGCTCGCCTGATGCGCCTCTAGTTTTCACATATGCCTCAAGCTGTCGGTAGTACTCGTTGTCACCGTATATAGGGATCCGGATCTTCCACTTTGCCATGTTGGGGCTTGCCACTCGCCGTTAACCCTTATCTGCTCACCTAGCTGCTGGCTCCTACATCACAATGAGATCCATTAGGTCAAGTCTGTTGGTGGCGCTGTCGCGTAGGTTCTAAACTCCCTGACCGAAGTGAGTCGCAAATCGCTAACGGCTCTCAGTCTTCAGCCTCAGTCTCGCTCAGGATGAAGGAGTCGTCTACACAGATCGGGCGTCGGGAATCATCTTCAACACATGGGCGCAAAAAGACCTGACGTTCGGTATGGCCCTGCCATCCAATGGTTTGACAACGGATGCGACGGAGTTCATCGGACTTTTGGTATGGAGACGCCGCAAGGCATTCGAGAATTGACGCTAACAGATGTAGACATGTGCGTCTGGGTCAGGTCAAGGTACCGGGTGGTGTGGCCTGTCTTTGGGTGGCGGTATGGTCAATAATCTGCTCCTCATTGCCTACCCTCAACAAAGCCAAGTCCTCACCTCGTTCCGTTGGGCCACTGAATACGGACCCCCAGTACTTTACACTGGGAATGCGAAACTCACACAAGTTTCGTCGGTTGTCAATTCGACACACTACTCTGTCATTTTCCGCTGTCAGAACTGTCTGAAGTGGAACCAGGGCGGAGAGGAGGGCGCTGCACCGACAAGCGCTGGTTTTCTCGTCCTCGGGTGGTGCCATGCGACGGCCAGCCCAACCAACGGAGCTTGCGAGAACAATGCTGCCGTTCGGCGACACGCGACTGAGGGCATCTTTGGGGCTGTCCTCAACAGTGCGGCGGCAAGCCCGTCTTATTCGACATGGGTAAATAAGGCGACCAAATCAGTGTCCGGTAATTGCGTCGGGTCTGTAACGACATCAATCGTCACGCTACCGCCGGCGACGACTAGATATCCTGCGCCAAGCATCGTGCCTGGCCCCGGTGGGGGTTGTGCCCGAACGTATACAGTTGTCCCCGGCGATTACTGCTACTTGATTGCGACGAACAACGGTATGACATTGGATCAGTTCCTTGGCCTCAACCCCGGCCTGGTTTGTGAGCCGCTCCGCATCGGGACGGTTGTCTGTCTTCGGCGATGAGGCTTGGGGATGGAAAAAATTGAATACAAAGCCCAGGACCACCACGTCATCGCGAGGACAAGGTAATCGGCAAAGCTTGCCGTATATGAGGCCTAGTCACTTAGATAGATGAAAGGGCTATAATTGCAACTAAGTTGACTGGAATCAAGTTGCACCGGAACCCATCAGGGATCCACGTGCTTTCTCACGTGATTTGGCAAAGAGCAACATCTCACCTTCGATTAGCACGTGTCTTGTCACGTGACTAGCCGCCAGAGCAGGGCTCCCCCATCAAGGAAGAGGTGTTTGTCTCTCATCTTCCATCTTGCGAACAACCGGCCATGAATGCACACTCTTGACAACCAAGCTTGCCTTGCTGCAGTAGGCTCTGTAAACTACCTCGGCTCGCTTCTTTTTCCATTTGCTTTCCGTGTATCGCTTACTGCTCTCAACAAGAGCAGTCAACTCTCAATCTTCACGCACTCCGCACCTACTATCCAGTCCTTGTCCCCGTCCACCTTTAGGACATCGCCCCCCTGCCCTAAAGGAGAAGAACAAGACTGGATCATGCCTTCACATCTTCATCCGATCCGCGATCTCTGCGTCCCCGTTATCTTGCCGGACTGAATGCACAGCAGCAAATGTACCACACGGAACATGAACCGAATGCGCGGATCCCAAGATAAGAGCGATTATCGAAACCCAGGGGGCGATCCGGAGCAACACGCTCACCATGTCGAGATTCAGCACAAGGATGCCAAGACCAGCCGCGGAACCGACACTGGCGATGAGAAGAGGGTCTCGGTACCTCTTCCCAGGTTTGATCTGGTAGTATGTCGCCAGACCGACCGTGTTGAGGACGACTCCGGCTACTACCCATAAGGGGTGGTGTAATGCCGCAGAGACAAGCGCGGGGTTCTGTTGGTTGCTTTAGCCATGAATTTTGGACGGGGCTCGTCAAAACAAGGTAAAAAGAGAATTGGTTACCTTGAACCGAAAGGGAGGGTTGACGATATCCCAATTCATGCTTGTGGTGAGGAAATCCTCGCGATATATATCCCCGGTTGTTGACAATGCCGCCCCGAGAACAGCTATTCCCACTGCCACCAACGACACTCGCGCCCGCGAACCGCAGCTATTTCCGGCGGCATATTGGAGAGGAAGGAGACCGCCTTGCTGTTTTTCAGTTATAGAGCGTGCGTCGTGACTCGCTTTCTCGTCTTTAACCAGCTCCTCAATGATGGAGTTATCGCCATTCATCAATGATAAGATCGCAAAGATCTTTCTGGCCTTTTCTCCTATGTTTTTCTGGCATACTCCCTCTCCACCCCTGAGAGACGCCCTGAGACGATCCTCCAAGTCACTGCATATACGCTCCTGTCGTTGTTCCTCCGCAGCGGCAGCCGCTTGTTCCAGCTCGCGATCGGACCCGGGGAATAATACGCGTTGGGGAGATTCGGTTCTCAGCCGGCTTCCGCGCGCGTTGAAGAAGGGGCTGATCCCTGCGATATCAGCTTGACGACCCGGTTCGGCCCTGTGTTCAGTAAGTTGCCGCGCGGTGCTGGCGTCGGCCTCGAGTTCAAGATCCGCGCGTGGACGTGTGTATGCCTGGAGGACAGATCTGCGACGACGCGTATATTGTTAGAAAACATGACCCGGCCGAATCATCGCACAAGTTAAGTTATGGGAACCTTGAGCAGAGGGATATCGAGATAACTCACCGAACCACGGAGGGACACAGCCACGTGGGATTTTCTCGAATGGCCTCTTTGCTCGACCGGCGGAAAGAACGGATAGCTTCATGTTGCATCGCGTAAAACGGAATGAAGTAATGGCGAGCGGTAACATCCTCCTCCTTGCTTCGCGGCGGGGGACTAGAGGTGTCTTCCATTGCAGAATGCCGGAGGTCGCTCGTATCAATGCTGATCCTAATAGGGTCCATGGCGAACTCGGTCTTCGTAACGACTCCGAGGTAGCTCAACCTGTCATTGAATTCCGCGGCGGATTTTCCGTTGATCGGGTTTTCCGTGGGTTTCCCGTGGGTTTTCCGTGGTTGCGGGGTTTGCTCAGGATGGTGCCAGGTGGTGTGTCGGGAGGGATAATGGCTTGGTGGTGCGAAGGCATAAGGCTCTGGCGGTGGGCGCGTTCAAACACCGCAGTTCGAAGCAATGCAGACGAAAGCGGGGTAGGTGGCCTCTTTTCTTGCATTGCTGACTGGACAGCGGAGAGCATGACCTGACGGAAGTTGTGTTGGGGGTTTCTGTGACCGTTCCCCTCCATTGCTTCCCATCATTCTGTCTGTGCTGTCAAGCCGGACTCGAGCCCATCTCCGTCTCGGTCTGCGCGACACAACACATTACTTCCCGACTCTCCTCGTCATCCCCACTCTCGAATTTCTCGATTCCTCCGAAGAAAACGAGCAAAACTCGCTGTAACCCGTGTCAAGTCCGGATGGCCGGCTCCTGTTGTTGACAGAAGATCTCTCTTACCCCAGTCGGCTCGCAACCACCCCAACCGACTCGCGACCATGTCGTCGAACCGAGAGAATATCTTCCAGCGAATACCCGTAAGACAGCGGATACCCGTAATACAGCGGATACCCGCAAAAGTACGTTGAAGCCAGCTTACTCGCCAATCCCGGCTTCTAACTAAACTATGGCGTGATGGCAGTATGTCGACCCTTACATTCTTGTCCTTCATATGATCATCCATAAGCTACGTCAATCAGCTGAACACCCCGACTTCGCGATATCCCCGTGGCGACCTCTCTTGGTTCGGCCCGACCCGACGGGGCACGAGCACAATACCATCTCGCTAGCAGCTGTTTCCGCTCTTTGGAATCACGATGTGGCTGACCGCGTACGATTGTTGGCGAGAAGAGACGAACTCTTCATCACATTGAATTGGCGCTCTCCTGGGGTACCATTCCTCCGCTATTCGACCATACACAGATTAACAATGGATGATGTACCCGCGGTGACATTTGCCAGAGGCTTCGGGTTTCTACCCATGGTGCGGTCCTTGGTGGCGCCGCCGTGGTTTCTCAGGACAGCGAATACGGCCGCGATATGTTCGGCCACCGTCCTCGTTCCCTCGCAAACGATGCGAAACACCGATCCCATCTATGGAACTGTTGCCTACATTGCAGCCGCGGTGTGGTGCTTAACAATTCCTGTAGTGTTCTTTTCACATCTCAACAAAGAAGGGATAGCGAACCGCAAGACGTTATACGTGACTCTGACGATCATTGTCGCCATAAACCTGACAGCTATAGCGTTGAAAGAGGTATCATTATCAGAGGCATTTCTAAGATACGGCGCACTTGCGATGGACATCAGCGCCTTCACCGTCGGGGCGCTTCTACAGCAGAGGCGAGAGCCGGTGGGCACAGGTGGCATACTTGAAGCGTTAGTCTGAGCTTTTGGTCTGGATAGGGTGTTTTGCATAATTATAGTAAAATAAAAAAAAGTTAGTTTCAATCAAAAGAAACTTATATCAAGCTGGAGGTCCAATGTCCCCAACCTGCTTCCCCACGGCGTCAAATCTAACAGCTGATACATGTACGTCGTTAACATCTTTAGTCTTCAACACACGGCCTAACACATTACCTTGGCTGTTTACTAGGTAAGACGTCAAGGAGGATTGTCAATTCGAGGTTAAAGAATACACGAATACACTTGTCAAGTCCTTGATATAGACCTGCTTCCTCTTTCCTAGTATTGAAAGCTAAACTTATTCCACCCTGTTCTTTACTGATGATCCAACCCAACTAGAGCTACTGCTGCCAAAACGCTCCTTTAAGAGAACGTCAAAGACATGTTAGAACTCTACCTACCTACCTACCTACCTACCTACCTACCTACCTAAAATAGGGGAGGTAAATACTCATACTAGTATAAAATCCGTCATAAAATCCCCATACGACCTCGTCCGAACACGGTGCTCAAATACCAGCGCGACGTGTTGCCACCAGTCATAGAGAAACCCCTCTCCGAGGAGTTTGTAGGTTATCCTATCTCTGTTTGTGTTTGTGTTTCCGTTTCCGTCTTGTTGAGCCACGATATCTTTCTGGCTCTGGTTCTGGTTTTGGTTTTGGTTCTGGTTGTGGTTATAATGTTGAGGCTGCAAAAACAACGGAAACACCCCGGTAGGTAAAAAAACAATGGCATCCCCCTCCTCTGCCTGTGGCGGAGCTAAACCCATGCTTCCCTTGTTGGTGATAAAAAACCGTCTGTTCGTACAGGCGCGGGCGATTCTGCGAGTTGCGGTCTCTAATAAAGACTCCACTAGCCTTTCATGTTTATCCTTTTCTTTTTCCCCTTGGGTTTTTTTGGTTCTGGTTCTGAGACGGAGGTTTCCCCAAATCTGGGCCAACTCGTAGTCCCTGCATTGAAAAGCGTCATTGGTAGTAGATGTCCCCTGTGCAGGGAGTGATGACTCCGCAAAGTATTCAGGGTCAAGTTGGTGTAAAGCACTATCACCACTGTAGTGGCGCAAATACCATCGCTTAGCAATATCCGCAACAGGCGAGACGGTTGGCCGGGGCGGGTTGTTCCGCAACACATCGTTTGTGTCGTTTGCCATGATCGTGTCAAAGAATGCGTCGACCACAGACTGCGGGAAGCGTTTTCCATTTTCATTTCCAGTTGGATGGAGAAGGGAAGAAGCAAGTTGTGCCCAGGCCGTCAATGTGTCTTGATCTATCTCCTCCTCCTCCTCCTCCTCCTCCATATTGGAAGTGGAATTGGAATTGGAAGTGGGAGTCGAAGTGGAAACCGGCATGACCGGTCCAATTGCCGTGATAGTTTCCAAGAAAAGACCGGTGATAAACAACTTGCCTGACTCAACTCTGGTTTCGGGAAGGTTCTGAGCGTCAAGCGGCCAGACAAGCGTTTCTCGACTCGCATCGGCGAGCTCAATATTGGGCAGGTGGGTTTCGCGTTCTTTGATGAGCCGGACCCCGGGAAGAGCCCAGAGAGGGTAACATTGCCCAGTCTTGAGACTGGTACCAAAGTCCAGCGTCCAGGAGGGGAGATCAAAGTCTCGGCTCAGGCTGTCAAGTCGGCGGAGGACCTGAATTGAGCAATGTTTCCGCATGAGGGCCAACGTGGCCTGCTGATAGACTTCAGACACGCTCAGGCTGTAGTCTATGTCTAGTTTGACCGTCCTACATGTACATTTAGCACATGTACATACAACGGATTTACATGTAATAGACTGAAGCGTCGCAATGGCAAACACACTGTCGCGGCGATCATTTGCTAGACAATTCCGGACAATTCGGTACGCCGTCTCGAACTCGAGGTAGTTGAGCCTCCAGGCCTGAGGAGGAGGAGGAGGGCGGGGATGAAAAGAGAGGCTAGAGACATGGGAGACGGCATCCACAGCTGGAATCGGCAGACTCTCCATATTGGTGAAAAAATAGGAGCGACTAGAGTTAGTCGGCCGGTAATGGCCGGCTCGATAAGCATCCACGAGCATGGCGATGGGATTATACCACGGAGCCAACTCAAGCTCGTCCTCTCCACAGACTAGCTGGATATTCTTGCTTAGATGTAGTTCCGGGATGCTCCAAGGCCGGTAGAACCAAGGCCGGAGACACAGGTGATGCGCAAACGCAGTTTCGGCAGTTTCGGGGTACGGACGCACAAATTCATATGCAGATGCCGGAATAGGGCGATAAGGCATCTCGTGTCGTCCGAAATGGGGGAGGGTGTCGTCCGGTGGCGAGTCTGGCCAGTTTTTCTCCGTAACTAGGTGCTTGAACTGGCTCAGGTGTTGAAAGACATAGTCCGAGTTGTCTTCGACACCGCCAAGCCAGACGATCAACCGCCGAGCGGATTGGAGAACATCCCTGAGCCCCCCGATTTGACGGTTGCGCCCGTCCAGGTTGAAGGAATCAATACAGAGAGACTGGATCCACAAAAGTCTGGACTTGTCCCGAAGCCGAAACCTGAAAAGGGCCTGGGCGAGTTTAGGCGTCGTCTTGCAGCTCCGCCCGTCGACAAGTAGAGAGACTGGTTGAAACGGGGCTGGACTTCCCCAGAATCCAGAGAGCACTTCATACTTTGTGTCGGCGAATGCGGAGCGAGGAAGATGTAAAAATGAGCAGGAAAGTGCATCCGTGCCTTTTTGTGAGGGGTAGAGATTTACAAAACGAACTGATTCCGGTCGTAGTGGCGGATAGCGAAATGGTTCTCCGGTACGTTCAAAGAGAACGTCATAACGCTCTGTGGGGACCGATGAGATTTGCGACTGCGCCATATCTGGGTAAAGGAGAGGAAGAGAAATGGTGAGGTAAATTACGGTTTACTTGTCACCTGGCGGTACCTATTTATCATGGAATGGCTTGAAGCTTGAGTGCATTTTCGGGGGGAGTTTCTGGACTTGCCGTTCCGAGTTCGCTCACCGAACCGAAAGCCGCTCACCGAGGCGAAAGAAGATGCAACTCATTCGCGGTCACCAAACGAGTATCTAATATATCCCAAGGCTAGGCACTGCTGCAATCGTCAGTCAAATTGAGAAATGGAGTGCTGGATTGAAAAAGTTGATCCGGTCCATCAAGAGGGTTTGTCTTGTTTTACATTGCACCTGACTAATCCTTGTCCAAGTCAGAAATCTTGGTGTATATGTGGGAATCAATGCCACAGCTGGTCGTTAATCTTGCGAACGCACAGGACTAGTTCTACAAGGTGAAAATCTCCTTGACATTGTAATTTCACGATTGCACTGGGTTTTGTAGCTAGAGTGCCCGATCAAGATTTTTCCATAATCAATGTCTGGTACGACGCTGGGCATTGTGCCTGAGCGGCCCCCTTTCGTCAACAACAACAACAACAAGACCCATGACGTTCTTAACTGAACTGTAAACCGATGTAAACATACGCTCCAAAATCTTTGTATCTCAACTCCCGTTCTTGAGCAATGAATCGTCTCGTATTTCCGCGCCGATTGCCTGTCTTTGTTACCTTTCAGTAACGAGTTTAATCCCCACAACCCCGAGTCCATAACTCCAACTCGACGTTGGAGTCCCCAAACCAAATCCTATCCGTTGCTCAGTGACCCCACTCAAATTGTTAATGGTCACCGCCTACATGTGCCCTCTTCCCCCTCTCGTATTTTCAGGGAGGGCACCCTGGTCAAAAAGGGCTTGGCATCCATCAAAACTTCGGCTTGTAACCTCTTTACCAGTCCGTATGCATTAGACAGGCGCAGCGCATACCTTTAACTCTTTTAGACCTCTCTCCATGCTCCCAACCTCCCAACAATAGCAACGACAGCTTTGGACCAACAAGAATTTTTCAAAGCAAAAACGCGCGACAACATCACCCCACCCGTTCACCAGTTCTCCGCTTTCCCTCCACACATCACCTCCACACTTGCCCACAGAATTCTTTTCTCATTGATCCTTAACCATGGCCTCCCTTTATACTGAACCTGAACCTAAACACATGGCGTTCCTGCATAGCGTCGCGGCATCCCTTCCTCCGGGAAACTTTATGTCCGGTTTGATGAATCCGGGTAAGAGTAGCATCAGCAGCAGCAGCAGCAGCATGATGATGATGGGGAACCTGAAGATGCCAACAAGCTGGCCGCTACAACAACCCGTGGAACAAAAGCCGACTCCCGCGCAGAATCTGGAAGCGGCCATGCGGGGTCTACAAGGCGGTGGCGGCGCGAACCAAAACCAAAACCAGAATGCGATCAAGACCAACGAAGATACCTTTCGTCGTTACTTGGATATGAAAACTCCCGGAACAGCAGAGTGGGTTTACGAAACCGAGCTGTTCCGGGAGTGGCGCATGTGGCATGACTTGCCGGGCTCAGACTTGGAAAGCAGCAGCAGCAGCAGCAGCAGTCTGTGGATAACCGGTCCAGCCGGAGCCGGGAAATCCGTCATGGCAGCATCGATTACTGAACACCTAATCCAGATGGAACCCGAAATCCCCGTGCTCTTCTTTTTCTTCGAACCGGGTGTTGTCGTCGGACATCCTGCCACCAACAACATTTCTGGAAATACCCCTTCCTCGGCTCTTCGGAGTTTCCTCGCCCAGTTGCTTCCTCACAGTGCCGCGCTGTGCGATGAGCTTGCCCTGTTGGCGAGGCAGAGTTCCAACCGGATTCGCGATGAGGTACTCTGGGGACGCCTTACCAATGGGCTGCTCAGCCTGCCTGGGAAAGAGAAAGAAAAAGGCAAGATTGTGTGCATTATCGACGGGATCGATGAGATGGAGCAGTCTGGAGAGCTCATGGAGTATCTTGGCAGACTCATCTCGTCGTTTTCGCGGGTTTCTACGTTGAAGCTGCTCTTGACGGGCCGCTGCCACACACCGGAAACATTGCCGAATCTGCTTGGGGCTGCCACGAGCACCGGTACTACGTCACCGCCGCCCTCCGTGATCCGGCTCACCGGAGAAGAGCCGCCTGTTGTCCACGACGTCCGGACATTTGTGCAACATCAACTCGGCCAGTTTTCTCTCCCAGAGTCCGAGGCCGCCCCGGGGACCGAGTCTCTTACGGGACCCGAGAACAAACTAGTTCTAACGGACACGGACCGAGAGAGAATCGCGGATGAGATTGTGGCCTGTTCCGGAGGTTTATTTCTCTGCGCTAGGTTACTTGTCGACCAAGGTGTCTCGGAAATCACCCAATCTCGCGGGAAGCTACCTGATATGACGGGACAGCAGGTTACACCACCAATCACTCTAAAGGAAATGTATCGCGACCTCCTCCTCCGTGCTACCAACGAAGTAGGCTGCAGCGCAGACATGTCGGCCTTTCTCCTTGGATGTGTCAGACACTGTCTCCGTCCGCTTACCCTTTCCGAGCTGGCTGGATTCTACGGTCTCTATGGCAAGTTGGGGGAAAAGTTCCATCTTGAAACAGCGAAAGAGATGGTGAAAATACTATGTGGGCCATTGCTTCGAGTCTGTGGGGAAAACGAGACAGTGCGGCTTCTTCATCCGTCGGTGGGTGAATTTATTTTCGGCTCCAGTCAGACAAGCCAATCATCACCCGAGAATTCATCGTCGTCCCCAGTCACGGTATTGTCGCCACGGCAACAACACAGAACAATGGCCATGATGCTCATGGATCTCCTCAAATCAGAATGGGTCGAGGTCACTGATCCACTACAGGCAGCACCCCGTCTATTCGGCTGGCCTAAATCCCCTCACCCTCTTCGGTTTTACGCCGAGCATTTCTGGGCAGAACATCTCAGCCAACTTGAATTTCAACTCCAGCTCCGACTCCCCAACAACAACAACAACCTGAAAGATAAAGAGGGAAAAGAGGAAGAGAAAGAAGATCACGAACTCTTTGCGGCCATTACGTCGTTCTGCGAACACAAAAACCCACTGGGCGTTGTCACCTTTAAATACTGGGTGTGGTTCATCCTGCAGCAGCAGTATCGGCTGCCGTCCGTGACGGGTCAAAACGACTTGGGATCTGCTCCGCTGTTTGTGGCGGGCTATGCGGGTATGCTGGGGTATACTAAACATCTTCTCCTTTCTTCCTCTTCTGTGTCTGGGCCTGTCTCTGCCTCTTCTGTGTCTGTCCCTGTCTCTGGCCCTTTACCTGTTCGTGGTCTTTTTCCCCCTGTCATACCGACTACCGCCGGAAACAAGAAAGGCAAAAAAGACAAGCAAGATGCGAAATCTCTCAGCAGGAATGCGGCGGGCACGACCCGGGAAAAGAGAAAAAAGGGAGGACCTGCCGATGAGGATGGTCCGCACCCCCTGTTCCCTGCCTTGTGGATGGCCTGCGCGCGCGGACATGCTAAGCTCGCCGAGTTTCTCCTTCCTCAAGTCATTGGTACCCTCCTCCCGTCCAGTGTTACTGGCGGCAACGGGAAGAAGAGGAAGAGGGAGGCATCCGCAGTAGGAGATGAACTGGTCCAGCTCGCCGGGTCTTGTAACCGCATCGACATCCTGCGGCTTCTCCTGGGGGCTGGGTTTGAGCCCATCAGCTATCGGATGAAAAAAGGTGGAAAACCGGACCTAAAGGCCTTTGCTCAGCACTGTTCTCTCCCGGTGCTCATCGCTACCTTGCCTTACCTCAGTAACAACCGCGGCGAGGACAAGGAAGAGGAGAGTATTATTGGGAAGCTGGTTTGTATCTACGCGAACAGCGGAGACGCAGATTTCTTACGAGCCATCCTGGATCACACGACGATAAACCCCGACGATGCTATACTGGATGGCAAGTCAGCGCTATATTTAGCTTCCACAGTACGCCGACGCGATGAGGAGAATGGCGGAACATCGTTTGTGTCCACGGAAGGTTCACGCATCGATTGTGTAAGACTCCTTCTCGAACGCGGCGCTACAGCATCGAGCCAAACGGGTAACGGTCAGCTGGCTACACCGCTTCATGGTCTAGTTGGGAGCTGGGAAGACCGGTTCCACGATACGGCAGTCGTGGTTTTTTACATGCTCATCCAGGCGGGGGCTGATCTAGAAGCGAAGGACAGCCGGGGTGAGACGCCGATATTCCGACTCTTTCCGAAAACAAAGGCAAACGCCGAGGTGGAAAAGGCGCTGGAATATCTCCTGCGGGCAGGTGCCGAGGTTGCCAGCGTCAGCGATGCAAACGGCATGAATTTACTTCATAGAGCGCTGTGCTATCATCGCAACCCGCGGATTGTGGAGCTCCTTGTCGAGGGGGGCGTGGATGTGAATGCCGTGGTGCGTTATACACCACCACCCGCATCGTCGACACCATCACTGCTAGGAGGAGGAGGAAAGCAGAAAGAAATAAATGTGTCCCCTCTCGGGATGCTGTTCCTAAATCCCCAGCGGGGGGTGTTACGACAACACCGGATGAAAACCAACGCCACGGATTTTATCACGGAAAATGAAGCCATCACGAGAATTCTCGTCCGCCATGGTGCGCACATTGACGACGCGGGATCAGAGGTGGATGATATTCTGGCGGTAGCTCTGCCGGCCGCAAATGTCGAGACGGTTCGGCTGCTTCTGGAATCACGCCAAGCTGACAACAAGAAAAAACCTCTGGGATTGGATATCTTGCGTAAACTACGACCCAAGGACAACAATGGGTACGAGTATGGGAATGGAACCCAGTCTGACCCTGCCGTCACTGGTGGTGGAAACATAAATCTCGCCGAGATCATCCCCCTTCTCGCCCAAGCTGGTGCTTCTCTCGAGGAACGAGACGACACGGGCCGCACACTGTTACTCGCATCGGCTCACGACGCCGAGCTTTTCGAGGGTCTCTTGGCTGCCGGCGCTGATAGAAACGCTGTTGACAACGAAGGAAACGGCGTTCTACACAGCTTTTTCTCCCGAGAGCTTAGTCTCTCCCATCCCGCGCCTGTCGTAACTCGTCTCCAGCGTCTTGTCCAACTCGGGTTTGACCCGCACCAGTTGGATTCCGAAGGAAACACTCTCTTGCATGTTGCGATATGTTTCGAAGAAGGCGGAAACGAGTGGCCGCCGTTTCGTAAAAACGGCCCATCGCTCGAGCCGCTGTTTCGGCAGTTGTTGTTGGAATACAAGATCTCCCCGCGCAGTACCAACGTTCGGGGACATACGCCGCTTCATCGCTTTTTGGAACAGCTGTCGACGCACTGGTCGAGAGTGGAGCATCTCCGCAAGGGCGATCCCACTCTTCCTGAGTTTGTGGAAAAAATACTGCGCATCTTGGAATCCTCTCCAGAAGGAATTGATATTAACGCCGTCGACAAAGACGGGCTCACTCCGCTGCATATTTGCGCCATGAGCGTGTGTCACAGCTCGGCGAGGAATGTTGGGGTTTTACTTGCGCATGGCGCGGACATTACGGCGGTAACTACGAAAACGGGGCGGAATGTGTTGCATCATGCGTGTGGTGCTCGGAATCCCTCAACACTACGGGCCTTGGTCACTCATGCTGCTGACACGGCACCTTTCCTGCTAAACCAACCGGACGAGTCGGGAAGAACACCGCTCTTCACCGCCTGTGTTTCGGGAGTTGTCGAGTCCGTGAGGGTGTTACTGGATGCCGGTGCCGCGATGGATGTTCAAGACCACGACGGCATGACCGCTCTGCATGCCTGTGCCGAGTTTGTGTCTGAGCAGCAGAAATGGGCAGCCCTCGCAGGGGGTTCTGCGAAGGGTAGAGGGGTCTGGCATGGTCAGAGTTTACGCGATCGATTCCGGCCTCTTCCTGTTTCTTATAGTTCTGTCGAGACAACTGATGATTCTTCCAGTGGAGAGAGAGAAGAAGAAGAAAAAGAAGAGGAAAAGGAAAAAGAAGACAAAGAAGACGAAGAAGACGAAGAAAAAGACGAAGAAGAAAAACGAGGCCAGGTAGACTGGGGCACCCACCTCAACGATTCCCGCTACAAGTCCGTGTCCATCGAGAATCCCGATGCCGCCATCCAGTCTGTTGTCGAGCGACTTCTTCAGGCCGGGGCCTCGCCAGGGATAACGACAGAGAAATTCCCGGTTACGCCAGTCGAGTATGCGTTGCAATGTCGCTGCGTGGGTATGATTACCGCGCTTTCTCAACACCCAGAAGCGACGCCCAAATTGTCAGCAGAGATGGAATCGCAATTTGAACTGATTAAACCGGCTGCCATATCCGCCTCCGCTTCCCCGGAAATTCCCGATGCACTGCTCAAACATCCACAGCGTTATCTGTCTATCTTGCAGGATGAAGATATTGACTGGCTAATCCGCAACGACGGGGACATCTTTCGGCGTATCAAAGTTACCCGTCCCGGACCTGAAGACTGTTGCTCCTCCGGAAAGTTGGTCGTAAAACCTACGCAATCATTCATCGACACGGTAGTTCTCCTCGGTTTGACGACATTCATGAAGCGCATCGGACACCTTGCTCGGTACTACGATTCCTCCACTAGCGTCATTGATAAATGGACGGTATCGACCCTCCGTGAGCAACTGGGAAACAAATCCAGCGTCGTCCAGCCGGCTTGGGCACTGAATCAGGTTTCGCAACGCTACGATGTTGATTTCCGCCCCCTCATCTACCGAGCGTGTACGCGACCAGCACCAAATCTCGAGATGCTAAAAGTGTTGATTGAAGACTGCGGAGTCGACCCCAACGCGCGAGCGTTCCGTCGTTCGTCCCCGGCGAGGTATTTCATGAGCTACGCGCAAACTGCGCTGGGCTATCTCGCTGCGCGGCGGGAATTCTGGAATCTCGAAGCGATTAGATATTTAGTCCAGCAGGGCAAGGCGGACGTGAATATTCGTGATAACAACGACGGGGAAACGCCCCTGTTCATTGCCTGCGACAAATCCCGCGTGGAATACCGCGCGAGTCCGGAATGGAGGGTCCCGTTTGTGAAGCTGTTGTTGGAACTAGGTGCGGATCCGGCTATTCCTAATAAAAATGGCCAGAAGTGTCGAGATGTGGCGGGGTCAGAAGAGTTGGTGGATTTGCTTGATTCTTGGGAGAAGAAGAAAAAGGGGTCGTTAACTGAGTGAGCGAGTACCTAGCTCGGTGGGCGTTTTATTCACTGGTTTTGTGAATCCAGATATGAAGCTGGGTACGAAGATGAGAAAATGAATCAAGTCAAAAATATGCTAGATCGAATCAGAACTTGAACATGTTTCTCAATGCAGATGCATGCGGGGAAGCCGCTGCCTCTATCTAATCACTCACGTGCTCTGTCCTGAACCATCCTTCACTCAGCCTCAGCTGGAGGGGTTTATCTTCGGATCCTTGCGGAAGCACCCATTCCCAAATCCCCCACTCTGATTCTCATTTTTTGCTTGATAGAAATCCTTCAATTTGGCCCGCAGCCAGAAACTCACATCACCATGGCACGCAGATCTATACAAGATGACCTCCCTGGACCCTTGCGCGGATATCCCGCACTCAGCGAAGAAATCACAGAACATCTGGTCAGATGGCTTGACGAACTCGAAATCCCCCTCACCACTCCCCCCGAACCATCACTTTTGCTATCATCTCGCAATCGACATGGACGCGACAAGGTATCGCAACAAGAGGCCTACCAAGCCCATATTACCGCCCGCCAACATTTACAAAACGCCAAGGATTTATTTGTCACTGGAAAAAAACATGAATCCCTCTTGCTATACAGCACCCTTCTCCGTGAGGAACTTCCCAGCATACCCATACCCCCCATGGCACGACAAGCGCAACGTTCGCCCGCGCTCAAAGAATGCATGCTCCAGCTCCTCTGTGTTTTGCTGCATCTCTTTGCGGCGCCTTCTCCCGACGAGTTTTGCGAAGCGCATGGGGAAAAGTATCGCCTCTCTTGGATGAAACAGCTGTCCCTGGACTATACTCGGTATCTTGTCCATGTTATTCCCCTTCTTCTTCTTGACCATCAGACAGAGACAGAGACAGAGACAGAGACAAAGATGGGGATGCTTTCTCTCGCTCGCAACTTGAGCTACTACCTCTTGCTATCTCCGCGGTTAAGCGACGGGAAATTCGCCGCCCAAGCCGCGTCAGTTTTGGTTTTTAACAAGATGCAAACTTGTCTGGGCGATGACCACCCTGAGACGCTCCTCGCTTTAAAGGATATGGTTGAGGGGTTTCTGATGGAAAAGATGCTGTATGAACAATATTGGAGCGATTCCGTTTGGCGGGGCCAACCTTCTGTCGGTGACTCTTCCGATTCAGGGAGCCCTTTTTCTTTTAGTTCTGAAAGTTCTATACCTGCGGGGGATGAAGAAAATCACAGAGAGTTTGATAACCTCAAGAGTGTGAGCGAAGAAGAAAAAGAAGAAAAAGAAGACGATGACGAACCAACCATGCAGCGGCAACACCGCGATGGCCATGAGAAGTGGCGGCAGCAACAGAAGCAGAAGGAGAATGAGGAAGAGGAAGAGGAGGAGGAGGGAAAAGAGGATGGAATCATCCCCACTTGGCACGAAATGCACCAACTATGCCTCCGTTACGGCCGACATCTCGCCGCCTCCGCTGGGGAAAACAGCCGGCCCTACCTGCGTTTTCTTCACGGTCTCGCCGCTGCCCATCTCGCTTATGGGCCGATCCCTGAAGAAGACGAAGCAGACGAAGCAGACGAAGCAGACGAAGAAGCGGACGAAGAGGAAGTAGAAGCAGAGGAAGAGGAAAAAGAAGAGGAGAAAGAAGCGGAAAAGGAAGAGAAGGAAAAAGAGGAAGAAAACGCAGTAGAGTCCGCCCTCCACCTCCTCCTTACCCTCTTCTCCCGTCGCGAAGCCGCCTTTTCCGAAATCCACTCGGAAACACTCACCTTTATCGACGACCTCCTTCGGAAATACTGCGCTGAAAGCGTTGCGAAACACCGTCGTGCGGGTAGCGGGCATTATTACTCCCATTTGGAAGGCTCTGCTTCGGAACTCGATTGCCTGCTCCTCGATGAGCTGTTGGACATTTGTCTCGGCAGTGAAGCGTTTGAAGAAGTCGATGATTTGCTGGCCGAATGCAGAGTCGCCTGTGTGGAGGGCAATCCTACCAACAAAGCGTCGCTGAATGAGGTCTATGAAGATTGGTCACAGTTTGAGTTGAAAAAGGGGTGTCGCGTGCAGCCGCGGTTGGCGAGCTTCAAGAGTCCCGGGGGGTCGTTTTACTGGGAAGATAGTAGGATGTACATGCGGAAGTGGGGGAGAGTTCAAGTCACCAAGATGGCCAACAACTTGGAAACCCCGTGGGACAAACTGCCAATGAGGATTTTGGTGACCGAAGAAGGGATGGAAGTCAAATTTCCCGAGAGTGATGATGGCGACAAAAACGAGAACGAAAGAGACAGGGTCCAAAAAAGTGAGATTTGGAAACTCCTCGACACCAAAAGGGTTGCCAAGGACTGGAAAATCTTGCTGGCTTGGGAATGGCAGTACCAGAATGCAAATGACCGCAAGGCCGCAGCGGGTCCGGCGAACCATGAGTTTTTTGTATTTGACGGCGTGGTGGTGCCGTTGCGGGATCAAAATAGGGTGAGACTTTTATTCTCATATCTATCTCACGATTTCTATTTCACGACCTCGCATGTTTTTCCACGGGGTTTTTTATTTTTTTTTTTTTTTAATTTTTCCCGTTTGGTCGGTGACTGACATGTTCAAAACCAGCCACTTTCACGAACATATCGGTTTCAACGACTCGACGTTCCCGGGTCAAAATGGCTGGTTTTTTTTGGTCTTGGTTTAGGATTAACGCGGCATCACAGAACGTCTAACGAGCCCGCTGACGACAACCAGCCGATTCCGGGAAACAAAGACGGGGATTATGCCGTCTTTCAGCACTTCAACTTTGACGTCTTTGGGCCGAGGAAAACCTCATCCCACGGAAAGGTTCTGGCTAGTCCTTTTGGTTTAGGATCTGGCTCGAATGCAGAGGGTCCGACGAGACCGCAGCCACAAAATGAGAATTCCCCAGACACCCAGACGACACAGACGACCTCTTCACCCCCTGTGGTCTGGCCAGGAAAGATACCAGAACTCGACTACCAAATTACAGACAACACTGACACAAAATACGTCGATCTGGTAGTTCCTTACCTGAGCTATTCGCAGTTCCAGACCACGGCTGTGTACAAGACGGGACTAAGCTATTATAGCTTTCTCGATATGCTTCGACATCACATTGTCGGTTATGGCCATGACTTGGCTAGGAAAGCGGCGGCCATGTGTGAAAGGATGGCAAAAGCTGATGCTTTTCTGTCTGGAAGTGAGATTGGTGAGGGGGAGCATTCCCAGGCCGACAGTTCCGTTGACAAGAAGGAACATGACGGCGAAGATGGGAATTCGCCGGGAATCCCTTCACAGAGGGAAACATCAGCCACTCGTCGTCCCTACACCATCAAAGTTGTGCAGGGTCAAGATGATTCCGACTCTGACTCTGACGCTAACTCTGACTCTGACACAGAATCGGACAGCTATCTACCCAGCGACTCGGAGATTTCCTCAGACAACCTCTGCAACGGAATAGCCCTTGCCAGAACAGAATTTCCAGTATGGATTCCCAGCCGCAGCCGCAGGGATAGCTCCACATCAACTTCGGAAACAAAACAACATGACCATCATGACTATGAAATCCGACATGGTCTGTTGAATGACATCCCCGGCGATTCGGCCATCGTGCACAACGGCGAGAATATCTCCCTCAATCTAGTTTCGTCAAAATGGCTCGAGTGGCGCGACTTTGCCGTTTACCCTGCAGTTTCCAGCCCAAATATTCAGACTTCTGAAGGAGACAATATCAAATGTCATGGATACATCATGGGCACTTGGACCGACACTGACACAGACACGGGTATTCTGGAGACGCGGTGGTCGGGGCTATGTTTCCATATCGTCGACTGTGTGTTTGGAGAAGAAGGGGATTCAGATTCTGAGACGCATAATTTTCTTATCAACAGCAACTTACTCTCTGATGAGAATTCGACAACCTGTAAGCTCCCTCCTTACCTTGACCTACCTCCTTGCCTCTTAGTTACACTCTCCTCTCGTCTCGTACTGATTCACCACATGACAGTGTCAGGATGGGACAAGAAGCTGCTTTGCGCGCGCCTCAATTTCTGCCTGTTTCGGTTCGCGCCATGTTGGAACATGATTATGGGGAGTCTGTGGAAGCCACAGAGAAAGAAGAATGAAGGTACCTACTTACCTACCTCTACCTACTTACCTACCTACCGACCACCCAATTGCTGTAATGAATATACCGTCCATCTGGCCGATCTGACATGAATGTGGTAGGCCCCGCGGAAGCTAAGCCCAAAAATATCTTTTGGATCGAAATGAACCGCCGAGAACAGTGGGATCGCGACTACGAGAAACGCGTCTCGGCAGCGAAGCAGGCCTCGCGAACTTCCCTGCTGGTCAACGTAAGAGATACCAAGGCCTCACTGGCGCGGCTGGAGAGAGAAAAGGCGGCTGAGGTATTGGCGAGGGGAGAGTGGGATTTGCGACAGATGGCTTCACACCAGGTTCAACTTTTAGCAAAGGGTTGATTGGGTTCTAGGTAAAAGAGGTAGATAGGTATATCATGACGTTATGAGCTAAGACGGAGATGGCGGTGAACCACTGACGAACACGACCAACACAGCTGCATACCTATAACTCAGTTAGCACACGATCCAAAGATACATATAAAAAAAAAAAAGACGGGACTCACGCTGCCGTAGTCGCAATAATCTCATGGTTCTTCGCATTCGTCAACGCCACCATGGTTGCCGAGCAGATAAAGCAAAACGCAACCACCAGACCCAACCTGATCAGCACGTTTTGGATGAAATACAACCCCACAATGGATAGTATAGGCAAGAGTGATGAGCCGACTACCGCCGCGCCGCGGGTGAAGTTGCGAATCTTGCCGTCCGAGTATCGCGTCATGTTTCCATTTTCTCCCGTCAAGTCCGAGCCCTTTCCGCACAACAACTGTCAACAGCAATTCACTTGCGAGTAAAGAATACAGTTGCCAGTAAAGAGCTGAGAGACGGGGGTTAACAAACCTTGTACCCAAAAAGCCAATAAAACCACCGCTCCAAAGCGCGATAGACCGGCTCCTTTTCCGCCTTCGCAATCGCCACTAAATCATTCCGCTTTCCGGGGGATGTCACAAACATGGCATCAGTGGCCGCCATATCCGTGGGATTTGCTTCCAAAAAGGCCGCGAGGTTCTGCATCGGTCGCGGGTCAGGGCGTTTGAGGGTTAGTAGCCAGGCTTGTTGTTGAAGGGCGCGGTCTGTATTTGTATCATTAGCACGGGCCATCTTTTTTTTTTTTACTTACTTTTGTTCCCGGGAAGGGACTGGATGGGAGGAATGAACGAACAGGGAGAGAAACTCACTGTATTCATCCAAAACTGACCGAATCCGCTTAACCACCGCGAGATATTCCCCACCCCCCTTCCCCTTCCCATTTTCGTTACCATCAGAGTGGGAATCGCCCTCATGCTCATTCTCAATAGCATGCCACGACCTCGGAAGAGACCAAACCCCAATCCCCTTTGAGAAATCATTACACTGCTCATCCAGAGAGGCTAGGCGGGTTTCGAGAGAAATTAATTCCGATTGGAGATATAACAGGTTTCGCGCATTAAGGACCCCGAAACGTCGGAATTGCGCGAGGTCTCGGTCGTAGTTGATGCATGTCGCGATGGCGTCGTATCCGAATGCTGCGGAAGCTGCTGCGGCTGTGGGTGCACTGGGGATGGGGGTGGGGATGAGAGCGTCAGGCTTGTTGGAGGGAGGTTCAGGTTGGATTTGATTGGAACATGACACGCGATCTGGGGTTGGGTCCATTCTCCAGTGTGATAAAATGAAATGAGATGAAGTGATGGTTCTGCGACAAGGAGGCTGGAAAAGTGAAGTTGAAAAATGAT
>Ga0247760_1001510_pt1 | contig 21219 bp, 19 predicted proteins | sample UWRJL171409R4_FD_179936 | JGI IMG/M metagenome (GOLD analysis project Ga0247760, IMG submission 179936) | Plant litter microbial communities from Arlington Agricultural Research Station in Wisconsin, United States - UWRJ-L171-409R-4 | ecosystem: Environmental > Terrestrial > Plant litter >... | reverse complement strand
CTAGTGGTCTCGGTGGTTCTTCCCAGCCTGATTGCCTGCCCCTGAGTGACAATCTTCCTCGGCGTACCTGGCTTGACTCATCTGGTACAATGAGGAGCAGCCCCCTTTCCTCCCGTCCACCTGAGCGCTCTCGCCTGGGCCGAGTGGCCCAACCTCTAATTGTCGCCTTGTCTCCCCAGTCTGCCTGCCTGGGTACCTTACCGAGCAGTGCCCTCGGCGACTCGGCGCCTTATCGCGAACTCGCGCACAATGAAAGTATCTGGACACTTGCAGATCACCCGGGTCTGTATATATAACTCTCTTTTGGTCTCTCTCTTCATGATGCCTCTTCCGTCACTCCATATCAGACATAAATACTTTGACATATCCCCGAACATCTCAGCCTGCTCTTAGCACCACCCGAGAAGTCTCACCATCGACATTTTACATATCACCATGTCTTCTTACAAGTACGGGAACAACGTCTACGTCCACCAGTCTGGTAGCACCAGCCGCAACTCCTCTGCCGCCAGCCGCACCACTCAAAACTCCAACTACACATCTTCCTCCAACAGCTCATCAATGAGCCACTCATCCTCCCAGTCGAGCAGCACACGCTACCGCTCTGGCCCATCCAGTATGTAACACCTCCCGTCGCCTCACTTTACGCAGCACGCAAGCTAACACTCTGGCCAGCCGGGTTCTATGCCGATGTACGGCAGTCCAAGTCTCGCAAGGGCCAGGAAGTGGTTGTTATCAACCACAACCGCTCCAGCTCTTCATCAACCAAGTACCGCTCGCCGGAGCCGCGCTCCTCCGACTACCCTTCCTCTGGCAGCTCTCACAGTGGCCACAGCAGCAGTGGCCGATAGGTCGCCGAGGCCAACACGCTAGGGGCTAGCTAACCATCGCGTCTACTCTGGAGGGTTTCTCTTTTCTGTAGCACCATCGGAGTAATGGGTGGATGTCTCGATTAGGTGTGGGCGGCGGCTCATTCCACGGGCGTGGCGTGGGTCGCCGACGGGCCTACTTGGTAATTCTTTGTATTTAGTCCTGTCTTGGGATTTATTCGGGCGCCGTTGGAATTAGTTGACATTAGCACGGCGTGGACGGGTGGGGGACATGGGGAGTAATCTTTGTCACACAAGCCTTTTTTGTGTATTGTATAACACCTAGATATGGGAATTTTCACAAACATAGTCATCTATCACCCATTGACAAACTCGGACAACAATGCATCACTGAATGGATAGTAAAACCTCCAGACGTCGTCTCCACTAATATTGACCAGAATGGGCAAAAGAAAAATAACAAAAGTGCAGAAAGACAATGAAGTGCACTTTCGTGACGCACAACGCAACCACCCGAGCAGGCGGGCGTGGTCCGCTCATGCATGGCGGCTAGGTACGTAATCTTTCCGGTGGACCTACCGGATGCGTACGAGCTACCTACGTACCTATAGGCGCACACTTGTGCAGAAAAAGGAACCACCCCAAAATTATTCATGTAGGTACCCTGCATTTAGGTCTGGCACTACCTACCGACTGCCTACCTACCGTACAACACCAATCGAGGTTCCAGGCAATTGGAAAGGTGCCCCTCTCATCACACCACTAAGTCTTCCGTCATTGGCCACACCATCTTCCGCTCCCTATCCCCCTGCTCGAGAGCGACTTCCCCGCCCGTAGATGTAGGTTCTGACTCGACGCCGATATCTGGTAATGTGCTCATTGGGTACAATTGAAAGTGGAAAATAACTCCCTTTCGGAAAGGCACGGGATTGCCGTTGGTCGAGAAAAAAACTATGAGTAGTATGTATTGAGGAGTTTCCAGTGGGGTATCCGAGGGTGCAAACACGCAAACTGGAAAGCTATCATTGGCCAAAAGTCAAGCCAGCGAGGTCGACGCCTTAGGTACCTACCATGAGAGCCGCGCGTGTAACCAATCAGGAATAATACAGCCAATCCCGTCCAAGAGCCCGAAAATATCTCTGCATCCCGTGTGTCCTTCTAGTTACCCAAGTAAGGAGGTCTGTTATCCCATACTGCCACCGCTGCGGTTTCCTCCAATCAGCCCCGCCATTTCTAGCAGGGCACGATCAGCTTCAATGTCCCCCGTGCCGAGGTTGATCCTCCTCCTTGCCTCGGCCTCCCTGGCTTCCCAGGCCCAGCGCTCAGCCTGGTGCTTCGCTTCTTCGTCTCCGCCACAACCCCATACCTCGAGGCTTTCGATCTCAAATCGTTCCTGGAAGTCGTATCTCCTGGCGGTACTGACCTGGAATGCCCCTCCCCGGGAGGTGTAATCATGGGTAAAGCAGCCGAACTCGAAGCTATCGTCCAGTATCAAGGAGATCGGGCCGAGGGTAATCATGTTGGAACGCCTGTACGTTTGCGTGGGCTGTGGTGGTGGGCAACCAAACGATATACCAGCATGGCTTGTCGAGGGTGAAGGTTTGATGAATGAGACATAGTCCTTGTTCAGCGTCGATGCTCGAAGGACATCATGGATCGGTTCGAGCTGAAATAACAGTGTGTCCTCGCCGCCGAAACACTCACGATTTGTATGCTTCCACGGCTGTGAGACGTATATACCAAAGGTAAGTCTCTCGTTCTCGCCCCCTCCCCGTGATCGGAAACGCCTGGGAGGCAAAGAAGACAGGAAAACAGATTCTGGTCCGGTACTTCTGTGGGAAACGTCCTCAGACAATCGTGTTCCTCTGATGAGGAGTATCGTCGGTGCTTTCCAGTTGAAGACTTTCGTCTCAAAACTGCCCATACTGAAGCCATCATCGTCTCCAGAGTATAGAAGACGGAGCCGACGAAAGATTGTATCACCTGAGATGAAAAAAGAAAGTTGAGATAAGATGTTGAGATTCATGATAGACGCCGAGTCTTGCAACAAGGGTTGGACGATCTGTGGAGGCGGGGGGTCTTTCTTCGTATCGTCCAAGTGTTTGTGAAAGTCGAGATTCTTGGAGAAGAGAAAATGCTCAAACAGCGCAGTAAGCCCGTTGAAGATGAAAGGCATTGATGCCGGGATCACAGCGTCGAATCGCTGGAACTTGATCCCAGGCGATTTCTCAACATCTAGGAACGCTGTTAATATGCACTCGGCAGTCAATCTTAGACTCTCCAGCGAGTCACCAGATAACCGGTCGGAATATAATGATAGGCTTTCCTGGGAGTCCAAGGGAGCGATGAGAAGAAGCAGCATCACAAGCTTTCGGAAGTTGTCCGCAGGTACCATAGCACAGCGCGTCGAAAACGATGCCTGGTCTTTGAAAAACTTGGTATACTCCAAGTAATCGAAGGCTTCAAGCACAAGGTTATCCAACCCATCCACATCCTCGTCCAGTTCCTCGATTTCTCCCTCGACAGTTTCGGAAGCGCCGGTGGGATCCTCGCTGCTACGCATTTCCGAAATTTTACGATCGTGAACAGCCATGCTGCTAAACAGCAGTTTCCGTCGATCCGCAGCGCCTTTGGCAAGCACCCTCTCGTATCGCCTGGTCATGATGGTGACAACCATAACCATTTGTTCGAGCCCCAGCACAGCGGGTGCATCGTGCAGGAACGGGAAGGCTCCGACATATGACACAACTTGGAAGAGTATAGGTGATGCGCCGAGGATATCCGGGATCTCGAGAAAGCGGGCGATGGTGTCCTCTTTGAGGTATTGGATATCCTGCTCACTGTCGGCAAGGCTTTTGAAAACGTCCTTCAGCGAGTAAATTTCAAGCGAGGTGAAGCATTTTGCGGCGAATCTGCTAGCCTATGTGTATCCCTCGGACAATTAGTCTAGATCTCTCGGCAGTTTTCTGGGACCAAGTCTCAGACTCACCAGTTCTTGGGCCAGCTGCTCGTGAGTTGGAGCTGGCGCCTCAGAAGAAACCCCCTGCCCCATAGTCCACTAGAGGGCCCCGATCGCATCGGGGACGACTAAAACTGTGTGTGTCAAGGCCCTTTGTTGTTCACAAACCATGGTGGGACGACTGCAAGGTGATTGTCGGTGAGAGCCATACAGGGGGGGTTACTGCCGAGTTGGATGTTCTAGGGAGGTGATGCGACGCTGCTTGGAGAACACAGCACCACAGGAACCAACTACCCCCTACCTTGGAACAACCCCGCACTTGGCACAGTGCCCAAGCTCACCGCACCCACTGTGCCTCTCCTGCCCTGGAATGCGGGGTCGTAACAGCCGGGCGAGTCACTGCCATGCGTCACTGTTACCGTGGCAGGAGCTGGTCGAGGCTGCTATTGTTTTGTCCCCGTTGGCATGGGGTGACCCAACCCAATCGCATGGTGTGCGGCTGTGTCGCAGCTATTAAAGCAGCAATGATCCCACTCCCTCCAAAGCCTGTCCAACTCCCATTTGCACCTCCAAGTTGTGTCTCCAAAGAATTCATCAAAGTAGCCCATCAGATTGAACCGTCGCTTTGGTCTTGCAAAGCCCATCACGACCTCACACATTAAACCCGCCGTTCCACTGTCATAACGAACCCGTTCTAAGGCGCCGCCATGGCTGACCAGGACAACGCCGCCAACAACCAGGCCCCGGTCGATGAGACCCCGATCTCCCCCAGCCGTCCCAACGCTGCACGTAAGAACTCGCTCGAGAATCACCTGCTGCACCGGCCAGAGAGACATGAGCTTGTTGAGAGTACGTGTTTGAGCCCGTTCCTGCCCAACCAAGGGGTGAAATGCGGGGCTGACATGCATTCCTCAGGAAACATCCTCCCAGCTACAAATGTAGCACCGGGTCTCCAAGCTCAACAGAAAGAGGTGAGTTCGCTGTTAGTGGAACGCTGTAGCATATTGACCAGAGTCTTTGCATTCTCCAGCTCGCCAAGCACATGCGTGCCGACTCTCTGAACGAGAAGATTTCGCACCGGCCTACTCCGGAAGCCCTGATCAAGGAGGGTGTCCTTCATGAAGATCCTCGTTCAGCAGACGAGAAGTACGCTGAAGCCATTGAGGAAGAATACGCCAAGAGAGAGGGCGGCGCTTGAGCGATGACGTCACTGTCGGTGCTTCGAGATAGTGTCACGCCACAAACTCCCTAGCATTCTGCTTAGGAGCGCTATGAACCGTCGATTCAATCGGCCCTCTGGATTCATCTACTGGTAAACTCTCGAAAATCGATGGTTGACATTGAGAGAACTGTCCATTATCAGAATATGCAGAACATGCAATGCTGTCCGATTCATCCATCGAGTTCTTGAGCCTCTTGGCGACTTGCATTTCGGTTCACGGCCCATGGGTAGACGGTGGAGGGCCGCAAGTCAAATGGGTGAGAATTCCATTGTAACATCTTCGATTTCCTGAAACCCGCCTATACAGAAGAAAAGCATTGTCGTCGAGTGCGCCTTCGGATATTTTTGTAAGTACATACATAGTCCAAGTATTAACCCAGAAATGGAGATGGGTGTACAGCAGGAGGTTGGTGCCATCGACATCATCTGTCGGAAATCACTTTTTTTCCGCGTCCGGGCTTGGCGGTGCGTCTTGTGCTGGCTTGGACCGCCACATCATACCTCCAAGAGATCCCATGATGCCACTGTTATTCTTCCCGGCCTCGGAATTGTCCATCGTAGTTTCACTGCCGTCTGTCGTCTTTGTTGCCTTGCTAGCTTCGAGCGCTGCCCGCGCGTGAGCGGCTACGCCCTCTGGCTCACTACCGCCGGCTGCCGCAGAGCGCTCGGCCGCCCTCTTCTTCCTTTTCTCCAGCCTCTCCTTGAGCGATCTGTCTTCTTCGTCTCGGATCTCCAACTCCCTGATCCATTTCTGTCGCTTCTCCTCGGCCTCCTGTTGCTCCTTCTGCTTCCATACCTCCTTCTGTTTCTGGCGGTCTTGTTGGTAGTACGCTCCACCAGCAACGATAGCGACTACAGTGAATGCTTGTGCTGCGACACGAGCGCGGAACATCTTCTGTACTTGGGCATGGTCGCCACGGCGCGTGGCTCGGTAAGCGTTTGTGAAGGCAACGACGGTCAGGATACATCCGAGTGGAATAAGGGGCTCTTCTTTCAGCCTTCGAACCACTTTCTGGAGTGGTCTTTCGTTATAAAAGTCACTATACGGAAACCGAGTCAGTAATTTGAGCAGCGACAGATTGGACGTGATTGCGGCGCTTCGGGGGCAAAGCCTCGGGAAGCACGGGAGAGGCATCACACACTCGTTTCCGTCAAAAGACGACGGTAGAGGACGGTCCGACATTTCAGTCTGCACTTAAATGTGCTATAATTGCGTATTCGGAGTATGAACAGCTCGGGGGCTTGACGACTGAACTTAGAGGTGGCGTGGGAGAGGTGATGGTTGAGGTACTGCAAGGGCGTGGATTTTGCGCGTGGCTTGGGCTTCGGCTTGGCGCACGAGCCGCTCCGGTGCAGTGAGAGCGGGGCATCCCGGGAGCTGCCGCAACAACCAAGAGCGATTCTGAGCTGGATATCCATGCCGTCCCCCCTCTAGAATATTGTCAACTCGGATGATTGTTTGACTACAGTGGGAATTTCAAGTATACTTCAACAGAGTCTAGGACTACCGAAGTGGGTATCTCAGAGGAAGTGACGATTTAAGTCCAGACTCCTAATCCTGCTTGTCCCACTCAGATTCGTCTCTTGCCGCATGGCTGCTGAGATCCCACGATCCCCACAATCCCACAATACAACACTCACGGGCTAATCGTATTCAGGGTTTTGTCTCGGACCGACAACTTACACCTCTACGACCACACGGCCTGAACGGTGCCAACTGGGGCAAACCCCGCTGTGGGGTGTCAAGGGTGTCAACCAGCAATTGGTGGGGTCTCGCGATGCCAAGGGTACAGGGGCGAATAACATGCCCCGCCAAAAATTTACGTCCTTGTCACTGATTAAGACAGTCACATCTCGGGACACACCGACTCAAACAGCTTCTTCTTCAGTAACCTGCAAATATGGCATCTTTGGAAGTTACGCAACCAAGCAAATTGCCCAATGGCACAGCTGGCATCAGCGGCATGAGCGTTGTCGACGGGGCCAATGTCAACGGGGCTAACAATTTCTCTCTCACCGAGTACAGCGCCATGCCAACTCCGCCATCGGAGGAGGATCCCCAGAAGACAAAGCTCAAGATCCCAGAAGAATTTCTCCTTTCAGATGGCACTCCCGACGTAAGAGTTAACAATGGCGTCACGACTTCTTCTCAGGCACATTTTCTTTTTGAAGATGTTTCATTGACTGACCGGCATGTCTTCAGTACCTTCGTCTCATTATCACGTCCTATCCTCGGGTTAGAGAGGTCTGCAACGAAATACCCCTGGTTCACGCCGTCAATCTGAGCAATCGCCTGGAACGCAAGGTCTTACTAAAGCGTGAAGATGAGCAACCAGTCTTCAGCTTCAAGCTCCGCGGGGCTTACAACAAAATGGCCCATCTCGATCCCGCGGAATCCTGGAAAGGGGTTGTTTGTTGCAGCGCCGGCAACCATGCCCAGGGTGTCGCCTACTCGGCTCGCAAGTTGAAGATTCCTGCCACTATCGTCATGCCCAAAGGCACTCCCAGTATCAAACACCTCAATGTCTCACGAATGGGCGGTCACGTTGTTCTGCATGGCGCCGACTTCGATGAGGCCAAGGAGGAATGCGCCAGGAGGGAGAAGCAGGACGGCTTGATCAACATCCCACCATTCGACGATCCATACGTCATTGCCGGCCAGGGCACCATCGGCATGGAGATTCTGTCGCAAACAAACCTGCAGAAGCTCCAGGCCATCTTCTGTTGTGTTGGCGGCGGTGGTTTGATCGCCGGCGTCGGTGTTTATGTGAAGCGCATCGCGCCTCACGTCAAGATCATTGGCGTGGAGACTGAAGATGCGGACGCCATGACTCAATCACTCAAAAAGGGTGAGCGTGTACTGCTCAAGGATGTCGGCCTTTTTGCAGATGGCGCCGCCGTCAAGACAGTTGGCGAGGAGACCTTCCGCATTTGCAAGGGTGTGGTGGATGAAATGATCCGGGTCACGACGGATGAAGCCTGCGCCGCCATCAAAGATATGTTCGAAGATACTCGATCCATTGTTGAACCTGCCGGAGCTCTCGCGGTCGCCGGGCTCAAGAAGTGGGCAGCGGCCAACCCGACTCCGGATGGGACAAGGTCACTCGTGGCTATCACTTCGGGTGCCAATATGAACTTTGAGCGCCTCGGCTTTGTTGCCGCCCGCGCCACCTACGGAGAAGGGCGGGAAGTCCTTCTCGCCGCCAAAATCCCCGAAAGGCCCGGAGCGTTTGCCGAGCTTGTCAATTGCATCATGCCCCATATGATCACCGAGTTCAGCTACCGATATGCCAATGAAACCGAGGCTAACGTCCTAGTTGGGATTTCACTCACCGCGCCCGCAGATCAGCGGACGAGCGAGCTTCATACCATCCTAACTCGCATCAAGGATGCGGAGATGGAGGTAACGGACCTTTCTGACGATGAGCTCGCCCGTGGCCACATCCGCCATATGGTCGGTGGGCGATCTGATGTGCCAAATGAAAAACTGTTTAAGTTCCGGTTCCCAGAGAGGCCCGGAGCGCTGGAGCGGTTTTTGTCGACGCTGCGAGTCAAGTACAACATTAGCTTGTTCCAATACAGGAACTATGGCGGCGATATTGGCCAGGTGCTGACAGGCATTCTCTGCCCAGATGAAGAGGTTTATGAGCTGCAGAAGTTTCTGGAGGAGATCGGCTATCCCTGGGAGGACTGCACTAACTCTGCAGTCTTCAAGACATTTCTGCGGACTTGATGAGGATGAAGGTGCGAAATCCTGTACTAGGGGGATGCTGCTCATTTTAGGGGGATCCGAGTTGATGATACAAGAGGCTAATTCATGGGTTCAACTAAGGCTCAAAACTCAGGGAAAACGGTTTAATGGGATGGAAATCGAAAATAGAGCTATGAGCAAGGTTGGGTGTCTCGGTCGTGTCCTCTCGGAGCTGGCAGGAGTTAACAATGAATACCGAATTATATCAGAATTGGACGGCGACGTATGCACGACAATTCATGATTATGTGGTTTCAAATTCTGCGTTCCGATAGTTGCGCCTTTGCCGAAGTCGACTGGTGTAAGCGGAAGCCATTGACATCCGGCAGACGCGATAGGATGGATCTATTACCAAGCATATATGAATCCCACCGCCCTTTGGATGTCGTTCGACTACCGTCGCGGCCAGCTACCTACACATGCCAAGTCACGGTACGACATTGACTCCTTGGCCTGCATAATCCTGTGATATTCCTGTCACTCTTGGCCTCGGGTTTACGGAGCTACCGGACTGCGAGGCCTGCGAGCTCGTATCGGCGTTTATCATCTCAGCCCGAAGTTAATGACATTGGAGCCAGGCGTTTACCGTCGACGGCCGACCTGCGTACCGAGCAAACGTTGGCTCCTGGACTTGAGGGGCGATTCACAAGCTCTCGTTTGACAAACTTGGACATAAAAACAGAAGAAATCTCTCCTCCAGTTTGAAATCATCGAAATGGCCATCAACCTCAAATCGCGTCAACTGTCTTCACCCACGTGCATCTACCCACAATAATCACAACATGGAAACAGTGCTTGTTGTCGGTGCCACAGGCAATATCGGTGTCTCAGCGGTCAAAGCCGCTTTGAATTCCAGGCGTCACGTCCTTGCCATTGTCAGAAACCAAGATTCTGTCGCCAAACTCACCAAGCACATTGGGTCATCTGAGGGTATCACCTTCGTTGAGGCAGATGCTCTTTTGGACACGGGTGTGCGGGGGGTGGTTGACAAGGTCAAGGCAGGTCAGCTGCCCGCATTTCAACATGTGTATTCCTGCGGTAAGTGATCACCACATTATCAAGCCAGCATACCATGCATGTGTTCAGTTTAGTTTCAGCTGCTGACATATTCCTGCAGTGGGCGGCGAGTACACTGATATACCCCTCAAGGACATTACAACTGAGCGGCTGCGGTATAACATGACGGCGGCGTTCGAGTCCAACTTCTGTGAGGCTCCATGTCACCCACGGTTATTACCGATGTAATATCAGAATATTGATTTGATATCACAGTCGCCTACCGCGACACCATCACCTACCTCACAGAGCAAAACCACCCCAACAGCACCTGGACGCTCTGCACCGGAGCCCAAGGTGACATGGGCATGCGCGCCCTCCCCGCCATGACTCAGGGCGCGCTCTTCTCCATGGCCACCGCGGCGTGTCGTGAGAATGAGTACACCAACGTGCGCTTCAACGAGGTGTATCTCGCCTTTCGTGTCGAGGTAGATGATATGGCTGAAAGAAACGGGGTAGTTCGGGCATCGGATTTCGCGGTCGTTTATGAACAAATGTTGGCGAGGAAGGATATTCGCAGTTCGCGCGTTCGAGTGGCGAATCCACTGGAGGATATGAAAAATTTGAAGGTAGAGATAAAGTTTTGAGTTTGGGAGGGGAATTGGAGGGTGGAAGACATGATTGAAACAGGAAGGAAGAATTAATTGAACGAAGGTCTATATGGCTTACCTGGATGGCTTGTTCGCTGTCAAATTTCTCACTGTTCTGGTAGGCTCCATGTTGCATCGGCTCCAGCATACCCGCAAGATATCGTGGCAATTATCGCCTCTCTGGACAGACAGACGGACGCCATGCAGCTGCCTACCTTATCTGTGCCCGGGTTGAATTTCTGAGATCTGATGTGGGAAGACGAGAGGAATTGGGAAGGCACAACCTACGTTCCTACCCTCCCCGAGATATTTGGCGCAATTTGACCACACGCAACCTGGTAGGTTTTGAAACACATCGACAATCTCTCAACATTTTATGGTAACCGTCACCGAGGTACAAGACACAGAGCTTGGTCTTTGAATTGAGATGAGTGATACAGAATACGATGGACAAAGCAGATCCAGGCGTGCTGCAGTATCATAATCATGGGTGGCCCCCACCACCAAGGTAGAATAAGTTGCAGGCAGGCCTTTTCTGGTTGGGATAGTTGATAAGCTAAGCCACCCACCGGATCTGGGCGGCCACAGGCTGGAACCAGACGTCGTTTGCTCGGGGCGAGATTTATGGCCGAGGGAGGTATATTGAAGCCCTTATCCCTACCCTCTGCATCCCACCACCAGCCACTGCTCACATAGGCAATCTAGACGCTGACAGACGGCTTTCAGCTGTCACGTCTCTTGACAGATTCAAACTCGCAGGCTCAAATATCTCCCATGGCAGATTCAAACGGGTCAGGCTACATCTCACTGGTCCATCGCCGTGGTCCATGTCGTCGCCGGCCAGTGGAAGGTTCTGTCGCCTTAGAAATTACGAGAAACGGGGGATACTTTACGACCAGACTCTCTCCTCGGCAATCAATGGCAACCTCCTTTCATCCTCATCCGCCCCCGAACATACTTCCGTCGACATTGACCAGACTGGATGCCAACCATGGAAATCAAATAACGTTGACTACCTAACTTTGCCACACGACGTAAATATCCGATTGGCCCCGACCAAATTTACAGGGCATCGGTACTTTGCCGTTCCCCAGAGCGGCAGACGTCAGGGAAGGGGGCATGCCATGCCATGCCGCCGACTAGACCCACAGCCTAATATATACTCGCGCATCCCATTGAAGGAAAGGCTTTACCCCACAAAGTTGAAAAAGCTTGCACGCACCAATGCCACGTTCCCGTGCTAATTAGGTGCTCATGAGATACTTGCCGAAAGAAATCATGGGGAGGCTCACATGGACGGGGAGTTATTAGTGTGGTCGGGACAAAAACGCGATTCTTCGGTACTTGCAAGTTTGACTCGGAGGACCTGGATTCTAGATAAAGATGAAGCCCTGGAACAAAAAGGGTGTGTGTGTGTGGATGAGGTAGTGTCAAAGTCTTCTTTCAACTCTTTCTTTCCTTCAGCGCCAAGACTTTGGATCACTATCACCAACTTTGTTGACCTGAGAGAGAGAACGGACACAAGGCAAGGACCAGTCAGCATGCACTGGGCATCCCTCCTCGCAGCCTCGGTGCTGGCACCAAGGGCCTATGCCGCTCAGCTGCGGTTTTCCTGCTCGCAGCTAGTGGTTGACCGTCTTGACCCGTAAGTCATGTCTCTTCATTCAGAGACCCTAACCAGATCAGACTCTCTAAAAGATAACGATGTACACGTGCACAGCCTCGTCAACCCCGGTATTGCCCCCTCCCCTCACCTGCACCAGATCGTCGGCGGCAACGCCTTCAACATTACCATGAACCCGGAGCAAAATGACATGGCTTCTGTCGCGACCTGCACGTCGTGCCAGCCCACTGAGGACTTTTCCAACTACTGGACAGCCGTGCTCTTTTTCAAGGCCCGCAATGGCACCTACAAGCGCGTGTCCACCATTGGCAACGGTCTGGGGTATAGCGCTTCCAACGGCGGCCAAACCGTTTATTACTTGTCGAGTGGCAAGGTAACCGCTTTCAAGCCCGGTTTCCGCATGACGGTAGGAAACCCGCAGTACCGCACCCAAGCCGAGGCGCGCAAGAATCCCGCCCTGCAGTTCACCTGTCTGGCTAGCTCCATGACCCGTTCCGGATACCGCTATGATTTCCCCACGGATACCTGCGCCGCCGGAATCATGGTCACGGTACGGTTCCCGACCTGTTGGGATGGTAAGAATACGGACAGTCCCGACCATCAGTCGCATGTAGCGTATCCCGTTAGTCGGGCATGTCCGGCGACGCATCCAGTCAAGATCCCGGAAGTTTTTTATGAGACGTATTGGAACACCAAGCCGTTTAATGATAAGAAGGCTTGGCCAGAGGATGGGTATGTCCCCCCCTTTGCCTCTCCGCTGTTCATGTTACTGATGGGATGTTTTGCGGTAAAAGGTCACAACCCTTTGTCTGGTCCTTTGGCGATAAAACTGGCTACGGAAACCACGGCGACTACATGTTTGGCTGGAAGGGCGACGCGCTGCAACGCGCCATGGACGCAAACTGCAATAGCGACTTGCTCCAGGACAAGATTAATTGTCCGACGCTCAAGCAGCAGAGCATTACCGAGAGCAACAAGTGCACGATTAAGCGGAGGGTTAACGAGGATCTGGATGGCTGGTTGAAGGAGTTGCCGGGGGCGAGCATGCAGGGGATGAGGAGGAGGAAGACGCTTTAGGGTATGTTACTACATGTATGTGGTGGTGTAAGTGTCTAGTGGTTGTCTTGTCGTTTCTGATTCGATTCAACGCGACTCTTGTTTTATGCAGAGGTGCTGTGACTTTTCCTTTTAATTCCATTCAAGGGACAATGTATTCCTGACTCATTTCCATCAATCAACCTCATCCTGCAACCACCCATACCTCTACATTTATCACCTCGACTTATCCTTTCCACATCTAGAGGCCTATTCTACCTACCATGGTGTAAGTCACCATCACCACCGAGCCCAGTGAATCAGCCAAAGCCGGGTCCTTAAACCGCCATCACCATCCGGCCGTGATTTGACTGTGCCAGACATGAATAATCCATAGACCCCAACGAGTTTCAATTACGGTTCACACCAGACCCCACCCAGTAGTTCCAGCCGTACTCATCACCATTCCACCTGTGCTGAACTCTGAACCCGTCACATTTCCCACTATACTTGCACTTGAACTTGGCAGTCCTGCTCCTGTTCCTGCTCCTACTACCACCATGGTATAAGCACAAGGCTGATAATCCGATATGTTTCCCCGGGTCGTATTATAGGGAATAATCCCGATCGTAACCCCATTCTTACAAACGCAGTGGTTTCCGACATTATTATCCGGGTCGGCGTGGTTCAGACAGAATGGGTCGCCGGTAAGTTGAGCGATGGGAACGGTCGTCCATGTCCATGTCCATGTCCAGGACATGGAGGCGGAGGTATTCGTGGTTTGGTTTGGATAAGGAGGGTATGGAGATGAGGATATGGATATGGATATGGAAGGAGTTGGCATTGAAATTAAAGTTGCGAGGATGAGGGCAATAGCCCAGCGGAGGAGAAACAGGTAGAGTGGGAGGATATTCATAGCTGGTGGTTAAGTGGTATTGGTGGTGGTGGTGGTAAACGTGATAAAGTTGTCATGATGAGAATTTGAACAAAAAGAGAGAGGGGAAATCAGATTTGTAAATGGTGATGAATTGAACGGAGACACTGCTTGCATAACCTAGGTACATAGATCTTAAAATATAGAGATGGGACTGGGCTTTTCGGTTTGGGTGAAACGAAGCACCAAATGCCACACTTGGAGAAAACCACAGTATCAATGATGGAGAATGTTGTGTTCCTCCTCGTTACACTTACACCATTCCAAAAAAAGAATTTCTTTGTTGAAAAACGGGCCTTCCAGGTACGCTACAGTAGTTCAGTGACTCCAGTTTGTGGTTTGGGTCAACAGACCCTCAAGCTGGTTACCTACCTAGGTATAAAGTCTCAACCTGCTCTCTGTAATATAATATTGACGGCCTCAAACCCATCAAATTGACAAAGTCTTGGTCTTGTGCCATCTCGTGGTATTCATTCGCATTCGCTAAGTGACGCGATGTGGCTCAGCAAGGAGGTAACCAAGGACTTAGGTAGGATTCAGTCACAAACACAATCTCAAAAGTACGTAGGGAATTACGTACCAAAGGTAACATAGATCTTGCTGAGCCACGCGTCCGCATCCTCTTGCCATCCGGTTGCCTGCAAACATCAATAATCCATCCAGTAGGATCGCAATTTATGCAGTTGACGTCTACACATGGCAAGGTATCATCGAGAGCTTGGCATGGGTATAACTGAGGAGACTGGCCCCATCACGGGAGTGGAGTGAAGTCTCTTTATCAAGTAGCACCGCAGTATCCAACGTCTCACCACAGTTGATATCTCTCCGCTCTTATCCATCCTTCTCCTTCACAGTTCAACATGGTCTCACACAACTGGGAAGCGGCAGCTGTCGTTGACGGCCGTACCCCGAATACCGCACCCCCAGAGAAAGCTGATGCCGACCCGAGTCCAGCTTATGAAGATGTAGTGGCAGGTCCCTCTCGAAGTTCCAATGTGCAGCCCCGCCTCCGCATCCTCGGCGCAACGTGGGGCGGCGTCAACGTCACGGCCGAGATAAGCGGAATGGTCGGCGATGACGAGACTATCAGCTTCAACATGCACACGCTGCTCTTGACGTTGCAGCCGGACCCCGCCCCCGGCATCATCAAGACTCTCACTGTTCTGTACCTGTACGAGGACCAGGGTGAGATTCGCCTCCTCAACGTACCAGAATTCATTCCCTCCATCTCGGTCAAGATCACCCCCACGGCGCACAAAGAAAAAGTCGTGTGCGCCCAGCCGACTTACTTTTCGACTCTGAGTGATCCAGCGTGGACTGATGGGGCTGATGGGCAAGTCGAGATCATCGCGGTGCTGTATGGGACAAAACGCATCAAAAACCCATCGGCCTTGCAGGAGCTGGCCAGATTTTTCGAGGGGCGGCGCGGGCAGATCCGCACAACTACAGCATTTTTCGGTACGGATCCGTGGATTGGTTTTAGGAAATCATGGACCGTCTACTTTCGCTTTGCAAGCTCGAGACGTATCCATTGTGTGACGGGCATGCAGGACGGGGCGTTGGAAGTGCCTTGGACAAGGAGCTAGGATTTTTGGGATAATGTAAAATGTTTTTTTCTTATTTCTAATGTGTTCAGTGAACTCTCTCGCAGGGCAAGAGCGACTTACATACAATTCTAAATACACCCGAACCCTGAGTTAGCCTCCACGGATCATCACGAGTCTGGTCCCTTTCCTTCGAACCTCAATTCGCGCCTTTCCGTGACTCTAAACTTCCCCCGTCCCTCGATCACCTAAAGCTGATTCCAAATACGTGGTAAGGCAGCATGTTACGAAGAGAGATGGCCGAGTTACTCCGCGACTCGCGCCAACGTCAATCACTCCTTCACTACCTCTTCAGTTTCCATAGTTGGCCAAGTTGGAATCGGCGATTTTCTCAGCACCAAGCAGCTAATGTTAATGCCGACCGACGCCGATGATAGCCCTCGATATTGGAGGAATTCCTGACCACACTGCCCCGGTTCTTCTGTCCCGCAGCTTGGCTGACCTCGAGGTTCCGTGGAACGCGGAGTCTTGGCATTCCATCGCAGCATCTCATCCTCGGGAAACGGCATGCAGGAACGCCTGCGTCTCTTTCGAACACACCTCATACATTCGGCATCTGCAATGCAACGCTTTTCAGCGCACTTCGATAGAGCCGTTATCCAATTTCCACCCACGCTCTTCTCTATCTTACCACAAGATAGGTCGGACGGCTTCCCGACGTGGCTAAATCGCCAATATGGCTCAGCCTGATTCCAGACACCTTAGAGGCTCGCCTGGACGAATGCAGGGACCGCCGGCTGGGATACCACCACGCCGGCGAGGATGCACCTTCTCCTGCAGCTGGTCCCGTATCACCACTGGCTGGACTGACAACCCCTGCCCATCATATTATTTCTTCGTACTCGAGATCATGAGCGACCGGCTCATGGAGCGAGCGCCTGCGGGGTTCTTGAGGATAGGTGCCGGCCAAGGTACCGAGATATAAGAGCCTCTTTCCGACCTCAGGTGTCCCGGACGGGATTTGAACCCGACTGTCCCTCGGCTAACTCCTCACGGCACGCCCAGTCCTTATCGGCCTCCCGCGCAGTCATGGGTCTCCTCGACTGTCTGAGCCCTCGGGTGATACTAACATCGGCCCTGGTACTGGGTTCGCTGGTAAATGACGTGCTCGCTCGTCCGCCATCGTCGAACCCAAACAGCGCGTGGAAGCATGGCCCCGGCCCCAAGAAGATGGCTCACGACATCAAGCGTGCCGTTCAGGGCCATAAACGGGCGGAGCCATCCTCACCTTGTACCGTCGGCTCGACAGCCGTGCAGGCACCCAAGGCGAATCCGTGGAAGTCTCTAAGTAACGAAGAGACCGCTGCCATTGTGGAGTGGCTCTTTGCTCAGAAGGATCTCAACTTGACCACAACTGAAGAAGCAACGAATTGGGATAATACCATGTGAGTTCAGCCGTATTCTCATGTTCAACTGATGCTGACTTTCGTAGTATTCTCGTTGAGGCAATGTTCCCGAATAAGACGGACGCTGTTTCTTATCTGGACCGCAATGGCACGGCACCCACACAGTACGCCCATGTCATGTTGAACATGCGAGCTACCGAGGACCCTCACTATGCCGATATTCTCGTGGGCCCTCTCCCTATCAACAACCAGACAACCAAGTGGGAACCCCTCACTTTTCCTTACACCAAGAAAAATGGGGGGCGCGTGCGGAACATCGAAGCTGATATTGACATACAATATTATGAATGGATTCCTGCCCTTGGAGCTTCCATTGTAGATATTACGCTCGACCTGTGGAATGGTACCGCCTTGGGACTCGACAATGATACCATAGCTGTCTGGTAACCCCCCCCCCAACACCCTACACCACGAGAGAATCTGACTGATGCCCCTAACAGGGGATTTGACCCATTGTGGCAGGACGATGGACGAGTTCTTCGGTGGGATGCTTTCTGGAACTTACCAACCAACGGTTTTGATGCGATAACACTTTTACCACTTGGTCTCTACGTTTTGTCAGACGTCACGGGCCGAGATCCTAGCAAATGGAAAGTCGAAGGGTGGCTATACAATGACATTTTCTACGAGACGACGGAAGAATTCCGGAAAGCGTATTGGAGCGCTGGTTTCAAGAAACTTCCCCCTAATGTAAGCGGTGACTGGTCAGGTACGGACCAGCAGGGCACCGTCCCGCCCAAGGATACGGCTAGCCCCCCGATACAAGTCGCTCCAGGAGGCTCGAGGTATTCTGTCGACATCGAGCAGCAGTACGTCGAGTGGATGGATTTCAGTTTCTACATTGGCTTTACTCGGGACACCGGTGCGGCCCTGTACGATATCCGCTACAAGGGAGAGAGAATTATATATGAGCTGAGCTTACAGGAGGCTCTGGCCCATTATGCGGGTGAGTAGCCTCTCGTTCCACAGATTCCATGTGCTGACTCTGACGGGTGACAAGGTATCGACCCAGTGCAATCGGGGACTTCTTATCTTGACGCATTTTACGGATTCGGGCCCTTTAGCTTTCAGTTGGTACGGGGATACGACTGCCCCTCGCACGCAACCTACCTCAATTCGACCTTCTACTCGGCTGAAACGTGCCGTACGCACATTGAAAGCATATGCTTGTTCGAGTTCGACGGCGAGCACCCCATCCAGAGACATACCACCGCCAACTACGTCTCAGTTACGAAAGACAATCATTTCGTCGTGAGATGGGTCTCGACGGTAGGCAACTACGACTACATGTTCAGCTACACATTCCACCTCGATGGAACGATCGGCGTCGAAGTTCGGGCTTCTGGGTATATCCAGTCCGCGTACTATGCCAACAATCAGGACTACGGATTCCAAATCCAAGACCACCTGAGTGGAAGCATGCACGACCACGTTCTGAACTTCAAGGCTGATTTTGACATCCTAGGTACCAAGAATTCCCTGCAACTGGTCAGCATGGTGCCGACGACGACTACGTACTCCTGGTCCAGGGGCAAGCCAAGAAACACGATGAAGCTGAAGCGGGAGTTCGTCGAGACGGAGGACCAGGGCAGATTCAACTGGGCTGGCCCAATGCAGGTGATTGTTGTCAACGAGAATGCCGCCAACCCCTACGGCGAACCTAGGGGATATAGAATCAAGCCTTATACAGGCACTGGCCATTTAACCGTACAGAACAGCACCAATCTGGGCAAGGCTGCACGGTGGGCCGAACACGACATTCATGTTACCAAGCGGAAGGATACAGAGCCGCGCAGTGCTCATGCGTGGAACAACCAGGACATCTACGACCCACCAATCGACTTTTCTCGCTTCTTCGACGGCGAGTCGCTGCGCAACGAGGATTTGGTACTCTGGCTGAACCTGGGCATGGTATGCGGCCACATTTCTCGAACCGTGAAATGGTAGCAGCTAACAAACCGCAGCATCATATCCCGCATTCCGGTGACATCCCGAATACGGTCATGACCACAGCCCACAGCAGCCTCCAATTCACTCCGCATAACTACTTTGGCAGCGACCAAAGCCGGCGCACAGTGAACCAGGTGCGCATCGACTATGCGGATGGCAGTGCGACCTCTGTCAGGGCTTTTGGCTCGTCCAACACCGCGAGTGGCAACGGAACATGCGCGCTCAGTCACGAGCCCGTCAGGGCCAACTTGTGGACATACTCGGGGGATATTGTGGTTCGGAAGTTCCCATTCGACCCGAATAACCCGTACTATGAGACGGAGGGAATTGTTTAGACCGAGAAGAGCCTCTTGGATATGTATTTGATAATGTGAACATGAACATGAAGATTCGCATGAGTACTAGTGAAGGTAGCATGACCTGCCACTCAATGCAGAGGAGGACATGGAATGCATCACAGCCTTCTCTGCAACTTACAGTGATCTTGGCATGCAAACACCGACGTTCGGCATCTCAGCCTCACGTTCCGTTTGTACTATTGACAAGTCAAGGACAATTAGTAATCGGCGGTGTACAGCACGGAGATAAGTGTAAGTGACATGGCGAGAAGCTGCAAGAACAGAAGACGGAAAAGCAAAAGACAGGGGTCGGGGTTTTGTAAGCTCGGAGAACGAGCAGTGGCGTGTATAAACCCGACAGTGCCTACTTGCCTACTTAGCAATTCACCTGACTATCTAGGTAGGTACTGTGACGGGGAGGTTGCTAAGAGGTACGCATACCCTGGGTACGTAGGTACCTAGGTATTTAATTCTATGGCACAAAGTTAGACTCGAAGCCCGAGCCGACCCAACCCAACCCTAACAAACCACCTACCTAGTCGACCGGTTCTTTAGTTTTGAGCAAACTACCTACCTAACTTAGCTGCTTACCTACCTAGGTACATGTACGTAGGTGGTTAGGTATGCAAGGTACCTTATCTTCCATGCCGATGATCGTTTCATCTAGCCACCATATAGCCAGTCAGCCAGGTCCCGCGCTGAAAGCACCTAGGTACCTGCAGCGCAGCGACAGTTAGGTAGATGCCAGAGAAGCTTTCGCGGGGTGTTAGAACTAGTTGCAGCCCCGATGCCCGTGCTCGAGTGGCTAAGTGGGGGCGATATGCGTTGCGTTGCGTTGCGTTGCGGCCGCGCCGCGCTGCAGCGGATGAACGGATTCGCAGAATTAGCGGACACCGCGGCCGAGTTTCTCTTTCACGTCCAGGGTTTCTGACAAATGAACGTGACATGGTCGCCTATGCGGGATAGGGGCGGGGCGAAGCGAAAAGCCGCGCTTGACGACGTCGACTAGTAACCTACCTACGCAGCGGAATTATAAAAAGGGGCAGCGGTGGTGACTTGGCGTGTTGCAGTTCGTTCGTGTAAAATGCAGTTTTGAAGACTATCATTGTTAAATCTTGCTGGGCCTCTTGAATTTCCCAAGCGAACAATACAACGCAGGGTGTCGGCTTTACTCTTCAACCTTGTGACCATGTCGAACCTCCGCTATGATCCCGACTTCGTCCAGGCCATTGCTGGTCAAACGGGTGGGATAATGCCCGTGGCTAAAGATGCCCTCCAGCTGCGCACAACCGTCAACAACATCATGGGCTTTATCGCTGACAGGCTCCCGCTGGACCCCTCGGTGAAGGAGACAACTCTCAACTTCACTGCCAAGGACAGCACAATCCTTCCGCTTTATAAGTTCACGCCTGCCAAGGTCGCGACGGGAGGCCAGCCCGGCCCGGGCCCTGCTATTCTCTTCGTCCACGGTGGCGGCATGGTTGCCGGCAGTGTGGCTCTCTTCAAGAATGATATTGTTAGCTTCGCCGCTGCGACCGGCATTGTCATCTATGGCGTTGGCTACCGGCTTGCGCCCGAGTTTCCCTTTCCGACGCCCATCGAGGACGTCTACGCTTCGCTCGAGTGGCTGAGGGAGCACTCGGCAGAGGAGGGTATCGACCCCGCTCGCATCGGGATTTGCGGTGCCAGCGCGGGCGGCGGCATCGCGGCCGGAGTGTCCCTCATGGCTCGAGACAAATGCATGACGCCACCTCTGGCGAAGCAGATCCTCATCTATCCGATGATTGACGACAATACCGAGGTCGAGACCACGGACCCGTTGTCCCAGTTCCTGACATGGACCTCATGGAACAACACGTTGGGATGGGGGGCGTATCTCGGTGACGACAAAGGCAAGGCTAGCGTCTCGCCTTACGCAGCA